>Ga0160422_10000268_pt1 | contig 30850 bp, 30 predicted proteins | sample Fk160mmetaG_FD_108192 | JGI IMG/M metagenome (GOLD analysis project Ga0160422, IMG submission 108192) | Marine microbial communities from the Central Pacific Ocean - Fk160115 60m metaG | ecosystem: Environmental > Aquatic > Marine > Oceanic > Photic zone | place: The Central Pacific Ocean...
CCTATCCTTACGCTTTGGGCTCAAAGACGGATACAGTCGCACGCTCGAAGAGGTCGGCAGGCAATTCAAGGTAACCCGGGAGAGAATAAGACAGATTGAAGCCAAGGCTCTTCGTAAGATGAGGCACCCCACTCGGATTCGTCAATTGCACGGATTTTTCGAAGCCGATCAGAGCTCCGTCAACAAGCCCAAACCCGAGGCTCTCCGGCAACTCGGCCTCTAAGCTTCTCTTTTTTTCTGCGGACGGACTCCTACAAATAAGTTGCCTAACCTAGTTTCCTTGAATATCTTAGCCAAATGACCACATCACCTCTACTCACACTTGCCTTCATCGGAAACTTCGGCGGTGGAGAAATCATTCTCATCTTTCTGATCGTGCTCTTGCTTTTCGGAGCCAAGAAAGTGCCTGAGTTGTTCCGCTCTCTCGGTAAAGGCGTAAACGAATTTCGCAAAGCCAAGAACGAATGGGAACAGGACATCAATGACGTGATGAACCAAGAACCTCTCGAAGATCACGATTTCAAGAAAGAAGAGAGTGAAAAGACCGACTCCGTGCCTACGGATCCGGTTCCCTCCGAAGAGGAGAAGCAAACCACGAATTAAGCGTACCGGGTGGCTCAACCACCAGCCAAAACCGGCTTGAAGCCAGCGGATCTGAGCCAATCCACCACCTCATTCCTCCGGTCCCCTTGCAGCTCCATGGTTTCTCGGTTCCATGTCCCACCGGTTCCCATATTGGATTTCATCCTTTTGAGCAAACGGTTTCTCTCCTCGAGACCGAGGCAAGAGGGAAATCCGCATACAGTAGTCACCGTTTTTCCTCCCCGACCGCTTTTTTCCCGTCGAACCTCAAGCCTCTCGCCCGAGCCCAAACTGGGTTCGACAGGGAGCTTACTTTCCTTTCCGATAGCTGAATCCAAATTGCGAGACGCCTCAGGCAAGCCCCCTAGGCTCAGAGAGCAAAAGGGGGATGACCCGAAATCATCCTTCGCTTCCATCTGCACTTTCCCTTTTGCTTTCCTACTCATTTCCCGCAAATTCCCCGTTCAGGGATTTCTCCATCCATCCAAATCAACGCTTTTTGGTAGCTTCGGTTTTGCAAGAAATGCTTCAGTTTCGGGTCGAGCCCCAGAGACTCATCCCCCGCAAGCTCATCCAGTCGCCTAAGCGCATGACTCAGTTGCCCCGTTTCCGCATCCTTGGGATTTGTAATCGTCTGCAAACAAGCTTTTATTTCCTCCATGTGAAGCGTTTATTCTCTCCATCCGAATGAAAGCGACAAGCCCAAAGGATTCCATAGGCTGGTATGAGTTTTAAGAGAATAGGCGTTTTAGGGGGTGGATTGTCCGGCCTCTCGCAGGCTCTGAAACAGGAAAATTTGGGTCATCAGGTTCATTTGATTGAAAGCTCGAAACGGCTCGGTGGCGTCCTTCAATCCATCAACAAAGATGGGTACTTGTTGGATTACGGAGCCAACACGCTGAGCCTCCGCCTCCAACGCACCGCAGAAACTCTTGATTCATATGGCGTTTTGCCCCATGCCATAAACGCAAACCCGGAAGCAAACAAAAGGTTCATCGTTCGCAAAAGTCGGCTGATTGCCTTGCCGACCTCCCCTTTCTCTTTCCTGACCAACCCATTCCTGAGTCCATGGGGCAAAATGAGGCTTCTTCTCGAGCCCCTTCTTCCCAAAGGGAAATCCGCCCATGACGAATCGGTCGCCCAATTCATCACCAGAAGATTGGGAAAAGAGGCTTTGGAATACTGCATGAATCCATTCATCTCAGGAATCTATGCCTCCAAACCGGAAAGCCTTTCTCTTTCGAATGCTTTTCCAACCCTCCACCAAATGGAACGCGATCATCGCTCACTTTTCCTTGCCTTCCTTTCCCAAAAATCCCGTTTGGACCGGCTTCCCAAAACCCGACTCATCTCCTTTGAAGGAGGGATGGAGGATTTGATCATAAGAATGGCTGACCATTTCAAGGGGGAAGTTTCCCTCGGTTGCCGAGTCCTCGAGATCAATCGATTAGACAACGGATGGAAAGTTCTCGCGAAGAATGAAGATCAATCTCAAAACGAATGGGTTTTCGATGAAGTCATCTGTACCCTCCCCAGTCATGCTCTTACCGAAATCTCATGGAAAAACCTAAAAGGCTCCGATCAAATCAGTGGAATTTCCGAGACTCGGGAATATCCGCTGAACCTCGTTTATCTCGGTTTTGACGCCTCGCATATCAAGCATCCCCTCGATGGATTCGGATTCCTTGTGCCGGAGAGGGAAAACCTCAGCATTTTAGGCAGTCTTTTTTCAAGCACCCTGTTTCCGGGTCGAGCCCCCGAAGGGAAAGTTCTGCTCACCACCTTCATCGGTGGAGAAGGTAAACCCGAACTCACTCAACTCGAAGATGAGCAAACCTACGAACTCGTCTTATCGGAACTCTCCCAGCTTCTCGGGATTTCCGGCAAACCCTGCTTTCGACACCTCAAGAGATGGTCTCGTGGAATCCCCTTGCCGGATTTCAGCATGCGAGGGAGGATCGAGAGCCGGGACTCCATCGAGAGATCGAACCCAAACCTTCATATCACGGGGGCTCACCTCACTGGAGTTTCTCTTCCAAACTGCATAGACGGCATCTGAACTTTGACCACAAAACTCCTCTAAGTCCGTTTGAGAAACCATCTTCAATAAATCATGCCCATGCCGAATCAGCCTTTTACAAAATTTGAAAATTTTGCAATGATTCTTCAAATAATACTTTGTATATGAACCTGAACGACCCTCGTGACTTGCTGTGGATGGCATGCATTTGTTATGGCATTTCCTTTGCAACAGGAATGCTTAAAACATTTCGCGTCGAAATTCAGTGGTTCAGAAATGTCCCCATTCTTGCCATTTTGTGCGGGTTCGTTGCACAGACTCGAGCACTCTACCTTCGGGGTCTTGAAGTGCAAGGCTGCCCGCTGGGTAATACCCTCGAACGCACCCAGTTCATCCTGTGGTCTTTAATTCTCGCCTTCCTCATACTTCGATTCATGTGGCGCCTAAATTTGCTTGGAACCTTTTGCTCCGGTTTGGCAATGGGTGCAGGATTTCTCTCCCTCAGTCTTCCGGGAAGTGACCCCCCCTATTGGACCGATCCCGATTACATAAGGCTCTTTTCTGATCCATGGGTCGAACTTCATGCATCCATTGCCATTTTCAGTTACGGTCTCTTTTCCCTTCTAGCGATAGTCAGCGGAATGTATTTGGTACAAAGGAATGCGTTGCTTTCTCGAAAGCCTCGCCTCTTCGGATCCTTTCTTCCTCCAATCCATGATCTTGAGCATGCAGGTTTCCGATTGCTTTCGGTCGGCGTTGCCTTTCTTACTCTCTCCATCGTCGTGGGCGGAATGCATTGGACTAGGCACCCAGAGTTTGTCACCTCGACTAAACTATATGTTACTTTGCTCCTATGGCTTGGATACGCCATTCTATTTTTTATGCGTATGGGGAATCACCTGTACGGTTCTAAATTCGCGAAAGTGAGCATTGCGCTCTTCTGCATGGCAATTATAAGTCTGAGCTTTGTGAACTCAAAATCCAAGAAACCACAGATACCGGTTTCCGCTTCTTCCTTAGTATCACTTGATCCTTACAAATGATTCACGACGCATCAAGTTCCCTTCACCTTCTCGGCAGTTCCCATCAGGTCGCCGACTTGGCGGCACGGGAGCGGATCAGTCTGCCTCCCGAAGCCATCGATGATTTTTACCTCGGGCTGGAGGGGTTGCCCGGTTTGCATGAATGTCTCATCTTAAACACCTGCAACAGAACCGAAATTTACGGAGCATCCGGAACTAACTTTGCTCCTGAATCTCTGCATGATTACTTGAGTGATTTTCGTAAGATCGAACCCGAATTTCTTCGACGACATTCTTACTTGCGTAGCGGGGAAAAAGTGGTCAAACACCTTTTTGAGGTGGCCTCCGGCATTGACTCCCAAATGGTCGGTGAAACCGAAATTCTCGGACAGGTCAAGAAAGCCTATGAGGATGCCCTCAAGAGAAAGGTATCCGGGAAAGTTCTTAACCAGCTCTTTCAAAAAGGCTTTCAGGCCGCCAAATGGGCTCGGACCAACACCGGGATTTCCAAGGGACAAGTCAACTTGGGTAATGTTCTTTGTGATCTTGCCCGCAGGATTTTCGGAAGAGTCTCAACCTGCAGATTGCTTGTGGTAGGAGCAGGTGAGGTCGCCGAAAGCGCCATCGAATCCTTCAAGTCCAGAGGGTCGCAAGCGATCACCGTAACGGGAAGAACTTTCGACTGGTGTCCCTTGAGCCGCAGAAAGCCTGATGAACTTGCGGAGAAATTCGGAGGCTTCGCCATGTCATTCGATGAGTTCAAAAACTCTCTTCACTTTTTTGACGTCATCCTCACGTCCACTTCAAGCGGCAAAGCGTTAATCGAACACGAAGACATTCGTGAATGCATGCGCAAGAGACCTTCCCAACCGCTCTTTCTGATCGATGCAGCGGTCCCTCGAAACATCGATGACCGGGCTTCCAAAGTGGATAACGTATTTCTTTACAACATGGATGACGTTTCTGACATTGCGAATGAAAACCTCAAGTCCCGAATGGCGGAAGTAGACCATTGCAAATCCGCCCTCGGAAAAAGAGCCTTTCGCCTCTGGGAACAAATGACAACTCAATCCAAGGAACCGGCTTCGACCAGCCAATCGACCGCGCCCCGCCCCTCTTCCTGAGTCAGTATGTCCTTCAGTTTACCGGAAACTTCAATCGCATCCGTACGAGCATTAGGCTGGTCGATGATTTGAGCAAGCTCACTCGACAAATTCCTTCCATTGGCCGCTCCCTGTAAAAATTCCCGGTAAGGTGGATTTTCCGGAAGCAAAACGTTCGCCATCCCCAAATGCGGAATTTTGACCAGACACTTTCCGATCCAGTAGGTGATTGGATGGGCCTTGTAGGCAATCACTCCAGGCAGACCCGCCAGAGCGCAGGCAAAGGACATGGTGCCCGAACTCATCAGAGCGGCTCTCGCCGACAACCCTTCCGTAGCCTCCACCACCTCGACCCGGTCGGCGCAGGGGCATCGTCCGACAATTGAACCAACCAGTTTGCGAAGGCGCTCATCGGGGACGGGTATCTGCGTGCGCAAGTTCGGATAGTCTTCGGACAAGGCCTCGAACGCATCCAGAAACGGTGGTAAGATTCTTTCAACCGGTTGGACGCGGCTTCCCGGAAGCAAAAGCAGAGGACCGTCCTCTAGATAGCGCACCGGCAGCTCGTAATTCTGGCTCACGAATGGGTGCCCCACGAAGGAAACAGGTAAATCCACGTCCGCATAGCACTTGACTTCAAAAGGAAAAAGCACTCCCAATCCATCCAAGACCCTTTCCATAAGAAACCTTCTCTGAGGCTTCCATGCCCACAGTTGCGGACTGACGTACTGCAAGACTCGAACCTGCCCACCACCTTTTCGGGAAATCCCTTCGTCCTTCAAGGCGTTCGCCAGCCTAAGGTTGAAACCGGGATAATCCACGAGCATCACAACCTTGGGCTGGTTCTCCCGAATCCAATTCACGGTTTTCTTCATTAACCGTCGAAAAAAGTTCAAATTCCTGAGAACTTCGAAAATCCCCACCACTGCATGGTCGGTCAAGTCATAGAGAGCGCTTGATCCGGCTTCCTGCAAACGAGGCCCTCCCATCGAAACCACCTTAAGATGAGGACTCCGTAAAAGAAGTTCTTCGATAAGGTGAGCCGCATGTTCGTCGCCAGACGCCTCGCCGGCAATGACAAGCAGATCAGTGGACCCTTCTTCGTCCAGGACATGAAAAGGCGGATCTTTAGACGCGTTCACCAAGAGGATTGGATCTGCCTGGTGATTTCCAAGGCGACTTCAAGGGCGGATTTCCCAAATCTTCCATCGGTCTTGGGAGTCTCCGCTTCCCTGACGCACTTGATGAAAGCCCTAAGCTCCAAGGCCAAAGGTTCGCCCTTTTCCACTGGAACGTCTTTTTTTTCGAGAGCCGCTCCCTTTCTTTCAATCAAATGTCCCTTCTGGTTCATAAAGTCCAATGACAGATATCCGCTATCTTGAAAAACTCGGATCTCCCTGGCTTTCTTTTCGCTCACCCGGCTGGCGCTCAGGTTGGCCACGCATCCGTTTTGGAAAACCAGACGGGCATTCGCAATATCCTCCGTTGTCGAAAGCACCCGCACTCCGATCGCATCCACCGTTTTCAAGGGAGAGGCAACCAGAGCCATCGCGATACCCACGTCATGAATCATCAGGTCAAGAACCACACCGACCTCCGTACCCCTTGGTTGAAAAGGAGCCAATCTCTCACCGGTAAGATATTTCGGACAATCCACCGCTCGTTCCAAAAAGTCCATTACCGGGTTGTAGTGTTCAATATGCCCGACTTGAACGATCGTTCCCTGACTTTGGGCCCGATCCAGGATTAGCTCTGCTTCGGCACTTGACACACAGAGAGGTTTTTCCACCAAAAGATGACACCCCTCTTCGATCAGGGGCAAGGAAACTTCGGCATGCAGATCGGTTGGACTGACCACGCTGACGGCATCGCAAGCTTGACCCAATTCCTGCAAATCCTCGAACCTTCTGCATCCATATGCCTCACAAACCCGGGCAGCTGTTTCCTCATTCGGTTCGTAGACCCCTACCAGTTCGCTCGACTCCAAAGCATGGTAAATCCTGGCGTGGTGCTGTCCGAGATACCCAACCCCCGCGACTCCACATCTTGTTTTTTCGTTTCCCTTCATGTTTTCTCAAAGTTGTCGCAAGCTTCCATCCTGCAAAAAAGCCTGCCTGTCCGTAGCCTTGGCGAAGGTCCCATTATGGGTGACCAAAAGCAAGGAGGATTTCTCCTCCGTGCAGGATTCCAACAAAAGCTCCATGACCTCTTCCGCTGTTCGTTCGTCGAGATTTCCCGTCGGCTCGTCCGCCAGGACCACTTTGGGTTGATTGATCAATGCCCGAGCGATGGCAACCCGTTGACGCTCTCCTCCGGATAGTTTTTGGGGAACCTGAGCTTCCTTTGCCTCCACCCCCATTTTGGAAAGAAGAAAGCGCGCCCGTTCCTTGGAACGGAGGGGATTGCCGCCCGCTAGGGACGCCCCGATCAGAACGTTTTCCAAAACGTTCAGTTCCGGAATCAGATAATAGGCCTGATAGACCACTCCCAGAAAATTGGCTCGAACTCCGATCTCTCGTTTCGAGGCTCGGGTCGATGCATCGAGAGACAGATTCTCCCACTTAATCTCTCCCCCATCCGCTGTCTCCAAACGTGCCAAGAGATTCAAAAGCGTAGTCTTTCCGCAACCCGAATCCCCGCGAATGCTAAGAGAGGACGCTTCCGTCAACTCCAGATCAACCCCGCGCAAAACCTCGATCCGTTGCTCTCCGAATACAAAGCTTTTGCTCAATTTCTTCGTGGAAAGAACTATGCTCGACCTCGTCTCACTCACTGCGCAAAGCCTCCGCCGGGTTCATTCTCGCCGCTCGCCATGCAGGAAGCAGACCCGCAACCGTAGAAACCACCACGGCAAAAAGAGCAAAAGCCAAAAAGGTCGAAAGACTCTCCGGAGAGTCCCAGGGATAGTCCACCTGCAAGCTGTAAAAATCATAAAATTGAGCCACCTCGTCCTGCCCGCCCTCCCCGGCGATTCCCGTCACGATGAAGGACATCAACTCATCGCGATAGCGAATGAACAGGAGGGCCAAACCACAACCAAAAACCGCCCCGAGACTTCCGATGATCAAACCTTGCAGACAAAAAATCGCCCCCACCGCGGTTTGACTCCCTCCCATCGCTACGAGCAAGCCAATCTCCCTCACCTTCCTCATCACCGAAGTCATCAGGGCGATGGCAATGGCAAAAGCCGCAACCAAACCGATTGGAATCATGATCAGAATCATCAGGTATTCCTCGAATTTCAGGAGTTCGAAAAACCAGGCGTTTTCCACAAACCATGGAATCACCAACCAATCGCTGCCCAAGTCACCCTCCAAATCTTTGCAATACTCGGACAGAAGCGATTCCTTCTGGGCCAAGCGATCGGAGAACTTCAGATAGAACCCATCGCATTGTCCCTCTGTTCCCCGCATCTCATCCATGAAACGCATCGTACCGATCAGAGCTTCGGAATGAAAACCTTGCCAAGGAACCTCAAAGATTCCTCCCACCCTAACTTCATGGGGGGGAGCCAGTTCGTCCGCCTTGGCTTTTTCGATCATGCTTGGCGAATAGACCTCCAAAATGGAAGAGCGAAAGGATTGGAAACGTACTTGATCGCCTTTTTCAAAAGGCTTTCCGCCTGGCAACGTTTCAAAGACCGGAAATCCCAAACCCAAGTCCAGAGGTGGCTCTCCGAGAAGGCCCACCTTTTTGAAACCGCTTGTTGATTCCTCGATTCGATAGGATTTTTCATCCAAAAAAGTAACCGTCCATTGACCGCTCGGAACGAAAGGGTCCAGACGCCGGACCCGCACTTCGCCTTTGCCCTCATTGATTTGCTCGGTTGCATTCGCATCCTTCAAACGAATGATGGTCGCCGGACGCACCCCAAGACGGTTGGCGACCTGACGGGTAATGAAGACGACCTCATCTTCCAAATCATCCATCGTAGGGAAAGGAGTCAGGTCTTGCGAGTCGTATCCCTCCAGCATCAATTGTCCGTTGATCAGGTATTCGTTCAGTGGGATCACCTGATCGGCATCTTCGGGGTCCAAGCCCATGGAGAAGGGAATCGAATGGTAGGATCGATTTTGGAGCAACAATTGTCCCTGCAGATAGGGGGTCACTCCAAGTACGTCTTCCCGTTCCAACAACCCCTTGCTGATTTGGGGCCAAACCGGGCTTGGATTCAAGGGAGCGGCTCTGGCATGCCCTTGAGAGTTAATGATATCCGTCCGGAATTTTTGTTGAAAGCCCTGCATGAAGGCAATCACCACAATCATAACGTTAACCCCCAAAGCCACGCCAATTACTGAAAGCAGGGAAAAGAATGAAATTCTTTTCTGCGATGGAAACAACTGCTTCCAAGCCAAATACAAAGGCCAGGCAAATCTCATGGCGATCTAACCGAAGAAACTTCTACCGGTTCGGAGTTCACTCTGGGTCAGCGGTTTCATTCCGATCGGAAAAAGTGACGTTCAAATCATACGGAAGTACCTCCTCGATCTGATCCTTCCATTCGATCACAGGAGAAAAATCGATTTCGGGCAAAGGGTAGGACTCCGCAAAAAAATGAAGATATCCGAAATAGAGAGCAACCAAACCACAGGCGACAATCATCAACTTAACCAAGCCCTTGAGCACCGCGAAGAGAAGCAGCATGCATACCAGAGAAAGGAAGAGAATCAGCAATGGGTGACTGAGAATCTGTTCAACGTAAGCTTCCATATCGTTCCATCTTGTCGAAGCTTGGATTCCCCTCAATGAAAAAGAATTGACCTTACCGGTTCGATGGCAGACTCAAATCGAAAGCCGACTGATCCGGAACCGGAAAACCCTCCTTGGCCAGTAGGGCTCTTAATTCGCGCATTTCTCGGGCAAGCAGGCGCTCCCGAGCTTCCGCCTGAGAAACCTCCTCTTGTCGCTGAAGCAGTCTCGCATCCCACCCTTTCCGCTGAATCGGGTCGATGAATCCATCGGAATCAGGAAACCTTCGGTCAAGGGAACCGAACCGGGCCATTTCCTGAGCGAGAGCATTTTCCGCTAACCTCGCTTGGTTCGTTCGGTAACTGGCTTGCGCGACACGGGTTCTCAACTTCAGCCAATCCAATTCCAAGGCAAGCTTTTTTCCCTGTCTCAGGAAGTCGGTTCTTTTCTCGGCCAGAACCTCCTGCCCAAGTTCGAAGCCGGATTCCGCTTTGGGTTCGTCGCTTGGCGAGGAAGGGTGACGAGATGAGGCGCATGAAACCAAAACCGCCAATGCGCTCCCGAAGAAAACGGGATTGAAAGTTGCAAACTTTACTTTTGAATCCAAGCGCCGTTTGATTTCTTGAACCAATGCCCTTTTTTCGCTTTCTTCGCCAAGGCATTGGAGAATTTGAGGACGACTTCCTTCACGCTCCCTCCGGTTTTGGCGGACAGAGCCTGAAACAGAGCCTTGCGATCGTTGTTTTCCGCGTCGACCAAAGCTTGGGTCTCCGCCGAAATTCCGTCTCTCGGGTGAAGGAAACCATCCGTGCCTTCGCCTATGACCCCCGCATCCTTTGCCGCCAGCACCTTCGGTAGACGGGCTTTCATATCGGATGCCAGATCTTCGGTTCCTCCAAACAGAGAAACCGAAAAAAGGCAGACTGCGGAGAAGACGAGCAGGAAGCGAGTCACGCAATTCAAAGCTGGGACATTCATAAGCTTGAGTTTTATTCGCCATACAAGTCATCCAGGAAATCATTCACTTCCTTTTCGACTTTTATGGTTATATTATGATCGAGAGTGATGTGATGCTCGGTCTTGATGGTCGAGCACCCGAGTAAAAGGAAAGGCAGAAAAGCCAAAAGAAGAACTCTTTGATGAGACATAACTAAAAGGAAGCTCATCCTTCCGAATTTCGCAACCTTTGATTTGTCAAATCCGAAAAGTTCCGGAGTGTCCTCATTCAATGAACTTTCTTTGCCACTGCATAATTTCCTTCAGTCCGCCAATGATGGTCGGTCGGTATTTGAGTTCGACCTTTTTCCTGTCCGTCTCTCGAACTCCACCGATCGAAAGCAAAATCTGACGTTCCTTTTCCAAAACCTTGAAATTGACTCTCATGGAATCGAGAGCCAAATCCTCCAATGCCCACGCGGTTAGCTTCATCCGCTCCATCTCTTCACTTCCCTCAGCCAATCCACTCGTCAGTAGCTCAAATACACGCAATTCGATTTCACTGTCTTCGGAGGAGCTCAGTTCCAGAAAACCCGGTCCGAAATCCCATAATCCATCCGCATTTGAAAATTGCAGGGATCCCGAAAACAAGCCATCCACCCTACCCTTTTGCTCGCCTAACTCGAAAAGGTCCAACACACGCTGACCTTCGATCGCACGAGGGCTCAGCTTTACCTTCATTGAGCCCGAATAGATATTCAATGAGCCTGAATCAATCGATACGGTTCCTCCCAAAGCCTTGGCGTGGGCTTGTCCCACGACCAACTCCTCCCCTTTCTGAATTGCAAAACTTAGGTTGCCGTCCAAAAACTCCATCGACGGGGAGGAAAGCCGATCAAAGAAAATGGTTTGCTCGCCCTCGGTCTCCAGAGGCTGAAGCTGAGCCAAGCGAAGCTCCCCTCGGAGCCCTTCGATAGAGAGCCCTTTCTCAGGAATCCGCAGGTCTGCCCCATCCAAGGAAAGGGAAATTCTTCCGCTTTGGTTTTGATCCAGCCGAATCGTGGCATTCGCGGGTTGCAACACCATCCGCGAGCCCCAGATGGATGCGGTCAGAGAATCGACCAGTACCTTTTGCGGACCTTTCAACCTAAAGGACAGAGAGAGATTTTCCACCACCGCTTCATCCCCCACCAGGACCCGAGCTCCTGAAAGCACCTGACCGTAGTTCAATTGGGGGAGTTCGGCCATCTCGATAAGACCCTGATAAGAAAAGTCCACGAAAGCGATACCCAAATCCGGCATGGATGCGCTCAAGGGGGGCACTCGTACCGAAACCAAACCTCCATCTTCGATCCAGGTAACCGCAAGGCTTCCCTGGTAAAGTTTGAGGACTTCGTCATCAAAGGAAAATTCGTCAAAGTGGATCGTTTTTTCCACACCGACCGGAAATGCCGGCGATTCACTCAGGTTCAAATCCCAAAAAGGCAGAGTCAGTCCCCTTAGACGTAGCGGTGGGTAGGGATCGGTCAGTTCGAGGGCAGAAACGCTTGCCCGGATTTCGGCGGAATCTCCCGAAACCTCCATACGCAGGTTGGCTCCTTCGACTTGAATCTCATCATTGACATTGAGATGCGCGTAGGAATTCACCGAAAAATCATCCTTCTCACGAGGTGTCAGAAAGACGATCAAATCTTCGGATTGCATACGGATTTCACCAAATTCCACGGACAGATCGCTGGCATTGATCTCCATAAAAAGATCATTCAGATCATCCTCCTTGCCGAGCGTAGCCATAGCCTGCATCACAGCTGATCCGCTACCGATCATGGGAATCCGCGACTGGTTCGCATCGAGCAAAGCGACCGCCCTGCCAAGCGATTCATTCAGTTGAGCAAGTTGCGGAAAGGAAATCTCCCCATCCAAGAAGATTTGATTTTCCTCACCCCAGAGAGTGAAATCGGAAAGAACCTCCGCCCCCAGCAAAATCCCGTCAAGATTACCCTTGGAAAACCCCTCGTACAAATCAAACTTGGACAGAAAATCAAAAACGAACCGTTGCTCCCGATGGATGAGAGCGATACTCGAATCTCGGATTCGCACGAAAGTCAGAGGAGGATCATCCAGAAAGTCCCGCAAAAGGGAATGCGCGGAAAAGGGCTCCTCCATCGACACCTCTTCCTTCCGTTCCGGTACGAAGAAGCGCACCAAGTCCTTGGTCTGAAAATCCGCCTGCAGACGAGTGACCGAAACCGCCTGCAATTCCCCTTTCGCCAAGTCATCGGGATCGTGCAGCAAATGAATTCGCTCGACTTCAAGGAAGCTTTGGTTCTCCTTCAAGCGGAAGTTGGAAAGTTCGCTACCCCAGGGGTTCAATTTTGACACTTCCAGACTAAAGTCAGCGATACCCGAATCCTTCGCCATTCGATGCACCCCCCACTCCACCAAACTGGGGAGAAAATACCAACTAATTGCGAGCAAACCGACGCAAGCGAAGAGAATCCCGGCAAATAACTGCTTCAGTGTAATCTTTCTTCTTTTGAATGACATGATATCCCGACCCCACAAAACATGAACAGATACGACATTCTGGAAAGCTCAAAAATAAGGAAACCCACTTGCGCTTGAAAAAAAAGTCTTTTTCGCGAATGATGGATAAAAATGATAAAAGTCGGATTCATAGGAGCGGGCGACATCGCCTATTTGCACGGAGAGGGGGTCCAATCCTCCTCCAATGCCGAACTGTATGGCATTTGGAATCGCACGCGTTCCAAAGCCGAGGAAAAGGCTTCTCTCTTTGACACCCGGGTCTTTGACTCGCCGGAGGATCTGATTGAGGCAGTCGACGTGGTCTACGTTCTCACCAACATGGAAACGCATCATGCCTATTGCATGCAAGCCATCGAAGCGGGCAAACACGTCCTGGTCGAAAAACCGACCGCAGTGACCATTGAGGAAATCGAAGAGATCAAGGCCTTCGCCCACCAAAAGGGGGTCCAGGTCGCTCCCGTGCACAACTACGTTTACGAGGCCCCGGTGATGCGGGCGAAGGAACTGATTGAAAGCGGGAAATTGGGAGATCTCGTTTCCATCTACGTCCTCTACAACATCCACCATCCCGAAGAGGTTGCCGCCCGCTATCCCGGAGTCATTCGCCAAATCCTCACCCATCATGCCTACTGCACCCTCTATCTGGTTGGACAACCCCAACTCGTTTCCTGCATGAAAGCCACCGTCAACGACGGTTCCGTCCCACAGGAAAACCTTGCCATGGTGACCATGAAAATGCGCAACAACGCCCTTTCCCACCTGTGCGCCAGTTTCGCATCCGACGACCATGCGGGAGACCCTTGGACCTTTATGATCAAAGTGATCGGCACCAAAGGAGCCACCCGCTACAGCTACCGGGACTGGGTCGAAAACACTCCTGCCGTGGTTCACTCCCAAACTTACTCCGCGTATCCCTACACCATTCGTTCCGTGGGGAAGTATTTTCTTGAGGAAGTCATGGGCAACCGGCGCGCTCCCCTTTCCAGTTTGGACGATGCCATCACCTGCATGAGAATCATCGAAGCTTGCGAACAATCGGTTGAGGAACAAAGACACGTCTCGCTCTAAGGTGGGACAAATCGAACTCTTATGAACGAGGTCATTGCGACCTGGAGGGACTCGCTTCATCAGGTTCTCGATCTCTATGAAAGGAAGCGGGGCTCTCTTTTGGTTTTCTTTCCCCTCCTCTTTCTCTTTTTCGTCCTCCTGAACGTCGCCTGTTACTGGTGGGCAATTTACACCGCCTTCCCACATTACATGCAGACTCATGAGGCCTCACACTACCTAAAGTTGCAAATTCCGGTAGGGTTTCTGGGGGCCCTTTTCGACAGCTTATCCTTTTTCGTCACCCTCTGGATCATCCGGCGGGCGCTTGCATCGGTCCGTACCGCCGAATACGTCATGCACCTCTCACTCGATCTGGTCGTCGGGGTACTCGCAACCTTATGGGTTCTGTTCGTCTTCTCGTTCGGAGGCTGGCTGATCAGTCTCTGGGAAAACGTTCCTGAGGAGCTTCTCGAGCGCGGCAACAAGTACACCAACCGAGCGGTTCAGGCCATTCAGGATCCTACCGGCAGGGAAAATGCGAAAAATATCTATTTCGGACTGATCATGGGAGTTTCCGCGGCCCTCCCCACCTGTCTTCATCTCTTCCTTTTCCTCCTTTCGATCATACGTAAGGCTAAAAAAACGCTCTTTACCTCGCCAAAAAGCGGCTCGGACCAGGAAGATTCAACCGGCATGGATTGATCGCTTGCCAAAAACACCATTCCCCCTCATCGATGGAAGTATGAAAAGAAGATCATTCATCCAACAAGCCTGTGGGCTTTCCCTATGCCTACCCGCCTTCGCTCGCTCCGCCGGGACTCCCTACCTCGGACAAATCGGGCTTCAACTTTACACCTTGCGCAAAGCCATCGCCGAGGATCTCAAGAAGACCCTTGGCGAAGTTGCCAAAATCGGCTACCGACAGGTCGAGCCCTATGGGTTTCCCTCCCCCCAGTCCATCGACATGATCAAACGGGCCAAAGACCTGGGCATGCGGGTGCACTCCTCTCACTTCACCTGGGATTCGCTTTTGCATCCGGAAAAAAAGGGCATGCGTCCCTTTGCCGAGGTTCTCGAAACCGCCCGCGAACATGATCTGACTGATTTGGTCGTCCCTTATCTTCACAACGAAGACCGCAAGGATCTTGAAGCCTACAAAAAAACTGCGGAGACTCTCAACCGCGGAGCGGAACTCTCCGCCGAAGCGGGCATCCGCCTTGCCTACCACAACCATGCCTTCGAATTCAAACCCATGACCCAAGGAAAAACCGGCTATGACGTTTTCGTGGAATCCTTTTCCCCGCGAATGTTCTTCGAAGTCGACGTATTCTGGGTGAAGCTTGGGGGCGTTGATCCCGTTGCCCAGTTGGCAAAACTGGAAAATCGCGTTTCTCAGCTTCATCTGAAGGATTTGCAAAAGGGTTCGACATGTCCGAATTTCGACAAAGTACAACCCGAAGCCTTCGATGAAATCGGAGACGGCATGATTCCCATGATTCCAATTATGCAAGCCGCCCAAAAATTCGGAGTCAAGCACTGCCACGTGGAGCAGGACCACTCCCCCGACCCATTGGCCAGCGTAAGAAAAAGTCTGGATTTCCTTAGGAGCCAATGAGATTCGGACTCTGCTGCCTGGTTGCCCTTTCGGCTTGGCCGCTTCTCGGTTCGGTAAGGAACGTTCTCCTGATCGTCTCCGACGACCTTAAGGCAGATGCAATCGGCTGCTACGGTAACCCGATTGCCCGGACCCCCCACCTCGATCAATTGGCCGAGCAAGGAACCCTCTTTGAAAACGCATACTGTCAGGGCACCTGGTGCGCTCCCTCCCGCGCAAGTTTCATGCGCGGACGATACCACGGAGGGAAGGAGGTCACCTGGGGCGAACATTTTCAAAAGCACGGATTCTCCAGCACGCGTGTCGGTAAGATTTTTCACATGCGGGTACCCGGTGACATCATCGACGGTACCGATGGTCAGGACGTCCCTGCCTGCTGGTCGGCCAAGTACAACGTCCTGGGCAAGGAAGCCCACACACCCGGCAAGTACGCCTGCCTCAACCTGAACCGTTTCACCACCGAACTGGAAGGACGCGAATCCACCCGAATGCCCAACCGAATGTTCGTCACCGTAGAGTACGAGGGTGATGGATCCGACCAACCGGACTGGAAAACCGCCACTAAATCCATCGAATTGCTCAAGCGTTTCAAGAAGGAAAAACAGCCTTTCTTTCTTGCCGCCGGTCTGATTCGCCCGCATTACCCGAACGTCGCTCCGAGCCAATATTTCGATCTCTATCCCTATTCCGAAATGAAGCTTCCAGAAATTCGCCCGGACGATTGGAAGGACATGCCCAAGGCAGGGATTTCCCATTCCAACTCGATGCATTTCGGCATTGACCGTTTTCCCGACAACCAAAGAAGAATGTGGTCGGGATATCTGGCCACCGTCACTTACATGGACGAACAAGTGGGCAGGATGCTCAACGCTCTCGACGAACTCGGTTTGGACAAGGAAACCCTGGTCATTTTCACCAGCGACCACGGATACCTCTTGGGCGAACATCACTTCTGGCAAAAGGGCAATCTCCGAGAAGAAGTCACCCGTGTTCCCCTGATCATTCGCTCGCCCGGAATGAAAACGGGAACAAGTTCATCGATCGTGGAATTGGTGGACATGTTTCCCACGGCTTGCGAGGTCGCAGGTTTGCCAATCCCTTCCAGCGTGCAGGGCAAAAGCCTCCTTCCGATTATCGCCAAGCCATCGTCCATGGTCCGAAATTCCGCGCTTTCCTTCGTCAAACAGGGAACTTCGATGCGCTCCAAACGCTGGTCCTACATGCGATACGCGGATGGCAGCGAAGAACTTTATGATATGGCAAAGGATCCCAAACAATTCGTTAATTTGGCGAAATCCACGGAAGCAAGCGAACAAATGAGGAAGGCCCGCAAGGCCTTCGATCTGCGAATACGGGAAATCCGCTAAGCCGTACCCAATCTTTTTTTCATAGAGACCGAACTTCCTCCGCCGCGGCGAGGAAAAGATCGCAAAAGGCGTCTACCGAATGGTCAATCGGGTTCGCATACCCACCGCCCATGAAAAGAAGCATCGGCGCCCCCATTGCCTTGCGCCATGAGAAGACGCTTTGGTTTCTCTTTTTCAGACCCTCCCTGCTCAAATCAAGGAGGCCGAGCGCATCGGAAGCCAACCCGTCTACTCCCGCTTGAAAGAAAATCAAATCAAAATCCTCGGCGGACAACTTATCCAAAACCTTATCCAAGGCATTCAGATATTCGGCGTCACCGGTTTCGTTTTCAAATTCTAGATCCAAGTCACTGATTTGCTTACGGAAGGGAAAGTTATTTTTTCCGTGGAGCGAAACGGTATACACTCGCTCGTCGTCTTGGAAGATTTTTGCAGTACCATCCCCTTGATGCACGTCTAGGTCCAAGATCAACACCCGCGAGACTTCGGGTTGCAAGAGAGCTTTTTCGGCGCAGATCGCCAAATCGTTGAAGATGCAATAGCCCGCACCCTCAGCCCGGAAGGCATGATGAGTGCCACCCGCCATGTTTCCCGCCAGAGTTTCACCTGCAAAGACTCTTTCCAGAGCTTCCAAGGCTCCTCCCGTCAACCGCAAGGTACGCTCCACGATTCGATCCTTCCAAGGACGAAGACCAATGCGCCGAATTTCATCCTCCCTCAACTCAAGATTAAGGAAGCGGGAGACGTAATCTTCGTCATGGGCAAGCAAAAGTTCGCTCTTGGCCGCAAGCCCTGGGGTTTTCCATCGGATCAATCTCTTCTCGTCCGCTTCAACCAAGCGCTCATGAAGCTTGGCGTACCGATCCACCGGAAAACGAGCGGAGGGGTCCAATCCACTTGAGTAGATTTCATCGAAAAAGAGGGTGAAAGGGGGATTTGGCATGGATTTAGCAGACGGATTTGATTCTTTTTTTAATCTTATTATCATAATCAAAATGAGTTTACAAAATGCATTTATCGGCTCGCTGGCGGCAGACGCCTTTTCCATGCCGATGCATTGGTATTATGACGTCAATGCCTTGGATGCCGATTATGGTTCGGTCACCGGGTATCATGCTCCCCTATCCCCTCATCCCGACAGTATTTTGTGGCGGTCGATCTATTCCGCCACCGGACCAAAGGCTGACATTCTGCACGATCAAAAGGAGTTTTGGGGAAAGAGAGGGATTCATTATCACCAAAGCCTCAAAGCCGGTGAGAATACGCTCAATTTGCAACTCTCCGCCGAGCTCTATCGGCACATTCTTGCACAAGGGGCTTTCAAGCTCGAAGCTTGGCTGCGCCGGTACGCCGAAGTGATGCTCACTCCCGGTTGGCACAACGACACCTATGCGGAGGAATACCACCGAGCCTTCTTCCAAAACTATGCGGGTGGAAAACCTCTTGTCTCATGCGGCACCAAGGATTACCACATCGGAGCCTTAAGTATGATTCCCGGTCTGCTCGCCGGTTTGGAGGCAACGGGAACCACCGTGCCTGCCGCTCAACTTGAGAGCGTCCTCAGTTTGGTGCGTTCCACTCACAATCATCCCGACTCCCTTCGGGCCGCCACCGACTTGACCCGTATCCTTTCCACACTGGCCGGAGGAGCATCGATTCGGGACACCATAAGTCAATTATCCCTTCCCGGAGTCTCCATCAAAAAGTTGCTCAAATGGGAAAGTTTCGAGGATCGCAAGGTCGTGGGAAATACCCTCAGTACTGCCTGTTATCTTCCAGAATCCTTTCTCGCCTCTCTACATTTCGCATGGAAATACCATGACGACTTTTCCGCTGCGATCTTGGCAAATGCCCGGGTGGGCGGTGACAATTGTCACCGCGGCGTGGTTCTCGGATCCATCATCGCATGCAGTCACGGAGTGCCCGATCGGTGGTTGGATGGATTATTGGCTCTTTCCAAAACTCCCTCCCTGCAATTTTGCGATAGCCGTCCTCAGATTTTGAATAGAGCCAGTTGACCCGATGGCTCTCGATTTTTTTTCGATCTCATTCTCTTGCGGGAGCCATGCGTTTGGAGAACATCTGAAGTAATTCGCCTGCCTTCAGCACTCCTTCGAACCTCATAAATCCGCTCCTTCATGTACTTCGCTTGGCTGGAAAGTCGAATAATTGCCGGGTCATAACCGCGGACAGGATGATTTTCGATCTCGGCAATTTCGACCGTCGCGCAGTCTCGTAATTCGGGAATCCATTTTCGAACGAAGACTCCGTCCGGGTCCTGATCGAGAAATTGCTTTTTCGGACTGTATACGCGAAGCGTATTGAAACCGATTACTCCAGCCTGCATTTGCAACTGCGAAAGATGAATGCCCGGTTCGTAATCGAGAAACCTTTGAGCCAAGGGAGGGTGAATGAATCGCCAGGACAGATGCAGCCCGAAACAGGCGAAACTGACCACCATGGCCCTCATCCTAAAGTTTAGGAACCCGGTTTCAGAAAGGCAGCGCATACAGGCATCAACCATTGGGAAACCGGTGTGCCCCGAGAGCCATGCTTGAAGAAGATCATGATCCTCTCGGTAAGGAATGTCTTGGTATGCGGGATTCAAAGGTAACTCCTCCAATCGTGGAAATGCCTCCAACCTCTGGATGAAATGGTCTCGCCAGTGCAACCTTGATTGAAAGGCCCGAAGACTCCGCAACCATCCACCTCGGATTTTCTCTTCCTTGAGTTTCAGAATGCGACGATCCAGTTCCTGAAAAACCGTCCGCAAACTCATGGTTCCCCATGCCAAATGCGGAGATAACCGCGAGCCGTGCGTAAAAGCCTCATTTGGGGATGAAATCCCTCCCGAATATCCCTGCCCCCGATGATGCAGAAAACTTTCCAGAGTCTTCCAAGCTTCCCGTTCGCTGACTTTCTGTAAGGCTGGCATGGGCGAACGTCCGTTAAATTTGGCAAAACCATTCACCAACTCATTCCATGCCCATTGTTTGCCGAGCATGGGCAACTGAGATGGCGGTTTGAGTTTTGAGGGAATGGAAAGCGTTTTCTGTCTGCGGTAATCCGCTTGCCTGAGCTTGACCCGTCTTCTATCTGCGTTTCCTCCACGCAAGACCGAACTGGCATTGAACTCCCGCCACCGAACGCCCCTGTCTTTGCACCACTCCGCAACCCTCAAGTCCCGATCGTAGGTGACCAAGTTGCCAGTCTCCTGATGCGAATACAGGACCTCGAAGCGGTATCTCCTGCGCAAATCCTCAAGTACCTCGATCACTTCTCCGCATTCTTCCAGCAAAGGGCATCCGCGGCCGCGAAGGCTTTTTCGCAGTTCATTCAAAGCCTGCCACTGAGCTTGCAGGTGAAAGGCGGAATAATCGTGATGAGACAGGATACCGTTTTCCCAACAAAAAAAGGGCAACAACTCTTCACACTCATCTAAACCGGTTACGAGACATTGGTTGTCGGAGATCCGAAAGTCCCTCTTGATCCACCAAATGCCTTTCACTTTTTTCTCTTCCCTCTCGCTGATCCACCACACTTTTTGGAACAGTAGGCAACTTCTTCCCAAATACCCCGTGACCTCCATTTCCTTCGATTATCGAATGAACGCCCGCAGCGTCGGCAAATTTTGGTTTCAACTGGTTTAGCCTTCATCTTCAGTATGCTATCCAAGATGCCAGAAAGGCTAAGGTCCAAGCGAGAGAACGCCAGCGGTTTCCTCGAAGCAAAACTCCAATGACCTTATCATCTCTCCCGCACTTGGAAAGTTTGCGGTGGCAGGGCGCGGAGTGAAGAAAGGTGATTCCCCAAGCCAAGACCACGGCGGACAAACGGACCCATTCCCAGACTCGTCCCACGAAAAAGCAAGAGGAGACGGACTCGATCAATTGCATGCCCATGAGCGGTAAAACGAAAAAGGAAATTCGATTGCAATAGCTTGCGTGCCATTGGGGGAAATTCTCGGCCTCGATTTGGCGGAAAGAGGGGTAGATCACAAGATGAACCAGCCAAATCAGCACCAAAATTGAAAAATCGATACCCAGAGCGTGTTCGTGCAAGGTTTCCAAAAAAAGAATCATTTGTTAGTCAGTACCGTTGGTTTTTCTTGATTGATCGTTAAATTCAATCATTCACTCTAACAAATGACAAATTTCCTCTTCAAAGGCTTGGTTCTTTCCATGCTTTGCATTTTTGTGGCTCTTGCCTGCTCCGACGAAGATCGGACGGTTCGAACAAAGCCTATCGAGAAATCCGAAAAAAAGGCCTTTAGGATTCTGATTTTGGGAGATTCCCTGACCGAGGGATTCGGGGTTTTGGAGAGGGAAGCCTATCCCCATCTGCTCGAAGAGAAACTCAACCGGGAACTCTCTGCAAAGACCGGTTCCGCATACCGCGTGATCAATGGGGGAATCACCGGGGCAACCAGCAGCGGAGGCGTATCTCGAATCGATTGGTTTCTGCAGGCCGAGCCTGATTATCTGATCCTCGCTCTGGGAGGAAATGACGGTCTCCGGGGCGTACCGGTTCCCGAAACCGAGGAAAACCTTTCTGAAATTCTGGCCACTGCGGGGAAAAATGAAATCCCCGCCCTACTTGCGGGTATGAAAATCCCACCTAACTATGGGTTGACCTACACTTCGGACTTCGCCCAAATGTACGAGGACCTGTCCAAACTCCATGACGTCCCCCGCATACCCTTCCTACTCGAAGGAGTCGGAGGGGAAGCGCAGTTCAACCTCCCTGATCGCATTCACCCCAACCCCGCGGGTCATGCCCTTATCGCAGAAACCGTTTACAAAACACTTGCCCCACAACTTCAAAAAATTCCATGACCTCTCTCATTTCCCTGCAAAAGATTTCCAAAACCTTTTTCCAAGGATCGCAAAGGATCGAGGTACTCAACCTTCTCAATCTCGAGGTTAGTTCTGGCCAATCCGTTGCGATCCTCGGACAAAGCGGAAGTGGAAAATCGACCCTTCTGTCCATCTTGGCTGGGCTTGATCATCCGGAATTCGGATCGGTCACCATCAACGGTCAGGACTTGTCCGTTCTCAAGCAGGACGAACTCAGTCATTTCCGAGCCCAAAATCTCGGCATTGTCTTTCAGCAGTATCACCTCATGAACAACCTCACCACTCTTGAGAACGTTACCCTACCTCTGGAACTGCAAAAAGCCGAAGACCATGAGACACCCTCCCGCGAAGCCCTGAATCAAGTCGGCCTCTCCCACCGATTGACTCATTTCCCAACCCAACTCTCGGGAGGCGAATGCCAACGCGTGGCCATTGCCCGGGCCATCGTCAGCCGTCCCCCAATTATTCTGGCCGACGAACCATCCGGGAACCTGGATGACAAAACCGGCCGGGAAGTCATGGATTTGCTCTTCAGGCTCTGTGAAGAAAGGCAACAGACTCTGATCCTCGTGACCCATAACCATGACCTTGCATCTCAATGCGACCGAACCTTAACTCTCAGGAGTGGTAAGCTTGAGGAATCCCGAGCATGACTTTCATCTGGCGCAATGCCTTGCGGGAGATTCGCAACAACCGAAGTTTTTCCATCTTCTATTCCCTCAACCTTACTCTCGGCCTGATCGGTTTCGTCAGCGTGGATTCCTTCAGACACTCCATCGACGAACGGATCGTAGCTGAATCCAAGGAGTTGCTTGGAGCGGATTTGGCCATTCGAGCGAGAAGAGAAATCACGGACGAGGAACTCGCTTCCGTTCGGTCCGCGCTTCCTTCGGGAACCGAGGAAATTAAAGTGGTTGATTTCTTTTCCATGGCCGCTGGTCCAAGCGGTCGAAGTCGTTTGGTCAAAATCATCGCATTTCAACCTGGTTATCCTTACTACGGATCCATTCAAACTCATCTCAATGGCCGGGTGACCGGTGAGGAGGAGTCGCTTATTCATCAAAACCCCCAAGTTTGGATCTTTCCCGAACTTCGCGGACTCCTTAACGTGGATTTGGGAGAGGAATTGAAAATCGGCGAAAGCTCATTTCGGGTTCTCGATTTGGTGGAGGAGGAGTCCGGTCTGAGTTTTCAGGCTGCGGAATTGGCTCCCAAGGTTTTCATCAGCGAACGCTTTCTCTCCCGAACCAAACTCCTGCAGCGGGGTAACACCGCTTTCCGCAATTACCTCTTCAAGCTTCCTCCCGGTTACGAACTCGATTCCGTTGCGGAGGCAGTCAAAGCCTCTCTCTCGTCTCCCGAAGTTCGAACCTTTTCGCACCAACGGGTGGGGCACCGGGCAGGTCGCCTACTCCATTACCTGTCGGATTTCCTGGGCATTGTCTCCATGGTCGCTCTTTTTCTTACGATTCTGGGAAGCGCCTATCTTTATCACGGGTTCATCAACAAACGCGTCAAGGAAGTTGCCATTTTAACCTGCCTTGGGGCCACCAAGGCGACTGCCTTGAAAACCTACCTCCTGCAGTTGTCGATGCTTGGCGCCGCCTCGGCCACCGCTGCAATTTTCATTTGCTTCCTCGCCATACCCATGCTTTCGGGAACGCTGAGCGGATTCACTCCCATGAATCTCGAAGCCACGCTTCATCCCGCAAGCCTTCCCCTAACCTTTTTGGTCGCAGTGGTTTCCGGTTGGCTTCTCGCCTTGCCCAGCCTCACCAAGATCATCTGCTTACGGCCCGCTCTTCTTTTTCAGGAAGCCTCATCCCCTCAGAACTCCAAATCCAAGACAAGCTGGCTGTACGCCCTACCCGCTCTTCTCGGTTTTTGGGGCTTATGTCTGTTGCAATCGGACTCCGAAAACTTGGCCAACCTATTCTTTCTTTGTCTCCTTGGCAGCATTCTGATTCTCTTTGCCATCGGTTCGTTGGGCTTGTCCGCGCTCGGCAGAATTTTCCGGAAAGCCACCCTAAATCTGCGATTGCCCATCCGTTCCCTGACCCGAAACAAGCCGAGCACAATCACCGGTTTCCTCGCTTTGGGAATGGGGGTGCTCCTGCTCAACCTGATCCCACAATTTCATTACAGCCTCGAGCAGGAACTCGGGTCCGAGGCAAACGAAAGCAAATTACCCAAGCTCTTTCTTTTCGACATTCAGGAAAACCAACTCCAAGACCTTGAGGAAACGCTCCGTCTGAGTGGAAAACCACTGCTTAACCCCACTCCTTGGGTTCGCGGCAGACTTCTCAGCGTAAAGGGCATCAACTACGAAGACTTGCTTGAGCAAGACCGGGATTTCCAAAATCCAGGTGATCAGAGAAGAAACCGCTTGCGCAATCGGGGATTCAACCTCTCCTACCGAGAGCGACTTCTGGAAAGCGAAGAGATTCTTCGCGGTCGGATGGTACGCATGACCTTCGATCGGTCCGGAGGCGAGCCCGCGGAGATTTCCGTGGAACACAAATACGCCGAGTCTCTTGGCGTGGACCTGGGCGACCGCATGGAAATCGAAGTCAGCGGCGTGCCCATCGAGGCGGAAGTGGTCAACCTGCGAAGAGTCAAATGGACCACCTTTCAACCCAACTTCTTCGTCCAAATGCAACCTGGAGTTCTGGAGAGTGCGCCCAAAACCTTCATCGGCACCCTGAATGATCTCGACCCGAACGAAAAGGAGGTCATTCAAGACCTGCTGGTGCGCAAGTTTCCCACCATTTCCATTCTCGACGTCGAACGTACCGGCCGAAAGATTCTGGAAATCGTCTCGCAAATGACATGGATCCTCCAAGTCATGGCCGCCCTTTCCGTCCTCGCCGGTTTGATCGTTCTTTATTCACTCGCCTTGGAAAAAGCCCGCCGGCAAAAATGGGAACTGGCCTTGCTTAAGATTCTGGGCGCGTCCTTCTCCGATCTCAAATGCCAAATCCGAATCGAGTTCGGATTGCTTGCCCTCACCGCCGCCTCTCTTGGGGTTTCCCTCAGCCTTGCCAGCAGTTATCTCCTGGCCGAACAAGTATTTGACCGAGTTTGGAGTTTCCACCTTGCCTTGCCCCTGTTATCGGTTCTTACCGTGACCTTGCTCTCTTTGCTCACCGCCGAACTGGCGACCGGCAAGATTCTCAAGGCCAAACCCTCCTCGCTGATTTTCGAAAACAAATGAAAAGGAGGATGGTCTAGCCCTGTCTGCAAGCCTTGCGGTAATGCAGGGGATTTACGCCATACTCCTTGCGAAAAGCCTCCGCAAACCGGCTGGAATTGCGAAAGCCCACGCACTCCGCCACAATTGAAACGGAGTTTTCCGTTGAAAGCAACAGTCGGGCTGCCGTCTTCATTCTCTGACATCTGAGGTATTCACCCAAATTCATACCATGGGTTTTCTTAAAACCCTTACGCAATCCATATTCGGAAACCTCGAACTTTTGGCACAAATCCTCCTGAGTCGGGGGATCGAAAAGATTTTCGCGAATGAACTCGCCGATCAGCAGAAACTTAAAACACATGACGGAAATAAAATTTTGACTTTTTCGAATGTTACTCAGCGCATGAAGAAAGTCTTTAGCGATAAAAACCTGACAACTCCAATGATGTTGAGCGGCTTACCAACCGGCCGGGGTCAGGAAACCAAGGATGTTGAATTTCCCTTCGCCCAAAGGCTCCAACACGTAACAGATACCCATGGGCTCAGGATAAATCCCCGTTGCCGCCTCGAAGGGGTCGTCATGGGCCACAATGACCAGATTTCCATCGACGTTCGGCTTGGAGGACAGATAGGGAGTGACCTTTTTCTTCATCACCGCCATCTGCTCATCGGTATAATCCTCATGGGGAAGGAAATTGAAGTCGGAGTTCTTCTCGTATTCCCCAAAGGCTAACCATGCGGTTTGCCAAGCGCGAAAATATTCACTGGTAATGACCTTCCCAACGGGAATCTCATAAAACCGGATCGCCCGACCGATTCTTACCGACTCGTGCCAACCCTTCTCACTCAGCACCCGTTGGGTGGACCCGTCATTGACGTCCGCGCTGACTTGGTCAGCGTAGTCCTTTTCCGTGGAGGCGTGACGGAAATAAAGCACCAATCCGCCGTCTTGCATTTTCTTAATCAGTTCTTCCTTATTCAGATAATCCGAAGACTCATCGGCGCCGGTGCAGGCTTGGAGCATCAAAAGGAAAGCGGGAAAAAGGGTTAGGAAAGGTTTCATAATGATTTATATTGAGATGAATGGTGACAATTGACCCTTATATTATTGAGATTCAATCTCAACAAGAATAAAAAACATTGTTCTCGATTTTTTTTCACAAACAATTTCTTCAGAGAGAAACGGACTCGCGAATACAGATCAATTCCGATCCCGTTCTCAAGACAAAGGAACGCTTGGATACTGCAAACCCGTAAATCTTACCCTCGATACTCAGGCTGTTTTCCGACAGTTTTTCAGTACTTCCGTCATCCTTCAAGACTACGGTCACTCCTTCCTTGGTGAAGAAGTAGACTCTGCCGGGAGCGTGCAGAGGGGATGCCCAGCAAGATCCGGGTAGTCTTAGATCCCAGCGCTTTTTCCCATCAGACAAGGCATGGCAAGTGGCGACACCCGCCCGGTTCACCAAGTAGACGAAGCGGTCGGTCGCCAATGGGGAACCGAAACTGCAGGTCGCATCTTCCGCAATCCAAGAGACTTCGCCTCCCTGGTTCGCTTGGCTGCCGCATCGTATGGCTTGCGTATGTTCTGGCTTGGAAGAACCCACGATGAGTAAATCTCCCGCAATCGAAGGAGATGCAACGGTGTTTCCCTCCAAACCATCATTGGACCAAAGCTTTTTGCCGGTCTTAAAATCCATGCACTCCACCACTCCATTGGAACTGACGTAGAGCGTCTCCTGATTTTCCGACACGGAAAGAGTTGGCGTGCTCCAGGAGACTCGCTCCTCCCGGTCCGCTTTCCACTGGTTCTCTCCCGTGCCCTTATCCACCCGCAGAAGGTAGGAGGGTCCGTCATGATCAACCAATAAGCCCAAGCTGTCGTCCGTTTGAAAGAGAGATCCTCCGATGCCATGATTACCCATCATGGGACCATATTCATCGGTGAGCGAACGCATCCACAATTCCTCTCCCGAATGGCTCAGCCCCATCAACAATCCGCTCTCAAAAAAAACGAATACGCCAACGGCATCGACCACCGGGCTTGGAGCCGCCTGGGAAACGTATTGGCTACGCTTAATGGGTACTGGAGAGGGTATCGATTTGAGCCAAAGTAATTCTCCGTCCTTGATACTGTTGCAATGAACCAGCAACCGCTCGCTCTCCTCTCCCTCGGTGGAGGTGGTGAAGACACGCTCTCCCCAAATCACAGGAGTCGATTGCCCGTAGCCTTCGATCTTCATTCTCCAAGCTAGATTGCGTTCATCCGACCATCCGAGCGGCAGGGACGGGCTGTCCGTTCGACTGTTGCCCTTTCCGCGGAAGCCTCCCCAATGGGACGACTTCGAATCGGCCTTCCCTGCTTTGTCATGCTTTTTATCTATCTCCATCTCAGGTGCGAAATCCAAAACCTCAATCCCATCCAAATGACCTTCCCAACTGGCGCCTCCCAGAAATAGCACCTTGCTTTTGTCTAAAGGAACCAGTCGATGAAAGAACCGTTTATCCTGAACCTTTGCTTTGGTCGAGATCCAGCTTCTGTTTGAATCCAGAAAGATTTTCGGCTGGTAGCTGAAGGAACTTACGACCAGCTTCCCTCCCACTTCGACGGATGCGCTCCCGAATGCCTTCAATCGATTGACTCCTGGAAAGTCCTCGACCTCAGACCATTTCATTGATTTTAAATGGAGCTTACGTACCGCATTGGTGGTTCCCTCATCGTTTAGACCTCCTACCACATAAAGGTTTCCCTTGGCAATGGCCGCCGAATTCGCCCGAACCACCCAGTCGGTCTTGGGAAGTTTCTTCCAATTGAGCGGATCCTCACTTAAATCCGCAACCAAACCATGGTCATGCCAGGTAACGCCCCTACCTTCGGCCATGTGCCAACCTCCGATGACGTAAAGTTTGCCTTCATGGGCAACCATCTCGTGAGAAGAACGCGGAGCGGGCAAGGGTGGCAATGAGCTCCAGGTTTTCTTTTTAACGTCAAAGACAGAGACTTCGTCCAAGGAACTGAGGTTCGATTCCTCATCTTCCTCATTGGTAGCCTGAGATCCTCCCGAAAGATATACCATTCCCCGGTGAGCCGCCATGCCAAAGCCTTGCAGCGCGCTTTTGAAAGGAAGCGTTTCCCATTTGCTACCCTTCTTATCCAAATTCAATCTCACGAAACTCTTTGAATGGGTTTCCTTGGAATAGACGTGGGCCTCTCCCACGTGACCGCCGTACACGTACAGATACTTGCCTAACCGGCAGGCTCCGAAACTGGTTACTGCGTCAGGAAGCTTCAATTCATGACGCTCCGAGCCATCGGCCTTGGACTCCATGGTTGAGAAGAGTGAGACTAGGCATGCTATGACCAATCCCTTTGATAATAGTCGGTTTTTATTCATATTGCTAAAGTATTTCACAACAGTTCTAAAGTCCTAGAAGCTAGCTCTCAAACTTAGAAATCCATTTATTCCAGGTTGCCTGTTTCTCTCAGCGGTTGAATTGGTTACTCCGTGAAAACCTCCCCGTCTTGCGCTTGACCAAAGGAAGTACTTTTCATCAGTGAGATTATTCAAACCAGCCTGCACCCTAAAGGTTTGGTTGAGCCTGATCCAACCCAGCCAGTCGATGACAAGCGATCCAGCTATCGGTGAATCTCCTTTCGTTAAATCCAAATCTTCGACCTTTTTGGCCGACCGGTGTGTCCCTGTTACTCTCATTCCCCAATTTTCCTCGCTTTCGTAATCGATGAAGAAAATTGCCTGCCAAGGCTCGATCGTGTCCAACGGTTGGGAATCGTCCACATTCTGCCCTCTGGACCAGGAAGTGGAAAGACCTGCACCAAAACCATCAAGCGAATTGATCCAATTGCCCAGCTTTCGTTCGAAACTAAACTCGAAACCATGAATCCGCACTTTGCCAACGTTTTGGTTTGTGTATACGTCAAAGTTTGGATCCGTCTCCTCTTCCAATTTAATGAAATCGTCGTAGAAATTCTTGAAAAAGGCAAAACTCAGAGAGCCCTGGTCCAGTCTGGCCTGAGCCCCGATTTCGAAGGAATCAGAAGTCTCCTCCTGAAGCTTGGGGTTCGGACGAATCAAAACGAGTCTGTCACTCGTAGGTGGATGTTCGAAGAAACCATTAAGCTCTTCGGCCGAAGGATTGCGGATCCCTCGGTTGTAGGTAAAATAGAAATTATTCCCGGAATCCATGCGTCGGAGTATGGAAAGACCAGGGGAAATCACGGGATCATTCTCATAATGCACCGGATTAAAGCGGAATCTCATGCGGCTTGGGTTATCGAGAAAAGCCTGATCAATCTTTGGGGTTACTTCATACTTATCGATCCTCATGCTGGGGGTAACAACCCAGCCTGCCAATGATTCGATTTCGATCTCATCCTGCAGATATATTCCAAATTCTCTGGCATCTGAAGGTGCCATGGTATTCTTGTTTTCAAGATTAGGATCGTTCGGATCATCGGATGTATCCCACTGCAAATAATTTGTAAGAATTTTCGAATCACTGTATTCGATTCCGCCTCGAATCTGATGGCTCGACCCTTGCAACTCAATTAATTTGGCTAACTGAAGATTTATTCCACTCAGGTCAGTTTGGAAACTGATATTACGCAAACGGTTTTCACTCTCATTATTATCATTTAAACGATCTTGAGAATTGATCGATTTCTGTTCGGACTCCTGTGCGTAAAGGAGGATGGAAAGTTCGTCCGCAAAGCCCAGATCCTTCTCATCCGAAAGCATTGCCTCAAAAGAGAACCTCTGTCGGTCGCGGTTCGCCTGATGACCGACATATGGGGTGAAGTTTCCCTCAATGGAATTCACATCAGTAAAAGTAGACTGATCATAAAGATCAACTGTGCCTTCCCAATCGAAGAGCGCTCCTTTACGGAAGGTTTTGAAAACCAACGCATTACTGTCAAATTCTTGAGGGTCGGAGGGAATCGAACTGTTGTTGATCCGCTCATGTCCTTCACGGTAACTGTATACCGCGCTGACTGCCCAGATTCCGTTACCGTGGCCGCCAGCCAGACGGTTTCCAATGCTTCGATTGACTGTGGCATAGGTCAGTTCGTTGGATCCTGCGGATCCCATTAATTCCTTCCCCAAGAGGACTTCGGGACTTACGGTTCTGCCGTTCACCGATCCTCCCATGGATTCGTTTCCGTACAGACTCGATGAGGCTGATTTATAAAGTTCCAACTGGCTAAGCGTAGCAGGATCAAAGTAAACTCTGCCGGGCCCAGCCATTCCACCGGCAACTAAAAATCCCTGAGGCTGACGGATTCCATCCACACTTATGGAAATCCGATTTCCCTCCATTCCTCGTATATTGACGGATTTTTCCCCTCCACCCAAGTAAGGGACCAATGCATCCGAACCGCTAAAATCGAACGGAACCGATACCCCTGGAATATACTTCAGGGCACTGCCTAGAGTGGAGGATCCCTGCCGACTCAGATCCTCGTCGGTAAGAACCGCGTCCGAACCAGGGGTATCTAAAACTCCCTTCTCGGATCGGGTTGCAAGGATAGTCATGGGCTCAAGGCTACTCGGTTCCGCCATGGAAGACGCAGAAAAGACAGAGCTTAAGGCCAAAGGGAAAATCCCTGAAAGCTTCATTATCGAACGAAAGCCAGCAATGAAAGGACAATGCATGCATTGAACTGAATGAAAAGACTCGGAGAAGCTTCGGATCTCATAAATCTAATCGGATTCACTCAAGTCGATCCACTGTTGGGTTGCATACTCGTAAAACCTTGGAATTTGATGACCACTCTTAAAATAGAGCCAGTTTCCGGCCGCGTGATCATAAAAGTAAGGATAGAGGTTGCTCTTGGTGAACAGCCAGCCCCTGCC
>Ga0160422_10000269_pt1 | contig 30848 bp, 49 predicted proteins | sample Fk160mmetaG_FD_108192 | JGI IMG/M metagenome (GOLD analysis project Ga0160422, IMG submission 108192) | Marine microbial communities from the Central Pacific Ocean - Fk160115 60m metaG | ecosystem: Environmental > Aquatic > Marine > Oceanic > Photic zone | place: The Central Pacific Ocean...
AGCAACAGTTGATTCTATGATAAAACGAATGGGACTTGATAGAGTACAAATGATGCACGACAACGACCCAAAGGCTTTTGATAAAGCTATAAAGTATAAGAGTAAACCCGGTCATAGATTCAGCGAAGACGAAACAATGAGCAGTGAAATGGCAACACTTAGAAGCATTGTAGATAATAAACAAGCAGAAAAAGTGCATGGCATGATGGTTGACATGTTTACTGCAAGTGCAATGGTACAAGTATACGACAAAGTAAATGATGAAAACCAAGCAAAAATGAGAGAAATGCTTAAGACTCCAAAAGGTTTTCAACGAATGGCTGATTTTGCACTAAGCAAAATATCATAGAAGGAGAGGGCTATGTATATCACAGAAGCAATGATATCAAGCATGGAAGACATGCAAAAAAACGCTAGTGAAATGGAAAAACACATCAAAGGCATGATGGAAATAGAAGCAAGATCACACGGTTTAGAATTAGACAGTAGACACAATGCTAGAGATATGTGGGCACAATTAAGCGAACACATGGCTAGTATGCCTGTTGCTGACCCAATGGAACACACACATGCTGATACAGGTGTAACACACTCACATCCAGGCGGAGACGTTCCACATTCACATGATGATGACGAAGTACACGTACACGAAGACATGGACGGACTACCAAGTGATGTTGAACCAGCACCAGCGCCAGCTGGCGATGAAATGATAGACAATGGTGATGGTACTTTTACGAAAGTAGAAAATTAATGGACACGAAGTGTAATAAATGTGGACACACGTCACACTGCGATAAAGAATGTCCAGAGTGTGCAAATGATGTTTGTTACAGATGCGAATGTGCTCGCTGTACAGACAGTAAATAATTTTAAACAATATGGAAGCCCAACAGGGAAACCACTTTTAAAATGGAAAAAATAATTTTTGTATTAGGTGCAGGTCATTGCAACAATGAATACGTAAGTTGGGTGCTTAATCACTCACCAGATACTGGACCAAGACAACCATACACATACACAGAATATCACAGTATATGGGGAACACATTACAGGGCTCAAGACGAATGGATGCTTGAACAATATGATGGTGTTGAACCAGAACGCACTGATTTTGTAAAATCCTATTCACATAGTGGTTTGCGTAATCCTAAATATCCACATTTTTTTAAACGTGATCTATTTGAACAATGGTTACCAAGATTAATTAAATTACACAACTCACCAGCAATGTGTCTATATTTCAACATACTTGATGTAGAAGAAACCATAGATTATATCAAAAGCAAAGATTGGGGAGTTGATGTAAAATTTGTAACAAGTTATTGGGATTTTGCACATACACCCTACAGACATTACTACATAATGATGGAGTTTGATCCTGACAGCACAGATGACGTCAAACCTGAATCTATAGATTTAGATTTTATGTGTGCTTCAATGGTTGATCGGCACAACAATCAAAGTGAAATTGCAAATTATATAGAAAAATTAGATTTAGTAGCTTTTCAAAGCAGTGATCCTAGCACTTGGTTCGACAAGGTTGGATTAACAACACCTCCTAATCTAGATCTTGCACTCAAACACTATGAAGAAATAAACAGCACAAAGCAAGATATCTTACTTAAACTAAACAATCTTTCCTGGCAAGAAATAGAAGAAGGATACAATCGTTCACAGCAATGGTGTGATTGGCAAATGGCAATAAGCAGAAACAATGTACAATACATCAAGAAACTTATAAAGCCACGTCTAGTAGATAAGTAGTAAACTAGCTAGAGGAAATAATCATGCAATTTAATTATACAGTTGAAATGACCAGAGAACTGCTGAAAGGTAATTCAGAAGCAGATGAATGGCATGAACACATTGTTTACATGCTTCCCAAGTATGATATAGATACTCCGGAACGTGTGGCAGGATTTATGGCACAATGTGGGCACGAAAGCAATAACTTTCGTGTGCTAAAGGAAAATTTAAACTATAGTGCAACTGCACTAGATAAAATTTTTCCTAAATACTTCAGACGTGCAGGCAGAGATGCACAACAATATCATAGACAACCTGAAAAAATTGCTAATGTAATCTACGCAAACAGAATGGACAACGGAGACACAGCAAGTGGAGACGGATACAAGTTCAGAGGTAGAGGTATTATTCAACTTACTGGAAGATACAATTACACACAGTTTGCAAAAAGCATTAACACAGGATTGCGAGCAACTGTTGAATATCTTGAAACCAAACAAGGTGCATTAGAAAGTGCATGTTGGTTTTGGGACACCAATGGATTGAATGCAATAGCAGATACACAAGATATTGTTAAAATGACGAAACGTATCAATGGCGGAACGATTGGACTTGATGATCGTAAAAAACACTACAAACATGCACTGGAAGTGTTTGGAGGTAGTTGGACACCACCAAAGATAACTCATACAACTGTAAGAAAAGGTAGCAAAGGTGCTACTGTTGAAGCAGTGCAAAAAGTATTGGGTATTAAAGCAGACGGAGACTTTGGCCCTGGTACGGAATCAGCAGTCAAAGACTGGCAACGTAGACATGGATTAATACAAGATGGTATAGTTGGTCCTGCTACATTGCGTGAAATGGGAATAATGTAATGTCTATAATAGAAACTAATTTTGGTCATAGAGTTGATCCAAAAAGAATAGCACTTGGCTCAGCTTCAAATATAAGCAAGCAAGGTGCATTTTATGTTTTTAGTATAAGAGTAGATAGTAACGACGTTAGAGAGTATTCATTTACAAATCACAGCCGAGCTGTTGCTATGAGAAAAGTTCTAATTGAACATTTGGAAAAGAAAATTAGAAGTAAGGTACGTGTAGCATAATGTGGGAAATGATTGAAAGAATGGCAAGTGACAGGCTTTGGATATACACTGCTATAGCAGGTAGTTTGTTCGGAGCCGCCTTTCTTGCCTACTTTCAAGGCACAAGAATAGGTTTGTGGGCATACAGTTGGTTTGATCGTATACTAGATCACCTCGTAGTGCGTTGGGGTTGGACCTGGTTTCAACAACCAGAAGACGCTTGGCGACAACGCTACCCTAAAATTACAGCAAAAATTGATGAACTAGAAAAAAGAATAAAAGAATTGGAATCTAATGACTGATATTAATATCAAAGATTGGCTTACAAAGAAAATTAAAAAAGAGTCTAAAGAAGAACCTCTTGTTGTTAAACAACAAGTTAAAAAGAAACGTAGGAGAAAGACTGATGGAGACGATAAAAAAGTGGGCAAAACAAAGAATTGAAGAACATAGTACCTGGAATGGCTTAGGCTTTATACTGGTTGGACTTATTATCTTACTAGCAAAACCTTTTGCAACTATTGTAGCATATTTGGCTATTGCCTATGGTGCATATTCAATTTGGAAAAAGTGGCCATAAAGTACTTGACATTGTATATTATTAGTGTTACTATAAGAGAATATTAATCAAAGGAGGGCTGTATGCCTACAAGAACGTATTCAAGCGACGAAATCACGAAATTGAAACAACTTATCACAGAAGGTGTACAGGTTAATCAAGAACTTGACGCACTCAAAGAAGGTCTGCGTGAAACTGTAAAAGCAGTAGCAGAAGAATTAGATACAAAACCTAGTGTCTTAAACAAAGCTATTAGAACAGCATACAAAAGAGACCTAGCCGCAACACAAGATGATATGGCACAACTAGAAGATATTTTAGATGCCGTAGGACATTCTGATTGACAACTTTAACAAATAACTGTAAAATTAATACATGAGTTACGTAGATGCATTTCACGATAAAGATCGTGATGTTATTCAAGTAGTAGAAAGACGTGGCAGTGAACGCAGTTTTACTGAGTATCCTGCACGTTATACTTTCTATTACAAAGATGTTAAAGGTAGATATGTGAGTATCTATGGCGATAAACTCAATCGCATCAGTGTTAACACACTCAAAAACTTCCAAAAAGAAAAGAAGATACACGGACACAAACGACTGTTTGAAAGTGATATCAATCCTGTGTTCAAGTGTTTAGAAGAGCATTATATCAGCGAAGATGCTCCTAAACTGCACAAATGCTTTTTTGATATTGAGGTTGATTTTGACAAAGACAAGGGCTTTGCGGATCCGGCAGATCCATTCAATCCTGTAACAGCTATTGCTCTACATTTGGATTGGATAGGCAAAACTATATGTATAGCACTAAAGCCAAACAAAATGGAAACAGAACGTGCCAAAGAAATAATGAGCAGTTTTCCTGACAGCATACTGATGGACAATGAATCTGAACTGTTGAGTACATTTTTAGATCTCATTGATGATGCAGATGTGCTTACTGGTTGGAACAGTGAAGGTTTTGATATTCCCTACATGGTGAATAGAATAGCAAGAGTTCTTGGTAAAGAGCATACAAGACGTTTTTGTTTGTGGAACAAATATCCACGGCAAAGAGATTATGAAAAGTATGGCAAAGATCAGGTAACATTTGATCTGTATGGCAGAGTGCATTTGGATTATCTTGAACTGTATCGCAAGTACACATATCATGAAATGCACAGTTACAGTTTAGATGCTATTGGTGAATATGAACTCAAAGAACGTAAAACAGCCTATGAAGGCACATTGGATCAACTGTACAACAATGACTTTGAAACGTTTATACAGTATAATAGACAGGACGTTGAACTGTTGGTAAAGCTGGATGCAAAGCTACAGTTTATTGATCTTGCAAACGTTTTGGCACACTCCAACACAGTGCTACTTCCAACAACAATGGGTGCGGTTGCAGTTACAGATCAAGCTATTGTAAATGAAGCACACAGGCTGGGCAAGATAGTTCCAGACAGAACTAGGCGTGGTGATGAATATGCGGCCGCTGGTGCTTATGTGGCAAATCCTAAACGTGGTTGGCATGAATGGATTGGCAGTATAGACTTGAACAGTCTGTATCCAAGTATTATTCGTGCTTGTAATATGAGTACAGAAACCATTGTTGGACAGATAAGACAAACTCGCACAAACGAAATGATTGAAGCATCACCAAGTCTAGCACAGGCTTGGGATGGTAAGTTTAATGCACTTGAATATGATCTTGTAATGAACAAAGACACAGTTGAACTTATGAACTTGGATTTTGATGATGGTAGGCACGTTGAAGGCACAGGTGCTGAATTATATGAACTTATATTCAACAGTGGACAGCCATGGAACTTGACTGCAAACGGCACTATATTCAAGACTGACAGCAAAGGTATCATTCCAAATCTACTAGAACGTTGGTACAGTGAACGTAAAGAAATGCAGAAGAAAGCCAAAGACAATCAAGCTAGTGGCAACAAGATTGACTTTGAATATTGGGACAAAAGACAGTTAGTTAAAAAGATTAACTTGAACAGTTTGTATGGTGCTATTCTTAATCAAGGCAGTAGATTCTATGATCAACGTCTTGGACAAAGCACAACACTCACTGGTAGATGTATTGCAAGACACATGGCATCACAGTTGAATAAGATAATTGCAGGCGATTATGATCATCGAGGTGAAGCTATTGTATATGGCGACACAGATAGTGCGTATTTCAGTGCGTATCCGTTACTAAAAGAGCAAATCAAACAAGGCGAGATTCAATGGAACAAGGATACCGCGATTAAGTACTATGATGCAGTTTGTGAAGATGTCAACGATACATTTCCAGGATTTATGAAACGTGCATTTAATGTGCCAAAGTCAGTGGGCAAGGTTATTGCCGCAGGTAGAGAAACTTGTGCAACTGCTGGTATATTCATCAAAAAGAAACGTTATGCTATTATGGTATATGACAATGAAGGTTTTAGAGAAGACAGCGATGACAAGCCAGGCAAAGTTAAAGCAATGGGTTTGGATCTCAAACGCAGTGATACGCCTGACTTTATGCAAAACTATCTTATGGAACTATTGGTGCTTACACTCACTGGTGGTACAGAAGATCAGGTTATTGACAGCATCAAAGAGTTTAGAACTGCTTTTCGTGAAAGACCAGGTTGGGAAAAAGGCACTCCTAAACGTGTTAACAATCTTACAAAACACACAAAGGTGTATGAGAAAACAGGTAAGTGTAGCATTGGACATGCACTTGCCGCCATTAACTGGAACAAGATGTTGAAAGTAAACAGTGATGCTTATAGTTTGCCAATCACAGATGGTATGAAAACTATTGTATGTAAACTAAAAGACAATCCACTAAAAATGACAAGTATTGCATATCCAATTGACGAAGCACGTATTCCTAAATGGTTTCAGCAACTACCATTTGATCACGATGCTATGGAAGATACTATCATTGACAACAAAGTTGAAAATCTTATAGGTGTATTGAATTATGATCTCAACAGAACAAAACTTAAAAATACATTTGAAAACTTGTTCAGCTTTGAATAGTGTTGACAAACACAAATTAATCAAGTATAATGAAACAATTACAAACCGGAGACAGATATGAAAGACACAATATTTGACATTGTTAAACATACAGCAGGACTTGGATTTATCGAGCAGGTAAAAGTAACAGGTTCTGTTGAGGAAACAATTTTGCAGGCCGCTGATACAGATCGTACAGTGGTATTGAATGCAAAACTACACAAGCCTGTAGCTGAATTTGAAGGTGAATTTGGCATGGGCAACTTGGGATTTTTAAATGGTATTTGTAGTTTGCCCAACTACAAGGAAGATGACGCAAGTGTAGAAGTTACAAGACGTGATCGTAATGGCACAGAACTTCCTGAAAGTTTAAAGTTCAAAGATGGACAAAGCAACAATGATACTTATAGATTGATGAGCAAAGAAATCATTGAACAGACACTTAAAACACTCAAGTTCAAAGAACCTAACTGGGACGTGGTATTTGAGCCAAGCAAAGCAAAAGTAAGTGAACTTACACAGGTTGCTGGTATCTATGGTGGTATTGAACCAAACTTCAGTGTAAAAACAGAAGATGGTAATTTGATTATTACACTTGGTAGCAGTGAAGGTGGCTTCTTAGGCAAACGTACATTTGCAAACAATGTAGATGGTGAAATCAATGAAGGTTGGAGTTGGCCACTTAATCAAGTGTTGGCTATACTCAAACTTGGTATGAGTGGTATATGCAACATGAAGATCAGCAGTGCAGGTGCATTGATGATTAGTATTGATAGTGGACTTGGTGTTTATGATTACATCTTGCCAGCAAATACAAAATAATGGCTGGTGCAATTAACACACCGCTGAGGCAGTTGATAATGGATTGGACCGCACTACAGTTATTGGAAAAAGATCCAGACAATAAAATACTAAAAAAACTACGCACTTGGCAACATCCTGAAACAATAGAGTTAGACAAACTATTGTCAACCTTTGAAAGGGATGGCAAATACCCTGAACATTATAATTTAGATTGGGGTACAATCAACTATAAGGACTTTATCAAAGAATGAAGCAACAAGTAAATTTAACTGAACGCAACAAAGACTACGCAGTATTCTTGCCTAGTATCAGTGGCTTCTATCAAACTTTTATCAGTAAACAACAGGAAACCGGAGACTATGTTCCACAAGATCGTATTCCTGCAGAGTTTGAAAATGGCATTGAAGGTTGCAACTTTTTAAACAAAGAACAAGCCTATTATGACTACAAATGGGCATTGTACAGTGCCGGGCATGCTCAACTTGATACTACAAAAAGCAATGTTGAAGAACGCATGATCCAGCTAAGAGATCGCCCAAACACATTTATATTGGGTGATAGTGGTGGTTACCAGATCGCTACAGGTGTTATAAAGTTTGATTGGCCAAACTTTTTTGAAACGCCAAATCAACCTAACTACGTAGGTGAAGCCGACAAACTGCGACAACGTATAGTTAACTGGCTTGAACATACTGCTGATTACAGTATGATACTTGATGTTCCCAGCTGGGCCGCCCGTCCTCCTCTCAACAAAAAGACCGGTCTAAGCAACATACAAGAATGCTTGAATGCAACTCAATTCAACAGTGACTTTATACTACGCAATAGACAAGGCAAGACCAAATATCTAAATGTGCTACAGGGCAGTGATGATATTGAAGCAGATTTATGGTATGACGAAGTTAAACATCTGCCTTTTGAAGGTTGGGCAATGGGTGGTAATAACATGCAGGACATGAAACTGTTCTTGCGTAGAATGATCAACCTGCGAGACGATAAACTGTTGGAAAAAGGTGAGCGAGATCTTATACACGTTCTTGGAACCGGTTTGCTAGAATGGAGTGTGATGCTCACCGCAGTTAAACGTAAACTTCGCGAAACTGTCAATAGCGATCTGGAAATCTGCTTTGATTGTGCATCGCCGTTTTTGGCAACTGCATATGGACAAATCTACACACAACATGTGCATCAAAATGATAGGTTCAGTTATATCATGGACAAAGCATTAGATGACAAAAGACTAGCAGACAGTACAATACCATTGCCGTGGACTAGTCCTATTGCTGAGAGACTGAACATGGGTGATATATGTTGGTACAAGCCTGGTATGTTAAATAAGTTAGGTAAAGAAGGCAAAACTAGTTGGGATAGCTTCAGTTATTTCTTAATGATGGCACACAACGTATATCAACACATTGAAAGTGTACAACGTTCTAATGCATTAACTGATGCAGTGGTGGCCAGTTCTGATGTTGATTTGTATGATTGGCAAAAGAAACTAAAGCAAAAAAGCAAGATTGGCGAAGTGAATAAATGGGTTCCACGTAATTTGATTTACTTTTATGAACTAGTGGACAAAGTATTTGCAAGTGAAAAGCCAATGGATGTAATCAACAACAATAGTGCATTGCTTGAAGAACTCAGCAAAAATAAAAGACACACCAGTACTAACACAATGCATGGTGCATTTTTTGAAGCTGAAGCAGTTGACAATGCTGATAGTACAATGGAGTTTGATGAACAAGAAGCAATGGATAAACTAAGTGAGGTTGTATAAGTGGATCTAAATGAATTGACGAATGAAGAACTAGAGCAACGATTTCATGATCTTAAAAAACAAGTGGCTAAAATGGAAAGAGAAAGACAACATACTCGAGATCCAGATCATAAAGCACAACTAAGAGATCTAAAAAAATCTAAGCTATTGGTAAAAGATATGCTTGACAAAACTAAAAAACAGTGTTAGGATAATAACTATGATTACAGAAAGAACTTACAGTAAAGATTCTTACAGTAATGTAAGAATGTTTACAGGCAAAGAAATTGAACATACTCCTGCACATGGCATGCAAACACTATTTGTGGTTGGATTGATGCCTTATGATGCTATCATAAGTACTGCAAAACAACATAACTGTGAACACATCTATTTTGGTGCAAACATGAGTTATAAGCTCACAAAAGACTGGCCTGGTCCAAGTCAAGGATGGACACAATTAATCAAACGTGTGCTAGATGAAACTGATTATTGGGTTACACTTGATTATCCAAATCATGAAAGTAAGTTTGTGCTAGAACAAGGATTTCAAGAATATGATAAATTTATACACATGATCAGTGTTCGTATTGCAAGAATAGATGATTATGGTGTAAATGCTTGTGTAAAACTTGATGATATAGGATTCAATGAAACAAACAGAGGTGTTTGGGTACACAACTTAAAAAAATTACAAACTGATGATGTTCTTACAACATGGTCGATGTATGAACAAGATGAACCTATATAGGAGAAAATTATGGTTAAAAAAATTAGACTAGTAGACGCTCCAAAGACCGGAGATGAAAAAACAGGTTCCAGCGATGGCGGCGGAACCAGTCCAGAACTAATGGAATTGCTAAAAAGCATGGATTGGAAACTGTGGGAACTACTCCAAATTGGCCAAAGACTGGAGAAAGAGCTAATGGATGCTGGATCAAACACGAACAAATCTAAATGATCCAGAGCCCGAGCGTTACTATGATTGGATGCTTTGGAAAATGAGACAGGAGAAAAATATGGAGAATACTTTGCAAAAAGCAACTAGTATGATATGGGTAACTTTTAAAAAAGAAGGTATACACAAGTATCCTGCCGCACTAGAAGATCCAAAACTAGCAACTGGCGATGAATATGACGTAAGTTTTTTAGGCTATCCACACAGACATATATTTCATTTCAAAGTTGAAATAGAAGTGTTTCATGATGATAGAGACATTGAGTTTATACAGTTCAAACGTTGGTTAGAAAAATTGTACAGTGAAAAAACACTTGAACTAGACTATAAAAGTTGTGAAATGATCTGTGATGATCTTGCACAACAGATCAACAACAAATATCCAAAACGTAAAATTAATATTACAGTAAGCGAGGATGGAGAAAATGGCGCCACCATACAATACACGGTTTAGAAAGCCAAAACGTATTAGCCTGCAGGACATTAAATTTGACCTGTTAAAAATTATTGAACCATATGACGGCGTACTTTATGGTGAAACAACATACAAATTGGTAACAGATTTGTTTGAAAAATATCTAAACGATTTGAAATTCAGTAGGTTGATTGCTGATTATACTATGATGCACACAGAACGTGAAAACAGTATCACACTAGATGTTGCTGTAAAACTTAGTGCTGATCGTAGTCCTAAGAAGTTGAAAATACATGTAGGTCTTTACAAAAGTAATTGGCCAAATATCAATCCAAGAAGAGCGGAGGCCATATATGCGTAAACTGTTTTATATGGGTTTGGAGCCGTATGAAGGCAGATATACATTACAGTTAGAAGAATGGTCACGTCGAGCTTTTAATAAACGTGATCTTGATTGGGTTAGTGTACCTGGCACAACTATAGACAACACAAAGTCAATACAGGTTGGTCAGGTCCTAGATGCACACGGGAGAAGTTTTTTTGCAATGTCGCAGATGATGAATCTCGTACAAATGATGCGTAATGGTGAAGTTACAGGTGAAGACTGCATCTTTTTTGAAGATATGTTTCAACCTGGCATGGAGTCGTTGCCGTATATTATGGATCAAATACCAGCGGAGGATAGACCCAAAGTATGGATTCGTTGTTTAGCACAAGCAGTTGATCCAGATGATTTTGTGCATGTTTGGGGTATGAGCAAATGGATGAGCTTGTATGAAGAAATGTGCAATGAATTTGTTACTGGCGTACTAGCAAGCAACGAAGAAATGGTTGCACACATGAAGATAGCAAATTGGAAGGCTCCAATTTACAATGTAAGTGGTTTGGCATTTGATAAAACTGAAGTAAGACTCAGAGTTGGACAATTAAAAGAGTGGTCTGAAAGAGATCAACGTGTTGTATTTGCGGCAAGATTTGATCAAGAAAAACAGCCAGATTTTTTCATGGACATTGCAGAGCAGTTAGCACCAACAGGCATTGAGTTTGCACTAGTTCAAGGTGGCCCACTGCGAAGCAACAATCAAAAGTATGTTGATAGAGCAAGAAATCTTGAAACTAGAGGCTTGTTGAAAATATATGAAAATCAAAAAAAGAATGACTACTATGAAATATTAAACAGTAGTAAGGTTATGTTTAATTGTGCATTACAGGATTGGACCAGCAATACTGTGAGCGAAGCAGATGCGTTAAACTGCAATGTTCTGTTTCCAGCTTATAGAAGTTTTCCAGAAATATTTGCCAACTGTCACGAACGTATGTATGTGCCTTGGTCTAAAGATGATGCAATAAATAAGTTACAGAAGTTACTAGTCCAACCACACAAGGATATGGGTAAGATAAGTGACTGGACAAGTTCCACTATCGATCGTTATGTTGATATAATGATGGGCAACGGAGAGCAGTGGCGAAGAGATACTAATCGCTATAGAGATTATGTAGCAGAGAGGAAATACTGATGAAGAAATACTTTTACGCAATTTTTTGTTTTGCTGTAGCAGGGTGTCATCCTGTGAATGCTGAAACTCTTAGAACTGCAACAATTACACACATTGAACCAAACTACTATTGGGAAAAAACAAATATACCAGTAGAACAGTGTCAGGATGTACAAGTACCAATTTATGGTAACGTACAAGGTGAAGGTGCATCTGCTGGGGACGTATTAAGTGGTGCAATCATTGGTGGACTACTAGGAAAAGCTCTTACAGGACAAGACAATGGCGCCGGCTTTGGTGCATTGGTTGGTGCGATGGGTGCCGCTGAAAATAAAAAGCAAGGTAGCCAAAAAATCGTAGGCTATCAAACACAAAGGCAGTGCGGAACTTTCTACCAAGAAGAATCCGTGCGTAAAATTAAAAACTATAGAATCACATATGAATGGAATGGCGTAGTTGGTAGAAGTTATACTTACAACAACTATAGTATTGGTACTCAGATTCCAGTTGGTGTTTCAATTAACGCAAAGTAATACATGACAAATAAAATTTTAGTAACCGGTGCGTCTGGCTACATAGGCAGTATTGTATGCACTGAACTTCAAAGACGTGGACATCACGTAACTGGAATTGATAGAAATGTTCCCCGTATCGCGACTGATTGTGATTTTATACAAGCCAGTCATGACGACGATTATCAATTACAAAAAATTCTACTCAACATTGATACTGTAGTTCATATTGGTGCTACAAGTTTAGTAGGTCCAAGTGTAAAAGATCCAAGTACGTACTATCAAAACAATGTAGTTGGAACCAAAATATTGTTGGATGCCTGTGTTGCACAAGGTGTAAAAAAGTTTATATTTGCTTCTAGTGCCGCCACCTATGGTGATGTAGACAGTGATAGTCTTACAGAAGACACAAATGAGTCACCATGTAATCCATATGGTTGGAGCAAGAGAATGACTGAAATCATGTTGCAGGATTATTATACTGCATATGGTTTATCAAGTATAAGTTTTAGATTTTTCAATGTAGCAGGTGCAGGCTATGGACTAGGACAAACAAAAAATGCAACACATTTGATTGCAAGAATTATGGAAAATCCAAAATTAAAAGTATTTGGTGATAGCTATGATACACCAGATGGAACAGCAGTAAGAGATTATGTGCATGTAAAAGACATAGCTAGAGCTCATGCTCTAGCGGTAGACTACTTAAATAATATTTCAAACTGCGTAAGGTTAAACTTGGGCAGTGGGAGAGGTACTAGTGTACTTGATATTATTAAAGCAGTTGATAATCAAACCGACTTGAATGTTAAGTATACGGTTGAAGGACCACGTGCTGGAGACCCGGCAAAACTGGTAGCCAATATCAGTAAAGCCAAGGACGTTCTTGGTTGGGAACCAGATTACGGGTTGGATAAAATTATTCATTCTGCCTATAACTGGTACCACAACAAAGACGTATGAGACATCCTCGTCTATAACTCGGAGAAACCTAAATGAAAATTTCAGAAACTATTAGACAAAGACTTGTTGATGCCGGTCAACGATTTCATTCCAATGACAACATCAGTGAGTATATTCAAGAAGGTGAACTTGAACAATTACAAGAAGAAGTAATGGAAGCATTCCAAGACGTCTTGAAAACTCTTGTTATTGACACAAATAATGATCACAACACAGAAGATACTGCAAAACGTATTGCAAAAATGTATGTGCGTGAAACATTTGGTGGTAGGTATGCACCTCCTCCTAAAGTAACAAGTTTTCCTAATATGGGATATAAATCTCTTTACACAAGTGGACCAATCAGTATAAGAAGTACATGTGCTCATCATTTCCAAAACATTGTAGGTAGATGTTGGATTGGTATTGTACCAAATGGTGAAGTCATTGGACTTTCAAAGTTCAATAGAATTGTACATCACATAGCTGAACGCCCACAGATACAAGAAGAGATGACAACAGAAATAGCAAATCAGCTACAGACATTTGCAAAAACACCACACATTGCTGTGGTAGTTAAAGCAGAGCACCACTGTATGACGCATCGTGGTGTAAAAGAACATGAATCAGATATGACAACTGCAATCATGTTAGGTGCGTTTGAAAAAGATCCAGCACTCAAACAAGAGTTCTACAACATTTGTATGAGCATGAAGGGTCATGGATAAGATCAGAAGGGGCCACTAGGCCCTTTTTTAACGATGAAACATAGGTTAAAGCACATCAAAAAGAAAGGTAAACCACTATGAAACTAATCCAATTACTTACTGCAACAATGCTTGCAGTTACAATGGCGTTTACTGCATACGCAGATGAACCCAAAGACAAAGTCACAGCAGGCTTTATATATGTAGGACCAACAGGTGATCACGGTTGGACTTATAGACATGATATTGGCAGACAAGATGTTGAAAAACATTTTGGTGATCGAGTAGAAACCATTTTCGTTGAGAGCGTAAAGTATGGTCCAGATGCAACTCGTGTGATGCGTCAAATGGCTATGAAAGGTGTTGATATTATATTTGCAACTTCGTTTGGCTACATGGACAGTATGTTAAAAGTAGCAGAAGAATTTCCAAATGTAAAATTTGAACACGCTACTGGATATAAAACTGCACCTAACATGGCGAACTATGGATTGAAACTTTATCAAGCAAGACACGTTCAAGGTGTTATTGCAGGTATGATGACCAAGACTAACAAAATTTGTTATGTTGCCGCCTATCCAATTCCTGAAGTTATCAGAGAAATCAACACTTATTACTTAGGTGCAAAGTCAGTAAATCCTGACGTTGATATTGACATTGTATGGGTAATGACTTGGTATGATCCAGGCAAAGAAGCAGATGCCGCCAAGGCATTGTTAAGCCAAGGTTGTGATATTATTGCACAACACACAGACTCTCCTGCTCCTATTCAAGTTGCAGAACAACAAGGTAAATTTGGTTTTGGGCAAGCAAGTGATCAATATAGATTTGCTCCTAAATCACAATTGACCGCAACTATCGATAACTGGTCACCTTACTATATTGCTAAAGTACAAGCAGTACTAGATGGCACATGGACAACTGGTACATACTTTGGTGATATTAGCGAGTGCGATGCAACAGGTTGTGCAGTAGGAATGGCACCGTTTACTAATATGCCAGATGATGTAAAAGCAAAAGCACAAGAAATTAAAGACGCAATTTCTAAAGGTGAGTACTTTGCATTTACAGGTCCTTTAAAAGACAATAGTGGAAAACTAAGATTAGCTGATGGCGAAATTGCCGATAGAGCTCATCTTGATACAATGAACTACTATGTAGAAGGTATTGATGCAACTGTACCAGATTAATTAAAAGGGCCACTAGGCCCTTTTTCAATTTCCGGGTGAAACATTTTTTAGTTAAAGAACACCCATAAACCTAAGAGGAGATAAAAAAAATGAAACTATTAAAATCACTAGCAGTTAGTGTGGTAGCATTACTATTCGCAACTACTGTACACGCAAAAGAAGTTACACTTCTTATGGATTGGTTCCCCCAAGGTAACCAAAGTGTTTTCTGGCAAGCAATGTTAGATAACGACGAACATGATCTGAAAATTATTGTAAAGCCAGGTGGTCCTGGTGTAAACACCGCCGCACAAACGGCCGCAGGTTCAGTTGAGTTTGGTCTTCAAGGATCAGATTCGGTTATGTCTGCAAACGCCAAAGGTGCTGGTTTAGTTGCAGTATTTGCCAACTTAGATCACGTTCCATATACACTCGTATTCCATCCTGATCAAGGAATCAAATCCATTAAAGATCTTGACGGCAGACGTTTTGCAGTCAAAATGGGTGTTACTTACTGGAAGTGGGTAAAGAAAGAGTATGGCGTAAGTGCTGATGAATTCCCGCTTAAAGGCGACTTGGGTCTATTCGCTAGAGAAAAAGAAATGTTTCAACAGGGCTATTCACTTTTCCTACCTGCTAGATTGGCCGCAAAAGGTGTAGAAACAGATCAAATCACACTAGAATCTTTAGGTTACAGACCTTATAGTGTGTTGTTCACTACACAAAAAATGATTGATGAAAATCCAGAACTTGTACAACAGGTGGTGGATAGACTGAGAGCGGCTTTTGCCAAATCTTTGAACAATCCTGATCCAACTGCGGATCTAATTCTTTCAAAGTCTAAAAAAGTTACAAGAGACATTCACATGGGTGCTATTGAACTTATGAAAGCAGACTTCTTGCCTAAAGACTACAGCAAACTTGGCTGTATGAAATCAGCAAGATGGGAAGAGCTTTCAGCACAGTTGAAAGAAGTTGATATGGTGCCTGCAGATTTTGATGCATCATCGTCATACAATCTATCATTCCTTGGCAACTGCGAGTAAGGAGTAGAGCTAATGATAAGAGTTTCCAAAGTAACAAAACACTTTGATGAAGTTCAAGCATTAGCAGAAGTAAATTTAGATATTGCCACAGGCGAGTTCATCAGTATAGTTGGACCTTCAGGCTGTGGCAAGTCTACTTTGCTTAGAATAATTGCTGATCTAGTTTCAACCAATGGTACAATAGAAAAGCCCAACAAAGGTGCTTTTGTTTTCCAAGACAGTGCATTGTTACCTTGGCGTACAGTGCAAGGCAATGTAGAACTACTAATGGAACTAGAAGGAACAGAAAACAAAAGAGCAAAGGCCTCTGTCGCTCTTAGACAGGTAGGTCTAAACGGCTTTGAACGTTCATATCCACATCAACTAAGTGGTGGAATGAAGATGCGACTTAGTCTAGCAAGAAGTCTCGTTTTAGATCCTGAATACATTTTACTAGACGAGCCATTGAGTGCAGTAGATGAACTTACCAGAGAAGTACTGCAAGAAGAATTATACGAAATGTGGAGCAGGGATAAATTCACTGCGATACTAGTTACACACAACATCGCTGAAGCAGTATACCTCAGCAACCGAGTTGTTGTAATGAGTCCACGCCCAGGTAAAATCACAGACGTTGTAAACATTGGATCCAGTTTAGGTTTTAAAAAACGCACACCAGAAATTAGAACAACACCACAGTTCAGCAAAGTGGTTAATGAAATAGCAGGAAAGTTAAGAACATGGAAGTAAAAAAAATTATACCACCCATACTGATACTTGCACTGTTTTTGGGAGGTTGGCATATAGGTGCACTGATTTACGATATGGCATTCCTATTACCAACACCATATGCAGTATTACAGATATTCATACAAGATTTTAATATTATTATGATAGGACTAAAACAAACTTTCCAGGCCGCCTTTACAGGTTACATTATTGCTACTGTACTTGGTATTGCTGTCGCAACTATAATGAGTTTGAGTAAAATACTTGAACGCAGTTTATATCCTTATGCGATACTGCTACAAACAGTGCCTGTGGTTGCAGTAGCACCTCTAATTGTGCTTTGGTTTGGATTTGAAATAAAAAGCATTATCATAATCAGCATTATTATTGCACTATTTCCTATCATCAACAACACACTGCTTGGACTAAAGTCAACTCCAAAAACATTGGTAGAATTGTTTGACTATCACAAAGCCAGCAGAGTTACAAGTTTTTTTAAACTGCGTTTTCCTAGTGCAATACCAAACATAATTGCTGGTATGAAAATAAGTGCAGGACTTAGTGTTATAGGTGCTATAGTTGGAGAATTTATAATTGGTTCAGGAAGTGAACAAGGAGGCTTGGGTGTACAGATTATCTATGCACAGGCAAATTTAGAAACATCATTGGTTATGGCGTTGATACTTACAGCAACTGGTTTAGGGTTTGCATTTTTTATGACAATACAAACTATAGGTTGGTATCTGATGCGTAAATGGCATGAATCAGAAATGAAAGCGAGTTAGTATGCAAACAACTGTAGAAAGAAGAAAACTAGGACTCACACAATACGACAATAGAACAGCAGGTGGTTACACACTGTTTGCTCCACAAACAGGAGGTGGTCGAGTACCACTCATTGATGATGGTGGTGAACTAGTACATGAATGGAATATGCCTGTTAGACCAGGTAGAGATGCAGTAATACTGCCCAATGACAATCTTGGTTACAACGGCAGTCATAGTAAAAGCGTTGATCTTTATCCGCCATGGGATATTTGGCACGGTGGACACTTTATGGAAGCAGATCGTAAAAGCAATATACTTTGGGAGTATGAAGATCCTTATGCACATCATGATGCACAATGGTTAAATGACGGATTGCTTTACGTAGCGGCGGCTGATTACAAAGATGGTCGTTACAGTGATATTGTACGAATAGTTGACAGACAAGGTAATGTCAAATGGGAATGGTGTGCATGGAAAAAACTTAGTGAAAAGAATTGGCCTGTACATGAAGGTATGCCTGACAATCATTGGCCCATGATCAATGGAGTACATTTGCACGATAATATCGTATACATGAGTTTGAGAAATACAAGTGGTATTATTGGTGTACACATTGACAGCAAAGATGTAGTTTGGTCTGTGAAATGGCCTGATGTTGCACAACAACATTGTCCTGTTGTTACTGATAAAGGAACACTGATTGCATTCTGCAATGGTAATATTCGACCACCAGGTGTGCATCACAGTAGAATTGTAGAGTTTGATCTAGCAAGTAAAGAATGCGTTTGGAGTTATGTAGACAACATGCCTCCTAGTTTCTTTTCACCTTACATGGGTAGTGTACAAAGATTGTGGAATGGTAATACATTTATTTGTGAAAGTGCATTTGGTAGATTGTTTGAAGTAACGCCAGAAGGCGATACTGTTTGGGAATACGTTATACCTGAGTTTGAAGAATATCCAGCACCTTTGAACCAATTTATAACCGGCAAACAAAACTCGTGTTTCAAAGCACACAGATACAAGGAATGGCAATATGGTTTATGATAAAACTACAGATCCAGATGCTGGACTTAGATTAGATTTTACATCCAGAAAACGTGAGGGCTTTATGTCCTCAACTGGTGATTCAATGCGACATGAGATGCAGAGAATGGTTGATAAAATAAACGAACTTGAAAAAAGAATAATAGAATTGGAGAGAAAATGATACCAGTAATAGATTTAAAATCAGATACCGCTCTTAAAGAAATTGAAGATGCTTATACTTCAATAGGATTTGCAGTTTTTACTAATCATTTTAATGAGCAAGAACAACGCACATACAATTTATGGTTTGATACTATGAAACAGTTTTTTGAACTTGATCAAGAAACTAAACTAAAGTATCCATACGAAGGTGATACAAATTTAGGATATTCAGTAATGGGTGCTGAGAATGTTGATCCAACTGCTCCAAAAGATTTGAAAGAAAGTTTCAACTATAACAACGACAGAATGGGCGACCATTTGTGGCCTGATATTGAAGGATTCAAAACAACTGCTAGAGCCACAGTTGATATAGCAGATAGATTAACCATTAAAATTATGACCATGTTTGATAGGATTCTTAACAGACCTGATATGCCTCTTACACGTTGTCATAAAGAAAACTACAGTACAACAAGAGTTATTCACTATCCTGCTTACACAGGTCCTATTGAAAACAAACAAATGAGAATTGGAGAACACAGTGATTATGGAACTATTACATTACTGTGGCAAATCAATGATGTACCAGGACTTGAAGTACAAGATTTAGATGGTGCTTGGCATCCTGTGCCTTATGCTGAAGATGGTGTGGTCTGCAACATTGGTGATTTACTACAACGTTGGACAAACGATTATTTTAAAAGCACAAAACATCGTGTCGTAAATACTCATATAGATCAAGAACGTTGGAGTATGCCTCATTTTGTAGATCCAAAACCTGGTACAATGGTAGAAAATTTAACTAGTGAAACTGCAAAATATGAGCCTATAGAAAGCCTTGCATATCTTAAATGGAGATTGGCACAAAGTTATTGACAAGTGCAAAAAAATGTAATAATATAAGGAAACAAAAATGAAACATGAAGGACCATTAGTAGCAATGTTTAATAGAGATGATGACGGCGTAGTTATGAAAAAAGTAATTACATATAGAAAAAAAGACAATCAATTGATTATGGAAACTGCCACAAGAACTTATACTGACAGTGGTGATTATCATGATACAAGCAGTGTACAGCCTTTAGTTGATTTAGGTTTCACACTAGCAGACAAAGTGCCCGGGGCAACAGGCAAATAGTATGGCGATAAAAAAGAAATACTATAGCTGGCAAGACCTTGAAGATCAGGTACAGGATCTAGTATATCAACTGTACAAATGCCCGTGGAAACCGGACTATATAGTAGGACTTACCCGTGGTGGACTGACTCCTGCAATAGTTTTAAGTAATAGATTAGCTATTCCAATGTACGCACTAGATGTACGTTTGCGTGATACCACTGAAGATTACACTGCTGAAAGTAACAAAGGCATGGCACAAGATGCACTAGGTTATGATGATAGATCAGATGGTATAAAATGGAATAGTGAAAAACAAAAAAATATATTGATTGTAGATGATATAAATGATTCTGGTGCAACTTTTGAATGGATCAAACAGGATTGGCAAAATAATTGTGAACCACGCAACGAACGTTGGAAACATGTATGGCATCAGAATGTTAAGTTTGCAGTACTAACAAACAATCTTGGAAGTACGCAAGACGTTGACTTTTATGTTGACGAAGTTAACAAAACGGAAAAACCAGTTTGGCTGGTATATCCATGGGAGTAAAAGATGGCGAAATATTACACTGTATCTATTAGTGGTTATGGCGGTGAAAGTGTTTACGGCAAAATAACCAAAGACCAATATGAGTTTTGGAGCAACGAAGACAAGGTGCTTGAAGCTGGGTTTGAAGACCATGATAGTGCATTGAGTGAATGGTTTTGGGAACCAACAGACTGGGAAGACAAGGTTCCAGCTGAAGCTCAATTTGACTGCGATTGGCATGATTTAGATGATATTGAACACAGTAATGGATGTGAATTGAATTCAGCAATGCTTGAAATTTGTCAAGTAGAAAGCGAAGAGTATATGGCACCGCATGTTGCAGATGTTTGGGAAGGTGAAATCAAGCAATTGATAACTGAACAGGACATTGAAGTTACTGAGAACATTTTAGATCTAGATGAGTTTGCTACCAAAGATGGACACAATTATGTTTTTTATGGCTGTAGTGCTGAGAAAGGCAATTTTTATTTTGCAACAATTAAATTAAGTGACGATGAAGAATTTGATATTAAACAGCTTAACTTTGATATCTACGAAATGCCAAATGGTGATACAATCGTTCATGATGTATCCTACAAAGGTGAGTTCTTGGATAATGAAGGCGGTGATACAACCGGTAAAGCTATGTATCTTGAAGTATGGGATTACTAAGTATATAGGTAGGGTAGCAATAGCTACCAGTATATTTTTTAACACGTTGTTTGGAGGATTAAACAATCAAACAGTTAGTGCTAGAAATTATGAACGCAGGAAACAAGGTCTATCGAACCTGTGTTGGATTATTGACAGCATATTGGGTGAAGGGCATTGCAAACGTGCATGGGCTAAATGGACAGTTATCAACAATGCAATCAGCCATTATGATGAAATTAACAGACAGCTCGAACTTGGAGATAAGACACCTCCACAAGCCTACTATCATGGACAAAGATTGTACCAAAGTTTATTTAGAAAAATGATAAACTATACTAAAGGGTCCAAAAATGAGCGATAAAGAAAATGAACCAAAGCCAGAAGATGATGAAGACGATGATAAAGTTGCAGAACGTGGATATGATTAATGTCTTATTTTGTTGAATTAGATCTTAAACAGTATAACTTTCAAGCAGATTTAGATTGGATGTTTGAAGATGGAAAAATATGGTGGACGATGGATCAAATCTGCATTAATGCACCAGCCAGAACAGTTTTACATAGCGATAGAGCTAAACTAAGAGCCCCTGATCCAGAACATCATATGGATTTTGCATTTGGAGTAGGCAGTTTGACTGTGGATTGGCGGCAGGTTAGTACCACACCTGTAAAAGACAAAGGCGGATACGAAATGGTAGATAAATTATCAGCACCTCCTAGAGTGCCGCCTTTAAAAGAAGAAGAATTTGATACATTATGCTCAGTATTTCGTGGAACAGATTTTGAACTAGCATACAATGAATTGAATGAAAGGTATAATCTTGGAAGAGTACGTCTTATGATGATGCAACCAAGAAGATGTTTAAGTTGGCATTATGATTATGAAAATAGAATACACTATCCAATAAAAACACAAAAAGGAAATTTTATGGTAATTGAAGATGAAGTAAAACATCTTGAACAAGATCAATGGTATCTTACTAAAACAGGTTACAACAATCATACTGCTTTTAATGGCAGTAGTGAAAGTAGAACGCATCTTGTAGCAAATCTATTAGGAGAGAAATAAATGGCTTTTGAATGGCACCGAATGCATAAACACGAAGAACAAATTGAAAATGATATCTATGACAGAGTTTGCACACAAGTTTGCGAACACTATGAAATAGAAGATGTAAGTGAACTTACCAAAGAACAGATTGCAGAAATAGAGCATTTTGTTGAAGAATACATTAGCGAATATAGTCCAATACGCAGTGGATTCAGTGATTTATTTGATAACCTAGAGATCTAGTATGAACGTAGCAATTTTTGGTTGCGGGTATGTTGGTGGTACTGTCGCTGACTGGTTAGAATCCCATTCTCACAACGTATATAGAATTGATCCAAAACTGCATCCAATGACAGATAAAGATGATGCATTGTTGAAATGTACACATGTTATTATTGCAGTTCCGACACCAATGATGGATGACGGCACCTGTGATGATAGTGCAGTAGTAGATATTCTCAAAGATCCATGCATGGATTATAGGCACAAGATATTATTAAAAAGCACAGTAACTCCAGATTTGATAAGCAAATATCCAGTTCAAGTATGTGTGAGTCCAGAATTTTTGCGAGCAAGACACGCCAAGGAGGACTTTGAAAACAGTGAAGTTTTGGTGCTAGGACATCATTCAAATAATTCAACAGATGCAGACGAATGGATAGAATTGTTTGCACCATTGAACTGTCCTATTACCAAGTGTAGTAGAGAAACTGCTTCGCTTATCAAGTATACACACAATTCTTGGCTGGCTACAAAAGTTGCATTCTTCCACAAGCTATTCAAAGAAAGCAGAAACATTAAAAATGTCAACTACAATGATCTTAGCATGACACTTTCAAGAATGAAGAACATTGGGCCTAGTCATATGATAGTTCCAAACGAAGAAGGCGGATTGGGCTACACAGGACATTGTTTTCCTAAAGATATTGAAGCATTGACAAATTATATAAATCATAGTATACTAGAAGAAGTAAAAGCAACAAATAAACAATTAAATAAGGATAGAGTGTAATGGAACCAAAAGATCCAAGTGTAAAACATTTTCGCATAAGCATGGTAAAAAGTGCTGTAAGAATGGCAGGCTTTGTTGCATTGTGTACAGGCAATTTATTGACAGCAGGACTAATACTGATTGGTGCTGAACTGTTAGGTATATGGGAAGAACTGTAATGATAGCAAAAAATAATATACTACAACATGAAAATGGTAATAGTTTTGCTTTCCAAATATTACGAAGTAAAAATATTGCAAATGTTGATTGGTATATGAATGATAAATTGACACATCAATACAAAGATATTACAATAGAACATGCAAATAATTTATGGACAACTGCAATCAAAACAGGTTATGAGGTAGCTTTCTAATGAAAAGAAGTATATTAAAAGATATGTGGATAGCATTTAGAAAAGATGATCGTCCACATTGGGAAGTAATGGCAGATGATGGAATGAATAAATTTTTAAAATTTTGTATATTCTGTGTATTTGCATTTTTCTCATATCATTTTATAGTTGCATGTATAGATAGGTTTTTTGGATGAAACTAAGATACAGTGAAGCATTTTACAGTGTGCAAGGCGAAGGCAAGTTTGTAGGAGTACCAAGTGTATTCTTACGTACATTTGGTTGTAACTTTCGCTGTATGAATTTTGGTTTGAACAGAAACGAACCAATGCGTGACGTAAAACAAAAAGCTGGAATCAAACACAATCAAGAAGTACAAGGATTATTGGACAACAAAATACACGAAACTACAAAAGTATTTGAAGACTTGCCTATCATACACACAGGCTGTGATACGTATGCAAGTATCTATCCTGAATTTAAACATTTTAATATGCTTAAAGAAGTAGATGAAGTAGTAGAACATTTAGTAAGTCTTTTGCCAGAGGGCAAATGGACATGCGATAATGGCCAGGACATACACTTAATAATGACTGGCGGTGAACCGTTGTTGGCGTGGCAACGACTGTACATTGAATTATTTGAACATCCACGTATGCAGGATTTAAAAAATGTCACATTTGAAACAAACAGTACACAATTACTACATGATAATTTCCGAGACTATCTCAACAACCACGACAGAATTACTTGGACATTTTCATGCTCGCCTAAACTATCCGTTAGCGGAGAACCTTGGGATACTGCTATCAAGCCTAATGTTGTTGCTGATTACAATGATATACAAAACAGTGATCTTTATCTCAAATTTGTTGTTGCTGATCGTACAGATATTGATGAGGCTGGCAGAGCTGTCGATGAATATCGCCAAGCAGGCATTGAATGTCCTGTATATCTTATGCCATTGGGTGGTAGGTCTGAAGAGTACAACCTCAACGTTAAAGAAGTGGCAGAAATATGTATGGAAAAAGGTTGGCGGTTTACGCCCAGATTACACATCAGCCTCTTTGGAAATGCCTGGGGTACGTGATAACAATCAATTAAAAAAGGCAATGAAAGCCGAGATCAATATAGAAGAAATTAGAAAAAGAGGATTTTAAATGTTTAAAAATTTAGTAGCAAAGATACCAGAATTTTGTTTGAGTCACTGGCTTTTAAGACTACCAGTGTCTATTGTTTTTATTCAACAAGGTTTGGACAAAATACCTGTTGATGTAGAAACTGCTGAATCATTTGGATTAACATATTTGGTTTGGTGGGTAGTTGCTTACGGTGAACTAGGCGCCGGTATTGGATTGCTAGTAGGTGGCTTGTTAGCCAGCTGGGAAAAGTTATATGAATACGGAGATATCATAACACGATTTTCTGGTATTACTATAGCAAGTATCATGACAGGTGTGATATGGATTGGAGAACCTGAAAGTTTTTGGGACGTGGTTTGGTATGATAACTTGCATGTATTTTTATGGGTAGGTGGAATGTATTTTGCACTTAGAGGCAACAGGACGTGAATGACAAGGTTGTACACAAAGCCAGCATTGAAATACTTTGGCACTTCAACTGTGGTGCTTGCAGTAATTGGTGGAGTTATGCAACCATTGAAGGATACGAACCTACAAAAATGAAATGTCCACACTGCGGACAAGAAGGAGAAATAGCCGTTGAAGATAGTAGATGATGTAAAAAAGTATTTTACAAAACGCAAAAGCACAAAAGACAAAAAGGTAGCTGATGAAATAAAAGCACCTTACATTAAAGTTATTAAAATTGGCTTTCAAGATGATGATCCAACAAAAGGTTTTTTTGAATTAGATTGGAACGATCTGTTTGTGCAACAATTACGTGATGCAGGCTATAGCGGTCAAACTCCAGAAGATGTTGTAAATCTTTGGTTCAATGATCTTTGTAGAAGTGTAGCATTTGAACAAGAAAACTCCTGATTGGACCTACATAGTATTACCAAGACTGTGTGTATTTTTTGGTGCTGGTTGCGGAGGCAACTTTCTAGTAAACTTGCTGAAACAAAAGCACAAATTAAACACTGAAATAGACATTAATATCCCAGCAAATGAATACTATACACATGGCGATGATAATATTGGTTGTTGTCATCTTAATCTAGTGTGGAGCTCAGCAGATAATCCTAACGGTAAATGGCTTGGCGGATGGGTTCCAAGTAGATGGAAACAATGGTTACAAATTGCAAAAAGATGTCAAACTAAATTTATAGTAATCAATAGCAGTGATCCTTACTATACTATGAACCTAAGCAGTGTCAAATATTTGTTGAAAAATAATTTACAGGTTAAAAACTTTCCAAGAGATATTCAATATTATAAATGGCACAAAAGATACAAATGGGCTTACGATTCTTTTTGCAAAAACAATATACCAGCTCAGTATTTTGAATATGAAGATCTATTCTACAACAATACCAAACACTGTTTAAAACAAATACTTGACGTCAATGATGTTGAAAGCTATGTACAACAAATAGAAGATTACAACAGAAAAAATAAAGATATCATGAACCAATACTGCAAAGGCTTAAATTTTGAAAAAGAGAGAAAACCATTGACAATCAATACTAATTCTCGTACTATACATATATGACACATATTCTAGTAGACACCGCAAATATGTTTTTTCGTGCAAGACACGTTGTACGTGGAGACAGCATTGATACCAAAATTGGTATGGCAATGCACATCATGTTCAACAGTATTAACAAAGCATGGAAAGACTTTGATGGCTCGCATGTGGTGTTTTGCTTGGAAGGACGCAGTTGGCGAAAAGATGTGTATGAGCCTTACAAACGAAATCGCAAAGTAACAGCTGATGCTAGAACTCCAAAAGAAAAAGAAGAAGATGAAGCTTTTTGGAAAGCATTTGATGAACTATATGAATATTTAGAAAAGAAAAGCAACTGCACAATACTTCAGCATCAACAGTGTGAAGCTGATGATTTTATTGCACGTTGGATACAAAATCATCCAAAAGACAAGCATGTTATTATCAGTTCAGACAGTGACTTCTATCAATTGATTTCTGAAAATGTGTCACAGTACAACGGAATCATGAATCAACACATCACAGTAGATGGTGTGTTTAATGATAAAAACCAACCTGTTATAGACAAGAAAACAGGAGAACAAAAACAAATAGGTGATCCACAATATCTACTCTTTGAAAAATGTATAAGAGGTGATTCTTCTGACAACATTTTTAGTGCTTTTCCAGGAGCTAGAAAGAAAGGTACTAAAAACAAGATCGGTATGTTAGAAGCCTATGCAGATAGAACCAACAAAGGCTTTACTTGGAATAATTTTATGCTACAACGTTGGGTGGATCATGAAAACGTAGAACACAGAGTTCTTGAAGATTATCATAGAAACAAAACACTGATTGATCTTACTGCACAGCCAGATGATATTAAAGCCGTACTAGATGAGACAATCACAAACAAGGTAAATACTGTACCCAAGGGACAGATTGGGCTACACTTTTTGCGTTTTTGTGGCAAATGGGATCTACAACGTTTGAGCGACAAAGCCTCCGATCACAGCAAATATTTAGGTGCATCATACTAAAGGAGAGTAGACATGCGTATGACGATTATCGTACTGTTGGCCACGTTGTGGAGTGCGACAGCAAAAGCTGAAGAACAGCCACTATTTCCAATACCTGGACCACAAGTGAACATGTATCTTGCAGTAAATGGTTACTGCAAACCAGAAAATTTTGGCTTCAATGCCGCCAGAGAATTAAAACAAGAACCATTATTCTACGGACAGTTTTTGATCAATATGGGTCCACACCCAAGTCAAAGTCAACCTGTTTGGACACAACTATGGTCCATGGTAAATCAAGACACAGGACAATTTAGCATTTTTGTAAGAATGCCAGATGGTATGATGTGTCTATTGGGTTCAGGTGGAAATTTTGCACCATACACAGGGCCTTCGTTACAGGATTTAGGCAAGAAATAATTAAACACCACTAAAACTCGCCATCATCGATAAATACTGTTATAATACAGGAAACGACAATGGCGAGACCTAAACCAGAATTAATACTCGAACACGTAGACAAAAAAACTTTTAAAAGTGAACAGATACTAAAAGCAACTGCCATATACGCAGTTTACTATCAAGGACAACCTATCAATCTGCGTGTCAGCAACTATGCCGCAGATTATCCAGGACCTAAATATAAAAAGGTCAGTTTCAGCAATAGTGGTCATGCTTTTAATCTAGCGGAGAGACTAAACAAGAAGTTTAACACAAAAGAATTCACAGTACTAAAGTTAATAGATGGACAAACAATCCAGGAAACAGATATTACGTGAAAAACTTCTAGCTGAAGTACAAACACTAGACGACAATAACAAACCAAATCCCAACAAATTTTTTTATGGTAAAAGTCTAAGACTTAAAAGTCACGGCTTGATGAATCTTGAAGCATTGTATAATAGCTATGAATTCAACGTTGAACAGGACTGGACCAAACGTGCAGGAACACTTATACGTTTGGATCGAGCTATGAATTGGCCTTACTATATTTCAAAAAAACATTTGATATTGTTTGAAGAAGAAGCAAGTGCTTGGCTCAAAATGTACGGTGATGCAGATACCTGGTTAAATATCTTCAGTGAATAGCCATGTTACCTGTACAGTTTGAAATAGAATTAACAACAAAATGCAATGCTAGATGTCCAGGCTGTAGTAGAACAGTTGATGGTGAAACACATCCTAATCTAAGAATTACAGAAATAAATTTTGATGAATTTGAGAATATTTTTCCTCCAATCTTTGTACGGCAAAGGCATTTTGGATTCAGTGGTGTATTTGGTGATCCATGCATGGCAAAAGACCTATTACCCATCTGTGAATATCTACTACAACATGGTGCTGAAAGAGTGTATGTTGATACCAATGGAGGAATGCAAACACAGGCTTTTTGGAGCAGTCTAAGTAATATAAGTGCATTCTATGATAAAAAACTTACAGTAAATTTCAATGTAGATGGATATGAATCAACAAATCATATCTATAGAGTAAACGTAAATTGGAACAAACTAGTAGATAATATGCGAGCTTATAGCAGTGGTAGTGGAAGAGCTGTTTGGCAGTACATTGAATTTGATCATAATTCAGCTGACGTAGAAGATGCCAAACAACTATCAAAACAGCTAGGATTTTATTTTCAGCTTCGCAAATCAACTAGAAATATTACACCTTGGATTTCAACTGTAAAAACAAAAAACAAAACTTCAACTCATAAAATAACCACAACTAAACAACATTCCCAGGCAAAAGAACAGATAAAAATTATAGATCAAATCAAAAATCTACAAACAGTCAGATTTGATGATGTAAATTGTAGATTGATACATCAACGTCATGCTTACATCAGTCATGACCAAAAATTATGGCCATGTTGTTGGTATGGTGATATGTACAGTAACAATGTTCTAGAAACTGAAGGCTACAATAAGTTAAGAGAGCTTGAACAAATTTATGGTGTTGATTGGAACTGTTTGAAGAATAATTCAATTGACAAAATAGTTGAACATAATTATTATAAACAAGTGCTACAACAAAGTTGGGATCCTAGCCACAATCTACACATCAATAAATGTATTATACACTGTGGCGGACATGGAACAAGAAGGAACACAGAATATGCAACAGCCACCTCATAATCCAAAATACAATATGGTAGCAGGTGATTGGGCTAACACGCCAAACAATTGGTTCAATGAAAAACCTATACTTGGTGACTGGACAGTAAATCGGAATCCGGATAACAATAAATGTCAGCCTTCAACTGTAACTGTGGAATATGAACTTGGAACTATAACATATAAAAACAACAATCTTGGCTATAGAGGTGCTGATTTTACCGGCAATGGTGGAGTAATAGGCGACAGTTTTGTTTATGGAACAGGCGTAAAAAATCCTTTTGCACAACAACTTAACATTGACAATTTAGGTGCACCAGCTAGTAGCAATGATGAAATAACCAAAACTGCAATACAATATATCAACAATTTTAAACCACCATTTGTAATTGTATGTTGGACCTTTGCACATCGCAGAGAATGGGTCGATGAAAATTTTGATACTGTAAAGATATTTAGACGTGCAGATTGGCATAATAATTCTAGTATTAAACCAACTGATGTAGAACTTGCATTTGCTGAAATATCCAATAATGGATATAACTACTATACATGGCTCAAAAATAAAATGTTGTTAGAGCTTTTTTGTGATAAAAATTTTGTTCAATTAATACAAGTACACAACAATATTATATGGCGTGAAAACATTGAATATGATCTAGGTCTTGCAGTGGATAATCTACACCCAGGACAGGGCTGGCACGATGCAATGACAAAATATTTAAAAGAAAAATTAAAAAAAGATGCATAAAGAGGTTGACCATTTAAGCAAGATGTCATACTATAATAGTGTAGGTAGAAAAAATAGGAGTTGAATATGCCAGCAACAATGATAGAAGATCGCAGAACAGTAAACACTGTACAGTTGAAAAAGCAGGTTTTACGTGCTTTTAAACTGAAAAGACCACTGTTTATATGGGGTGGACCAGGTATTGGTAAATCTAACCTTATTGAGCAGATTGTTGATAGTGGCGATCTTGGCAAAGCATGTATGTTTGACATGCGATTAGGTTTGGTTGAGCCCACAGATATTCGTGGTGTTCCCTACTACAACAAAGAAACTGGAAAGATGGATTGGGCTGATCCAGTTGATCTTCCTAGTGAAGAAGTTGCTAAACAGTATGATACTATCGTATTGTTCCTAGATGAATTCAATCAGGCTGTACCAGCAGTACAGGCCGCAAGTTATCAGCTAGTTCTTAACAGACGTGTTGGACAGTACAAACTGCCTGACAATGTTGTTGTTATCGCGGCCGGTAACAGAGAAACTGACAAAGGTGTTTCTTACAGAATGCCAAAGCCGTTGGAGAATCGTTTTGGACACTTTGAATTGAAGTGTGAATTTGGTCCATGGTTGGATTGGGCTGTGAACAGATCAGTTCCTATTCATTCTGATGTAGTTGGTTATCTTACTTGTCACAAGCAAGACTTGTATAACTTTGATCCAACTTCAAGTTCACGAGGCTTTGCTACTCCTAGAACTTGGGAGTTTGTAAGTGACAATCTTGAAGGTATTGAAGATACTGACTTTTCAGACA
>Ga0160422_10000270_pt1 | contig 30826 bp, 33 predicted proteins | sample Fk160mmetaG_FD_108192 | JGI IMG/M metagenome (GOLD analysis project Ga0160422, IMG submission 108192) | Marine microbial communities from the Central Pacific Ocean - Fk160115 60m metaG | ecosystem: Environmental > Aquatic > Marine > Oceanic > Photic zone | place: The Central Pacific Ocean...
CAGCTCCTGCACGAGTGCAACCGGATCCATCATTCAGAAATCTCCAGCGACGCGTCCCTGGCGAGGCAGGCGGACCAGGGCCCACTGCAGCAGCCCCACGCCATAGGCAACCAGTGCCACGTAACCGATGAACGCAGCCACAGCCACGGTCCACTCGCCTCCGAACACGAAATCAAACAACCGCTCCGCAACGCGGTGCAATCCCAGGGGAGCCTCCAGCCAGATTCGACAGGCATCCGTTCCCAGCTGACGGGCGCAACCCAGCGCTGAGCCCGACATCACGGCCGCGAACAGGGCGAAGAACGTGAGGGCCCATCGCCAGATCCGAACCGTGATCGGCAATGCCCGACCCGGAGGGCTGTCGGCCAGCTCCTCGTTGAGATCAACCCAGAACCACAGCGAAGCGGCCATCAGCAGCGGCGCAAGAAACGCTGTGAGGTAGCCGAGAGGGCGCTGATCAGTGAGCAGGAGAACACTGATGGCCAGCAAGCTGGACACCTTCCAGTAGATGCCCAGCAGACGCACAAGTGCAGGTTCGCGCTTCATGCCGGCCCAGATGAGCAGCACCAGGGGCAGACCGAGCGCAACTGTTGCCCCGAGGCGATAGGTCAGCCACACCAGGGTGCGGGTCGTGAGGTCGGGCACCGGCCAGGATCAAGAGAGCGTCATTATCGCGGTCATCATCAGGTCCACAGGATTGGTAAGGTCCAGTTCATGGTTCCGTTCAATCCCCTCGACTGGTTCCGGAGCCGCGGGCTGAACGCCCGGTGCCGTCATGCTCTCTCCAACAAACCCTCCCTTGAGGACGCAGCCAGGGAGGTGACTGGCTCGCTCGGCCCTGCCCAGGCTGATCTGGCTCTGATCTTCGTCTCCAGTCACTTCGCCAGCGATCTCACGAGGCTTCTGCCGCTGTTGAAGCAGCGGCTGAACGCCAGGCACTGGATCGGATGTCTCGGAGGCGGTGTGGTCGGCACCACGACCTCCGGCGACGCCCATGAAGTGGAGCGCACAGCGGCCCTCAGCATCAGTCTGCTGAACCTCCCAGGCGCTGAGCTGACGAGCTTCAGACTCGACAGCTCGCAGCTGCCGGATCTCGACGGCTCCGCTCAGCACTGGCTTGACTGGGTCGGGGTGGATCCCGCCGGCAGCCGGTCACTGATGCTGTTGCTCGACCCCACATGCGATGCGATCAACGATCTGATCAGCGGCCTGGACTACGCCTACCCCGACGCCGCGAAGGTCGGTGGCGTCGCCGTTCCCCACAACGCCGACCATGGTTCACTGCTGCTGGGGGATCAGGTGGTGACCGGTGCCGTCGGCCTCAGCATCGGAGGCAGCTGGTGTCTTGATCCGGTGGTGGCCCAGGGTTGTCGCCCCATTGGCCCGGTGTTCGCCATCGAGCAGGCCCAGCGCAATGTGCTGCTCGAACTGAGCGAGGGTGACCGGCGCGCCAGTCCGGTGGCCTGTCTGCAGCGTGTGCTTGCCGATCTCAGCGCCGAAGATCGGGAACTGGTGCAGCATTCGCTGTTCCTCGGCGTCGAGCGTCAGAAACTGACAGCCGACGCTGCCCTGGCGGGACTGCGCAGCGGCGATGCAAGCGCAGGCAGCCCCGAACGAGCGTTTCTGGTGCGCAATCTGATCGGCGTGGATCCCCGCAATGGAGCCGTGGCTGTGGCGGATCGCGTGCGGGCCGGACAGAACGTGCAGTTCCAGCTGCGCGAGGCCCAGGCCTCCCGGCAGGAAGCCCGACAGCTGTTGCAGAACAGCCACATGCAACATCAGGACTCAGCTCCGCTTGCGGGCCTGCTGTTCGCCTGCATGGGACGGGGCAGCGGACTCTTCGGAGGGCCCGATGGTGATGTCAGCATCGCCCGCGAGGTGTTCCCAACCCTTCCGGTCGCCGGCAGCTTCTGCAACGGGGAAATCGGCCCGCTGGGCGGGGCCACCCATCTTCATGGCTACACCGCCTGCTGGGGATTGCTGCGTTGCGATGCCCCAACAGGTGATGCCTCAGCCTGATGCGGCAGCACGTCAATCCCCTCAGCCGCTTCTTCCAGCTGCCTCTGGAGCTGCCTGGGCCTGAGCAGTTGTTCGATGTTCCAGATCGCCCCATTCATCTGGACATCGGCTGTGCCCGCGGGGTGTGCCTGCTCGAACTCGCAGCTCTCAAACCCCACTGGAATCACCTCGGTGTGGAGATCAGGCGTCCGCTGGTGCTGGCAGCCCAGCGTGATCGGGATCGACTCGAGCGGCGCAATCTCCATTACCTCTTCTGCAACGCAAACATCAGCCTCGAGGGCTGGCTTGAAGCACTGCCGGATGATCTGCTGCACCTGGTCAGCATCCAGTTCCCTGACCCCTGGTTCAAACGCCGCCATCGAAAACGTCGCGTGATGCAGCCTTCACTGCTGCTGTCGATCGCAGCAGCGCTCGAACCCGGACGGCAGTTGTTTCTGCAGAGCGATGTGCCTGAAGTGATTGAGCCAATGGTCACCCTCGTTGAGCTCAGTGGCTGCTTCGATCGGCCGGCCGAGGATGCTCGCCCCTGGCGTGTCGACAACCCGCTGCCGGTGCCGACGGAGCGTGAACGCTACGTGCAGGAGCAGGGCCTCGCGGCCTACCGGGTGCTGTACCGGCGCAATCAACAATCCCTGCCGGATCGCCGGGACCTGGAGATCGCCTGGCAACGGGTCGATAATCCCGCTGACGCTGCACTCACCAACTGATGTCCGAGGCTGCGGCCCCGACCCCATGGCTGCTCCGCTGGCAGGGACTTCTCGCCGGCTCTCCAGCACAGCAGAAACGCCTGAGCAACCTGGCGGGCCTCGTGCTGATCCTTCTGATGGCGGGGCTGCCGGTGCTCACCCGCAACGGTCTTGCTGTGATCATGCTGGCCTGCGGAGCCCTCTGGTTGCTTTGGTCACTGATCCAGGCCTCCGGTCGGATCGGTGCGATCAGTGGCTGGTTGCTGCTGTTTCTCGCTGTGGCGATTCTGGCCACCGGCGTTTCACCTGTGCCGAGCGCCGCTGCCAAGGGGCTGGTGAAGTTGATCAGCTATCTGGGCGTCTATGCGCTGATGCGCCAGCTCCTGCACGCCAGACCACAGTGGTGGGATCGCCTGGTGGCCGCGCTGCTTGGTGGTGCTTTGCTGAGCAGTGTGATGGCCTTACGCCAGCTCTACGGTCCGACGGAGGAGCTGGCCCGCTGGGCTGATCCCAATTCAGTGGCGGAGGGCACGATCCGCATCTACGGCCCCCTGGGCAACCCCAACCTGCTGGCGGGATACCTGGTGCCGATCCTGCCGATCGCTCTGGTGGCGATGATCCGTTGGCGCGGCTGGGGATCCAGGATCTACGCCGCCACGACTGTGGTGCTTGGCGCCGCATCAACCCTGTTCAGCTACAGCCGCGGCGGCTGGCTGGGCATGGTCGCCGCTCTCGGTGTGCTGCTGTTGCTTCTGGTGCTGCGGCACATCCGTCATTGGCCCCCGTTCTGGCGGCGTCTGCTGCCGCTGCTTCTGCTGGTGGGCGCCGGCGTTGTGCTCGCGGTTGCCGCCACACAGGTGGAGCCGATCCGCACCCGGGTTGCGAGCCTCCTTGCCGGACGTGGCGACAGCTCGAACAATTTCCGCATCAACGTCTGGCTGGCTGCTCTGGACATGATCCGTGACCGCCCATGGCTGGGGATCGGCCCCGGCAACGCAGCCTTCAACAGCATCTACCCCCTCTACCAACAACCCAAATTCAATGCCCTCAGCGCCTATTCCGTGCCCCTTGAGATTCTGGTGGAAACCGGCATTCCAGGCCTGATTGCCAGCCTGGGACTGGCCGCTGCCAGCCTGCGCAGTGGATTGCGCGCTCTCACGACCGAAACGGAGCTCGCCCTGCCCTGCCTGGGCTGCCTTGCGGCGATTGCAGGCCTGCTGACCCAGGGTGCTGCAGACACGATCTTCTTCAGACCGGAAGTGCAGATCAGCGGTTGGTTCTGTCTTGCCACCCTGGGGATGATGCGCCGAAATCCGTGAGCGAGAACAGTCCAGTCCTTGCAGGTTTCGATGCCGGACAGACGCAATGCCGCTGCCGGCTGAGTCGCTGGACGAACGGTCACCTGGAGCTGCTGGGGGAGGGATCGGGACCTGGCGTCAGTCACCTCGATGCAGCGGGTGGCCCAGAACGGTTCCGCAGCGCCATCGGCGTCAGCCTGCGGAACGCCTGGAAGCACTGGCAGGAACGATCGCCCCAGGAGACACGGCCCTGGATGCCGCTCACAGCTGCAGCGATCGGAGCCAGCGGACTTGAAGCAGGGTCGACCCTCCAGTCCCGCGGCGGTGCCCTGCTCGCTGCTGAGCTGCAGCTCCCGGAATCGCGTTGTCTGGCAACTGGGGATGAACGCACCGCCCTGCGCGGAGCCTTTCCCCACCGGGCTGGGATTGTGCTGATCAGCGGCACCGGGATGATCGTGGTCGGACGCGATCACCATGGCCGTGAGCACCGCGCTGGCGGTTGGGGATGGCGTCTTGACGGGGCCGGATCGGCTTTCGACATCGGTCATCAGGCACTGCAGATGACCGTGCGCATGGCCGACGGCCGCGCTGCTGACGGAGCCTTGCGTTCAATGCTCTGGGATGCGCTCGGCTGCCGCAACGCCTGCGAGCTCAAAGCGCTTGTGGTGCACCCGGACCACGGGGTCGCCGACGAGGCGAGACTGGCACCGCTGGTGGATGACATCGCACGGGGGGGTGATGCGGCCGCCAATGCGATCCTGCAGCAGTCGGCATCAGCCCTGGCAGAGGCGGCCGCCGCCACCGCCAGGGCGCTGGCACTCAACGCGCCGTCCCTGGCCGCCCGTGGGGGTGCACTGCAGAATCTGCCCCTGTTCCGGCACCGGGTGGAAACGGCGGTCGAGAAGCTGATTCCGGGAAGTCGATGGCAAGCGTCGAGCGGCGATGCCTGCGATGGGGCCCTGGCCTTCGCCCTGGATCGTGTCGCGCTCAGGCCGCATTGAGATGGCGCTCGGCCGCCTCGGCAAGCCGGCCTGTCCAGCGTTCAACAACCTCGGAATCGGCGGCCTCGACCATCACTCTCAGCAGAGGCTCGGTGCCGCTGGCGCGCACCAACACCCGTCCGTCCGCGGCCATCGATCGCTCCGCCTGCTCGACCAGCTCCCTCAGCGGTGCGCACTCTGCCCAGCGCTTGCGTCGTCCCCGGTCAGGCACCAGCACATTCACCAGCTTCTGTGGATAGGCCTTGAAGCTGCAGTCCAGCCAGTCAGCGAGGGTCATCTGCTGGGCATGGCAAAGCGTGGCGAGCTGCAGTGCGGTCAGCACACCGTCGCCGGAGAGCCCATGGGCAGACGACAGGATGTGGCCCGACTGTTCACCTCCGAGGGCGGCACCACTGCTGACCATCGCCGCATGCACATGCTGATCCCCAACAGGGGTTCGCTCCAGTTGCCCGCCCCTGGCCTGCCAGGCCCGCTCGAAGCCGAGATTGGACATCACCGTTGCCACCAGCCGCTGATCGGGCAGATGACCGCTCTCCTGCAGAACCGACCCCCAGAGGTAGAGCACGTGATCACCATCCACGATGCGACCGCGGCCATCGACCGCCAGCATCCGGTCGGCATCACCATCGAAGGCGAAGCCCATGGCAGCGCCACGCTCAATCACCGCCTGACGCAGGGGCTCCAGATGCGTTGAACCACAAGCGACATTGATTCGCGCACCATCAGCCTTCCCATGGAGCACGGTGAGATCAGCCCCCAGTGAGCGGAACACCTCCGCACCACAGGCCGTCGCTGACCCCCAGCAGAGATCCAGCACGATCGGCACACCATCGAGGCGCTGATGCTGAACGCTGCTCAGGAGACTGTCGCGATAGTGCTCGAGCAGCTCGGCCCTGTGGAGGGCGGCACCGCAAGTCCCCAGCGAACCGGCGTCATCACAGGCACCGCGCAGTCCGGCTTCGATGCGGTGCTGCAGCGAGGGCCCCAGTTTGCTGCCATCGCTCCCGAACACCTTGATGCCGTTGTCCTCAGGTGGGTTGTGACTGGCGGACACCATCAGACCACCGGCAGCCTGGACACGACGGATCAGACCCGGAACCGCCGGCGTGGGACAGAGCCCCAGCGTCCACACCTCGCGGCCCGCAGCGGTGAGGCCTGCGGTGAGCGCAGCCACCACCATCGACCCGCTGCTCCGGGAATCCATGCCGATCAGCACAGGCCCCTCCGCGGGCAACACCCGTCCGCACCAGAAGCCCACCTGCAGCGCCAGAGCCGGGGTGATCGCCGTGCCGACACGACCTCTCAGCCCGTCCGTCCCGAAGCTGACCTGAGGGGATTGAAGCGATCCGAGCGGATGATCGGCTGAGGAGGCCATTGAGGTCTCATTTGTGGACTGAACCTTAAGAGCCCTGAGACACCTCGCCGTCAAGCCAGTGACAGGCGCCCAGCCGCACGACGCGGTTCACGTCCAGCGCCGGGGCGCCAGCAGCAGGGCCGCCAGCTCCAGCAGTGCCCAGACACTGATCAGCAGCACCACCCATCCGGGAAGCGACTGCAACGGCCAGAGCCAGCGCAATCCCCAGGTCAACACCACCAGGCTGCAGGCCACGAGGCAGCGCAGGCGTTGACGCTGACCCGGCCGCGGAGGCCGACGCTGCGCAACCATCGACGATCCTCCAGCTGGGCACAGAATGCCAGCAGTTCCTGGCCATGGCTTGAGCGCTCGAGAGACCCGCGGTCTGCTGCTGCTTGGCGGCACCACGCTTCTGGCTGTGCTGGCGATCCTTGGCGGTCGCACCCTGGTTCGTCGGCATCACATCACGCTCACGCCGCGACTGAATGACGGCCAGCTGTGGCGGCACTACCGCTGGTCCGCAGACCCTGAGCAGCGCCGTGAAGCGGCCCTGATGCTGGTCGGTCGCGAACCTGACTCAGCCGAGCGCAATCGCCACCTGCTGACCGGCCAGGGCTGGGGACCTGAACCACTGGCCGCAGTCGCCCTGAAACAACAGGCGCTGACGGCCAAGGCCCTGGGACTGCGCGACGAATCGGAGCAGCACTGGCGGGAACTCCTGATCCGCTTCCCCAACACGGCGGCCAGCGCTGATGCGCGTTACCACCTCGGGAGCAGTCAACCCGCACTCAGAGCCGAGCTTCTTCAACGCCAGCCGGCACATCCCGCCGCACTTGCTGCGGCGGCTGAACTGCCTGATGCGTCCGATCAGCAGCGTTTGCAGGACAGCGCCCTGCACTTGGCACGCTGGGGTGTCCGCTGGCCAGGAGCAGGGCGACTGCTGCGCAGGGTTTGTGGAGAGGTCACCGGCACCGGCCTCAAGCAGGAACAACGGCTTCAGCTTGCAGCGGCCCTCGCCACACTCGGCGATGGACGAGGGGCTGAGCTCTGTCTCCAGGGCACCCCACTCGCACCGAAGCAGGCCCTTGTGATCGGACGAACACTGCTGCGCAGCGGTGCCGACCAGCGGCCGCGCGGTGAAGCGATGCTGGTTGAACTCGCCTCCACGCATCCCGACGCCCCTGAGGCGCTCGAGGCGGCAGCACTGCTGAGTGAGCCACTGCTGCCGGACCCGGCGCTGCTGGACGCCCTGCCCGACTCGCTGCAGGCACGATCGGCGGATGTGGCCGCCGCCAGGGTGCGGCTGGCAGGCGGTGAGGGTGGCATGGACGTGCTCCAGCGCTGGCCGGATCATCCGGCCAGCTGGCAACTGCAGTGGGATCTGGCCCGTGAGCACCTGCTGAAAGGCCAGTGGAGACGTGCACAGTCCTGGCTGGACGCGATCCCTTCAACGCGGTTGCCCGATCCCCTGAGCGCGCGTCAGCAGTTCTGGCGAGGGCTGAGCGCCGACAAGCAGGGAAACCATCAGGAAGCCAGAGACATCTGGACAGCGCTGCAGAGAGAACAGCCCCCCGGCTACTACACCTGGCGGGCTGAGGCGCGACTCGGGGCAGGACGACTGCCGGCTCTGTCTGGGCAGGAGGCGATGGCCACTGCCGGGGCCGCGACCGAATCCTCCGCCGAGAACTGGAAGGCACTGAACAGCGGCAAGCCGCTGATCGATCAGCTCTGGCGTCTTGGCATGAACCAGGAAGCGTGGGAAACCTGGCGCAGCATGCAGGGGCAGACCAGCCCGACACCCCACGAGCTGGTGCTGGAAGGCCGGCTGCGGCTGGGGGTGAACGATCACTGGACCGGGCTGAGCAGGCTGTGGCGGGCCAACCTGCGCTTGGTGGCACCCGACTGCAGCACCCGTGATCACCTCCACAGCAACCTGCATCCAAGACCTCTGCTGCCGGTGTTCCGCGAGGCGGCTCAACAGGAAGCGGTGCGGCTGGAGCTGCTGCTTGCAGTCGCCCGTCAGGAGTCCCGTTTCTCCCCGGGTGTGGCATCACCCGTGGGCGCACTGGGGCTGCTGCAGCTGATGCCTGCCACCGCCGCCGAAATGGCGGGTGAGGAGCTGGATGGCGACGACCTGCGCCAGGCAGACCTCAATGCCGTGCTGGGCGCGCGTTATCTGGCGGTGCTGCTCGAGCAATGGGCAGGCAACCCCTGGCTCACAGCTGCGAGCTACAACGCAGGACCCGGGGCGGCAGGCAGATGGATCAGCCCTGAACTGGACGAGGACCCTGAACTTTGGGTTGAACGCATTCCTTATCCGGAAACACGTCTGTACACCAAAAAAGTGCTCGGCAATCTCTGGGCCTACCTCAACCTCGATTCAGGCACCGGGCGTTGCGCCGAGTGAGGTCACCGGATTGGGCAGATCGTGTCCAACCCAAATCCCCGCGACCACAACCACGGCCAGCCAGAACGCCAGCCACTGAGGTGGAGGCACGACCTTGATGCGGCTCAGATCCAGGCGGGCCAGCAGTGTTGCGGATGCCAGGATCAGCACATCGGACAACAGGCTCAGGCTCAGCACGTACAGACCAACGGTGATCACCAGGGTGAGCGTGACCACCAGGCTGAGCACACGGCTGGAGGCCATCAGCATCGACAGCTGACGAAGCAGCAGATCCGGCATGGTGCAGATCACCACCACCACCAGGGCCTGGATCAGCTCGATCGCCCAGAACGCGTTCACCGAGATCGAGTGGGCTTCAGCCAGCCAGGTCTCCTGAATGGCCCAGTGATGGCCCAGGAAGAGGGAGACCCCGAACAGCACCAGCAGCAGAGGAGCCCGCAGCGGCAGCAGAAGAAAACGCAGAACGGGCATCAGCTTGAGGACGATTCACAGCCGACAAACGCCGGTCAACAATCCCGTCGTCTGCGCTCAGACGCTAGCAACAGCAAGCGGTTTGTCCTGTCAGAGTGGATGCATCAATGTCAGTCCGGGATGACCGAGAGTCCCACCAGCTCCAGCCTCACCCCTCTTCAGAAGGGTCTGCTGCTCGTTGCGGCGGTCGCGCTGGCCGTGAGCCTCTTCCTGGTGCGCAACGGAGGTGCCATGGAGTCTCCGCTTGATCAGCTGGCAAGGCGCTCACTTCCTCCCGAAGTGGCACTGAGCAACGGTCGACCCACGATCCTGGAGTTCTATGCCGACTGGTGCGAGGTCTGCCGGGAGATGGCGCCCGCGATGTTGGAGATGGAGCAACACCATGGGCAGGATCTCGATGTGGTGCTGGTCAACATCGACAACCCGCGCTGGCTGGACCTGACCGACCGCTACAACGTCACCGGCATCCCTCAGCTGAATCTCTTCGCCTCCGACGGAACCATGCGCGGCCAGTCACTCGGAGCTCGCAGCCCGGCGCAACTTGAAGCCATTGCCACTGCTCTGATCACCAACGATCAGCTGCCGCTGCTTGCAGGTGTGGGCAGCTCCAGCCCACTGACGGAACCAGCATCAGTGGATGCCACCGGTCCGCGCAGCCATTCATAAGTACGGCCAATCCAGACAGGAATTACCACCATTCCCGACCCAGCAGGCCATGATCAGCCGACACTCTGTTGGAACGACCCAAGCATCGCCATGGATTCCCGATTCAGGGTCGACCTGATCTCTGCGACACCCAACCCTCAGCAGTGCGTGTATGCCGGCATGCACCAGGATTACAGCGAAGGGTTCGTGGCGGAAGACCGCACCCAGTGGCCTGATGAAACGAGAGCCGGTGAGATCTGTGTGAAACGGTTGCTGGCAGGCCAGAGAGGTCACTACGGACCGCTGGAACACGCGCAGATCGTGCTGAACGTGGGCTGGTTCCCTCACTCGGTGATGCAACAGGCACGCACACACCGAGTTGGGGTGAGCTTTGATGTGCAGTCGATGCGCTACACGGGCGAACGCATCTGCCGTGCCGCCGATGGCGAGCTTGATCTCGAGGAGGTGTTCTACCTGCGCCCGATCGGGGACTACCGAGACCGCCAGGGCAAGAAATACACCTACAGCGATGCATTGCGCGACACGGATCTGCAGATTTGCAGGCAAGCGGCGGAGCGCTACCGCGACCTGCTGGCGGCAGGTTTCTCAGAGGAGCATGCCCGCGGCATCTTGCCCTTTGATTACCGCCAGCATTTCGTGGTGAGTTTCAGCCTCCGCGCTTTCCTGCACTTCATGGATCTGCGCGCAAAACTGGACGCGCAGCAGGAGATTCGTGAGCTCTGCGATCTGTTGTGGCCGCATCTGCTGAGCTGGGCGCCGGAATTCGCCGCCTGGTACGAAAAGAACCGTTTGCACAAGGCCCGCCTGGCGCCCTGATCCCGGCGGAGATCTACACCTTTGCCAGCGTCACCCGTTCAGGCTGGTGCTGGTATTTCCCCTCTCGATCGCTGTAGGTCGTGTCGCAGGGATCACCCTCGAAAAACAGCAGTTGACAGATGCCCTCGTTGGCGTAGATGCGACAGTCGGCGCCGGAGCTGTTGCTGAACTCGAGGGTGAGATGGCCTTCCCAGCTGGCTTCGGCTGGCGTGGTGTTCACAATGATGCCGAGCCGCGCATAGGTGCTCTTGCCGAGGCAGATCACCGTGATGTTGGCTGGCACCTTCATCTTTTCCAGGGCCACCCCCAGCCCGTAGGAGTGCGCAGGAAGGATGAAGAACTCTCCATCGTCATCCCGATGCAACTCGGTGGGTTCAAGATTGGCCGGATTGAACCGTTTGGGGTTCATCACGGTGCCTGGCACATGCTTGAAGATCAGAAACTCCTGAGGCGACAGACGCAGGTCATAGCCGTAGGAGGAGCAGCCGAAGCTGAGCACGGGGTTCTGCCTCTGATCGGGGTCGAGATGGCGAACCAGGCCCTCCTGGAAGGGTTCGAGCATGCCGGCGGCAGCCTGATCAGTGATCCAGCGATCGTTCTTGAGCATCAGAATCCCCGTCGTAGTTCCGTCACCTGATCCGCCAGACCCATCAGGGACTCAGGGATCGACGGTCCGGTGATGATCACATCCATCGAACCAGGGCGTGCATTCAGGCTGTCATGCACGTCATCTTCCTCGAGGTATCCGAGCGCAATCGCAAGTCCGAGCTCATCGAGCACCAGCTGATCGAGATCGCCAGTCGCCAAGTGGCCGCGACAGATTCGCCAGACCGCCTGAACCGCGGCAATGGTCTCGACATCGCAGTCGCCGGCGGGACCGGACAGACACTGCATAACAGCAGGCCGCATCCAGATCATGCGATCACAGAGGGTGAGTGCCGCCTCAGGGCCCTGGGCGACGCCTCCTTTGAGGAACTGAACCACCGCCACACGACTGCCCAGACCGGCGGAACGCAGGGCCTGGCTGAGCACGGTGCCAAAGCTGCCGCGGTAGGGAGCGGTATGCACCTGCAGCTGCCCTTCCGGGGCGACCAGATGCAGGGGCACCTGCGGCTCAAGTGAGGGCAGCAGCTGCAGGCCGGTCTGCTCAAGACCCCTCTGATCGGTGCCGTGCAGGTCACGGGAACGATGATTGGAGCCCAGGCTGACGGTCATCTCGGTCGCGTGCATCTCTGCCGGCATCAGGTCCGGCCCTCAGCCGTTGAATCTAGCGGTGAAAGCGCGATTTACAAGTCAATCCACACCATCCCTGGTGTATCCCGACCAACTGGCAGGCTCGAACCCTTCTGTCATGTCCCCATGAGCGACACCCGGCGCAACGACGGCCGTCGGCCAGCCGAGCTGAGACCGTTTTCGATCGAATGGGACCCGATGGGCTTCGCACTCTGCTCCGTGATCGTGCGCACCGGACGCACTGCGGTGCTCTGCAGCATTTGCCATGAAGAGGGCGTCCCCCGCTGGCGGCGGGATCAGGGCCTGGGATGGCTGAGCGCCGAATACCGCCTGCTGCCGGGATCAACGCCGGAACGACAGCGCAGGGAGCTGATGAAGCTGTCCGGCCGCACCCAGGAGATCCAGCGTCTGATCGGTCGCAGTCTGCGCGCTGCGATCGACATGGAACGGCTGGGGGAAAACACCCTGCTGGTGGACTGCGATGTGATTCAGGCGGACGCTGGAACGAGAACCGCCGCCATCAGTGGCGCTTGGCTTGCTCTGAAACAGGGCTGCGAAAGGCTGCAGGCACAGGGTCGCATCAGCACCAATCCGGTCATCAGCCAGGTGGCAGCGGTCTCAGTGGGGCTGATCGACGGCACGCCCCTGCTGGACTTGGACTACAGCGAGGACAGCAACGCAGACGTTGACCTCAATGTGGTGATGAACGATGCCTCTGAATTGCTTGAGCTGCAGGGCACCGCTGAAGCAGCTCCGTTCAGCCGTCAGCAGCTCAACCGCCTGCTGGACCTTGCCGAGCCAGGCCTGAAGCAGCTGATGGCCGCTCAACAAAATGCCTTCGAACAGCGCTAGCAAGAAGAACCGTGTTCGTTGTTACAGGGTCTCAACGCATCGCTCCGTAGTTTCGCCACATCGACGCGTAGGCCATGCCCGACGTGATGCGCGGCTTCAGTCGCACCGCTCCCCAGGCGGGGCGGTCCGCGGAAACTAGTCTGACCAATGCTCCGAACCCCTCCAGCCGCACCCTGCTGGAGGTCATCCGTGATCTTGAAGGTGCCAGCACCGAACTGGTCGAGCGCAATAAGACGATCTTTTTTCCAGGCGATCCCGCGGAGCGGGTGTATCTGATTCGTCGCGGTGCCGTTCGCCTCTCCAGGGTGTATGAATCGGGCGAGGAAATCACCGTGGCCCTGCTCAGGGAGAACAGTCTGTTCGGAGTGCTCTCTCTGCTGACCGGACATCGCTCCGACCGTTTCTACCACTCGGTCGCCTTCACCAGGGTGGAGATGGTGACGGCACCGGCCAGCTCCGTGCGTCAGGCCATCGAAGCTGACACCAGTGTGGGATTGCTCCTTCTTCAGGGACTCTCCAGCCGCATTCTCCAGACAGAAACCATGATTGAAACACTCACCCATCGGGACATGTCGTCCCGTCTGGTGAGTTTTCTGTTGGTGCTCTGCAGAGACTTCGGCATCCCTGGCTCCCAGGGCATCACGATCGATCTGCGTCTCTCCCACCAGGCCATCGCGGAGGCGATCGGTTCGACGCGGGTCACGATCACGCGGCTTCTCGGCGATCTGCGCAACTCAGGCCTCGTGGAGATCGATCGCAAGAAGATCACTGTTCTCGATCCGATTGCACTGGCGAAACGTTTCAGTTGATCGCGCGACGGGTGAAGATGGGCAGCACTTCAGCAGCCCTCCGCATGATTGAACGCCCGTGACCGGCTGGCTGCTGCTCCTGTCCCTGCTCATCCTCGGGGGGGTTCTCTCCACCCTTGGAGATCGTCTGGGATCAAGGGTCGGCAAGGCCAGGCTCAGTTTGTTCGGCCTCCGCCCACGCCAAACGGCCGTGGTGATCACGGTGCTGACGGGAAGCCTGATCAGCGTTCTCTCCCTCGCACTGATGCTCCTGGTGAGCCGTCAGCTGCGCGTGGGGCTTTTCGAACTCAACGATCTTCAGGCACGGTTGCGCAGCAGTCGCTCGGACCTCAGATCGAGCCGTCAGGCACAGGAGCAGTCCCGTCAGCAGCTCGCCGAGGCCCGTGCTGATGAGATCCAGGCCCGCAAGACACTTGCTGCAGCACAGGAACGGGCCCGGGAGCTGCGCAGCACGCTTGAACCACTGCAGGAACAAACACGCCGTCTTGAAGCGGAGCGTCAGCGCCTGAATCAGGACGTGCGCAACCGCGATGCGGAGATCCAGCGGACCGACGCGGAACTCCAGGCGGTGCGCGAACGCATTCGCTCCGGAGAGAAGGAGCTGCAGCAGCTTGAGGAGAATCTCCTGGCGCTGCGTCGCGGCAGCGTCGCCATCAGCAGTGGCCAACCCCTGGCGACCGTCACCCTGAAGCTGAACCGTCCCGATCAGGCGCGCCAGGTGATCGACCAGGTTCTGCGGGAAGCCAATCTTCAGGCCTACCAGCAGGTTCTTCCAGGACAGACACCCGATCGTCAGATCCTGCTGGTGCCACGCCAGGACATTGATCGTCTGGAACAAGCGATCCGAAAACCAGGCACCTGGGTGGTGCTGCTGCGCTCCGCTGCGAACGTTCTCCGAGGTGAACGTGTGGTGTATGCCTTCCCTGATGTGCGCCCCAACGTCACGATCACGATCAAGGACGAGGTGCTGGCCAGAACGGCACTCAGCAGCGGAGAAACCAGTCAGGAAGACGTGCGCAAACGCCTGAATCTGCTGATGGCCTCCACGTTTTCGGAAGTGCGCAGGCGGGGATCCCTGAGCCAGGGCCTTCAATTCGATTCCAGTGCCATCAACAGGCTTGCCCAGGAACTGATCGACCGTGACGGTGGACGGGTTGAGCTGGAGGCAGTGGCGCTGCGCCGCAGTGAAACCGCCGACCCAGTCGCCATCGGGTTGCGGCTCAAGCGCACTCGTTCCGCACCCCTGGACGACCTCCCTTGACTCGGATCGTCGCCCTCGACCCTGGCCGCAGCAAATGTGGTCTGGTGCTCGTCGACCGCGAGCAACGCTGCGTGATCGAAGGGCATGTTCTGCCTGCGGATTCGGTGCTCGACATGTTGCAGCGCTGGCGGGAGGTCGACAGGGTCGAGCGCCTGGTTCTGGGCAACGGCACCAGCAGCCGAGACTGGTGTCGGCAGCTTCCGGAGGATCTCACGATCACTGTGGTGGACGAACGCAACACCACGCTTCGGGCCCGGGAGCGCTACTGGGAGCTGTGGCCGCCCAGAGGCTGGAAGCGGCTCCTGCCGAGTGGACTGCGGATTCCACCGGTGGAGCTGGATGCGGTCGCCGCGCTGGTGATGCTTGAATCCGACCTTGGCCACACGTTGCGCTGGTCAGGCATGCCACCCGTCAGAAACGAGCTCTGACAATGAAGCTGTAGTCGCCACCGGGTTCCAACCTGTAATCGGATTTGACCAGGAACCTCTGCAGAGCATCCTGGATCAGCGCACGGCCGAGGGAAGGTTCGACACTGAGCTCGCCTCGGTCGAAAAACCAGTGAAACGTCCACGTGAACCCTCCCGCCTGAACTTCACCCTCCAGACATTGATCCCGAAAACTCTGGTGGTGCACTCTCAGATGAGCGGTTGTGACAGGCAGAGGTGTCATCAGACCGGATCGCGTTCAGCGACAGGAACGAGATTCAGGCCGTTGATGTGGTTCCCGGCCCGGTCAAGCCCCTGGCGTTGAATCCGCTCCAGGCCGCTGAGCACCTCTTCAAGGATGTCCTGGAGCAGTGGCTCCTCCTCACGGTTGAACTGTCCGAGCACATGCGACACCGTGCGCGCCCGTCGTTCCTCTGGGGTGCGTCCCGGAGCGCCGATGCCAATGCGCAGACGGGCAAACTCCTGCGTTCCGAGATGCTGAATGGTGCTTTTCAGACCGTTGTGACCTCCGGCTCCCCCCTGGGCCCTCAACCTCAGTCGCCCAAGCGGAAGGTCCATGTCATCCACCAGCACCAGCAGCTGCTGAATCTCAAGATCGAACCAATCCAGCGCAGCGCGGATCGACCGCCCGCTGTCATTCATGTAGGTCTGAGGCATCAGCAGCCTCAGGCGCGACTCCCCGGTTCCGACATCAGCGAGATCGCCCTGAAGCTTGGTCATCGCCTTGAAGCGTCCACCCTGCCGACTCGCGAGCAGCTCGAGCGCCATGAAACCGACGTTGTGCCGGGTGGAGGCATATTTCTCACCTGGGTTGCCAAGACCCACCACCAGACGGAGGTCACCGCTTTTGACCACCGTTCAGTCCTCGTGGGTCGTTGGAGACCCCGACTCCTCGGTTGCAGACGGTGCCTGTGCAGACGGTGCCTGTGTAGACGGTGCCTGTGCGGACGATGCCGGCAGCTCCTCTGGTTCGGCCATGGCCTTGTTGATCTCGCGCTCGAACTCTTTTGAAGCCGTCTGAAATCCCTTCAGTGTTTTTCCAAGCGTGCGTCCGAATTCGGGCAGACGCTTGGGACCGAACACCAGAAGCGCAATGGCTCCGATGACGGCCATTTCAGGGAGACCGATGCCGAAGATGTTCATGAGTGAAATCAGCGGTGCCGACTCAGCCGGCGCCGTTCCAGTTCACGTTGATGCCTTCGAGAATCAGTGACTGGTTGTACAGCTGCAGGATCACCAGCAGAAAGACCAGAAACAGCACCATGAAGATGCCCATGACCGGGGTTGTTCCCCAGCCGGGGACAACCTTGCCGTACTCGGAGTTGAGGGGACGGAGCAGATCGCCCAGACGGGTGCGTTGTGCCATAGCGGCCCTGAGGTCTCGGGTGAAGTTCGGTGCCGATACTCTAGGGGTCCTGGTCCTGAACAGGACCGAACCTGTCGAGAGATGTGATGGAAAGTTCCTCCCCGGCACTGTCGGTGGCGATCGCCGTTTTGACTGCACTGCTGGGACTCACTGGCTTTGGGGTGTACACGGCCTTCGGTCCACCGTCAAAACGCCTTGACGATCCCTTCGACGATCACGACGACTGAGGCAGCAATCGCAGCTCCTGCAATGCTCCCGGAGGGAGCATCACGCTGCTCGCCCCTCCCTCCAGCGTCCAGCGCTGATCCACCAGAGACCAGCGCACCCTTGCCGCACCTGGATTCTGCACCTGAAGCAGCACCGCTCCAGGCGCGGAGTCGTGGCTCGGATCAGGTCGCATGGACACCGGAATCAGTCCCTGCGGCAGTGCGGGGAACCCCTGCCAGCGTCCCTTCAGATCCATCGGCCCCTGCCAGCCGGGCTCTCGGAAGCGGATGGCCGCCTGTGCAAGACCATCGCGGTTCCACCCGCCTGGCAGGGGCATCAGCGCCAGGCGATGTCGATGCCATCCCTGATCCGCCGATGGGTCAGGCCAGGTCGGGCCGCGAAGCAGTGAAATGCCCAGATGCTGGGAGCCTGCATCCACGCCCTGAGGTCCATCCAGCAGAACCCCCAGGCCACCGCCCGGCGCCGCCGCCTCACTGGCCAACCAGGAGATCACAGGCACTTCCCAGCGGGCATGCTCGCCGGGGGTGCGGGCCACTGCAGGGCGTTCGATCACGCCGCCACTGGTGTCCGCAGCCCAGCGCACCGCAGATCTGGCCAGAGGCACGAGCAGCCGCAGCAGTTCATGGGTCTGGTGCCAGTCAACCGTGAGTTGCAGCTCAACCGCAGGGGTGTCAGCCCGCAGCAACAGCTCCATCCGCAGCCTGCTGGCCGCCAGGGAGCGACGCAGAACAGCACGGCCCAGCAACGGGCCCTGCTCCAGCAACTCCAGCTGCCAATCGCCCGCCATCGCCAGAGGCTGCTCGCGATAGTCAGCGGCCAGGTCCCAGGCATCCCAGAATTCGCCGTGATCGCGATAGCGCTTCAGCTGCAGGGGAGCTGAAAGCTGATTCACACCCCTCCCATCCTCGAGCCGGGTGAGCCCCCGCGCATCCAGCTCAAACGCCACCAGGCCGTTAGACATCCGCCAGCTCTGCTCAGCCATGGCCTCGACCGTCACCGGATGACGGATCGGTGCACTGGCAAGGGGAGCAGCACCGGCCTCATCGGTGCGCTCCAGGGGCAGCGCCACAACCCCCTCGGCCTTCGGCAGTTGCAGCCAAACCCCACCGCCGGCTGCCGGCTGCGACGGCAGATCCAGGCCTTCGCAGCACCAGTGACCCTGCGGCAGGCGCACCAGCGGAGACCATTGCGCCAGGGGCTGAAGGCCACACCAGGCCCAGCGCTGACGCGCAGGATCAGTCCCTGAGTGTGTTGAAGGCAGGGCTTCAAGCAGCTGATGAAGACCCGCGGTGCGGGCTGCCGCGGCCCGTCGCCGGGCACCACGCCACTGCGATTCAGCCTGCTCGAACACCTCTGGGATGGATGTCCCGGGGAGGATGTCATGAAACTGCTGAAACATCAGCACGGGCCAGTCCCGCTCACCCATCGGATCAGCACCGAGAGCCGTCACCAGATCAGCCTCCCTGAGCAAACGCTCCAGGGTGCGGTTGTGTCGTTTCTGATCGGGACGGGAGGTTGCGCATCCCCGGTGCAGTTCCAGGAAGAGCTCATCCCGCCAAACCGGTAACGACGTCCTGAGCGGTTCCAGTCGCTGCAGGTACTCACGAACGGTTCCGCCGCTGCGCGGCGCCGTCTGGGGATGGTTCTGCCAGAGCCGCATCTGTTCCAGCATTTCCCCGGTGGGTCCTCCACCGTGATCCCCGACACCGGGCAGCCACAGCGCATGGTCCACTCCAGTGGCCGCCTTGAATCGCTGCTGCTCGGTCTGCATGGACCCGGGATCGGCATCGGTGCCGATCCCGGGAAGCATCAACGCCAGCAGTTCCGAACCCCCACGACAGCGCCAGCGGAACAACCGATGCGGGAAGGCGTTCGTCGCATTCCAGGCGAGCTTATGGGTGCAGAACCATCGCACCCCGGTCGCCTGAGCAACCGCAGGCAGAGCTGAAGCAAACCCGAAACTGTCCGGCAGCCAAGCCAGCTCGTGGCGCCATTCCGGAAAGTGCCGATGACTGGTTTGCTGACCGAGCGCGAACTGCCTCCAGAGCGAGGCGGTGCTGACGAGAACACAGTCTGATTCCACCCAGGGGCCGTTGATGGGCTCCCAGCGCCCCTGGCGACTGGCCTCCTGGATGCGGGCGAACAGTGCTGGCCGATGACGCGCCATCCACTCGTAGAGGGCGGGCGTGGAATGGGCGAAATGCAGCTCAGGGAAGCGATCCATCAGCTGCAGCGCCGAGCGGAAGGTCCGTTCGGCCGCCTGCCAGGTGTCGGCCACGGGCCAGAGCCAGGCCAGATCCAGATGCGCGTGCCCGACCCAGTGCAGCCCTCCGGCGACAGGGGACTGACGACCGAGGTGGCGTCGCACCAGCTCGGATGCCTCTGAAGACAGCGGATCGATGGCAAGCCACGACTCCGGGATCGACTCGCGATCAATCCCTGCAAGACCGAGGGCTTCCGCGAGCAGACATCCCTGGGGATCCGAGCCGGGATGCAGAGGCTCACGCACCAGATCGCTGCTGAGCAGAGCCCCATCGTCATGACAGGGGCTGCGACATTCCAGCAGGACTCGCAATCCAGGCCCATCGCGCCAGTGATCCGGCAGGCGTAACCGGCAACGGGTGTCGAAGAGATCCCCTTCATGCACGAGCACGCCGTCCACCCAGAGGCGAACCTGGTCAGCCCACCAGCTGAGAACCAGGCGTTCATGGCTGTCAGAGCAGCGATGCCAGTGCTTCGGCCAGCTGATGGTCTGCTCGATGCGCAACCAGACACCACCCCTGGGCCAGATCAACAATCCACGCTCAGCCCAGTCGGGACGGTGCTTCGCTCCCCAGGGCTCCTGAAGAACGGACTGCGTCCGCAAATCACCGCAGCGATGCCAGTCCGGCAGCAAATTCAGGCGGCTGCGACTTCGAAACGTTTCAATCCACGCCATTCGTCGGGCCTGGAGAGGGGGCTGCATCGTGATCCACCAACCTTGACCCATAAGATGATGGCGATGTCCCAGACGCCGGTCGGTCTCCATGCTCGCCCTCAAGATCTCCGTTTACTCGGTCGTCTTCTTCTTCATCGGCATCTTCGTGTTCGGATTCCTGGCGAGTGACCCCAGTCGTACTCCCAGCAGAAAAGACCTCGAGGATTGATCCCGCTGTGATCTGAACGCAATCCGTTCTCGTGGTCACGACGCACACTGGTCATCCCCGGCAGCTCGCTGGGGATGGTCATGTGAGGATCACCGGCCACCTCTGAGCGGATTTGCCAGCTTCCCGGTCTTCCATTTCGATTGCGGGTCTGCTGGCCGTTGCTGCAGTCCTGGGATCTCCAGTTCGATCAGAGGTGACGGACCTTGTCGAATTTGGAGTCATCCCCCAGCAGCCGCTGGATTCGCCGAGCAGTGATGACGCGGAATCAGTTCCAGCAGCGTCCACAAGTGGTCCTGCCACCGACGAAGACGAGACACCTCCGCAACCGCCGGTTGAATTGCGCCTCAAAGCCGATCGTCAGAGTTATGACGCCAGGCGCAGGTTGTTCGTTGCCGAGGGCAATGTCAGGGTTCTGATCAATGGCGGCGTTCTGCAGGCGGATCGCCTGGAATTCGACACGGACTTCAACAGCCTGTTCGCCCGTGGCAGCGTTCGATATCGCAAGGGGTCCCAGTACTTCCAGGCCAGCACGCTGAGGTTCAGCCTCATCCAGGGGAGCGGCTCAATGGAGGATGTGTACGGCATTCTCGATCTCGACACTGCCGCGGTTGACTTCAACCCGTTTCCAAGCAATCAAGCAGCCCCGACGCCCAACGCACCTCCATCAGGCCAGGCTCCTGAAGCGGATGACAGTCAGGAGAGGCTCCTGCCTGTGATTGAAAGCTCAGGTCTGGGATTTCCGTCTGCCATCGACATTGATCTGGAGTCATCCACGGCCAATCGCATCAGCCCTCAGGGAGATGATGAGAGCTTCTGGACCGTTGAGCAGCCGCTGCCAAACGACGAATGGCTGGTTCCGAACCCCAGCCAGCCGGAGATCAATGCCGATGAAGGCATGGCCTGCCCGCCGGCCATCCCACCCATTCCCGACTGGCATCCGCACCCCTGGGCCATCACCGCCTGGGGCGGACAGATGATTGATTCCAACTTCGGCGACACCTTCCTGTTCAACGGAAGGATGCGTCCTGAGTATCTGCTGGGAGTCAGCCTTCAGAAGCGGATCTGGCGCGCCGGGCCCCTTCAGCTCGAACTGGAGGCTGATCTGTTTGGACATCAGGCCTATCAACAGCAGGGCGGCCCGTTCAATCAGACCATTCCCAACGCCGACACCCCTGGGCAGACCTTCGCCGAGGGCATCATCGGCATCGGGGCCCGTCTGTGGGTTCAGCCATGGCTGAGCTTCGGCTTTGTTGAAGGCATCAGCTACAACTCCGCCTTCAGCAACTACGAACGCACCTACCGCGAGAATTTCGCCCAGCTGCTCAACTATCTCGGCTTTGAACTGGAAGCAGCGGTGTCACCGCAGTTGTCGCTGGTGGGCCGCATACACCATCGTTCAGGAGCATTCGGCACCTTCAGCGGTGTGAAGGAGGGCAGCAACGCCTATCTGGTTGGCCTGCGTTACCGCTGGGGCCAGGATCGACCGGCACCAGTGAGTAAGGACGTTCCACCACCCCTGGGATGTCCGGATCCGGATCGTGCGGAGCGGATCCCCGCACAGACACTCAGTGAACAGCTGGAGGACATCACCCTTGGCAACCCCGTGCGCCGGGGCCGACCAGCTGCCACAGAACCTGTGTCAGAGGAGCCCCTGGCCCAGACCAGAGACTCCACGCTCTCCCCAGGGGAACAGGAACGGCTGCGCAGCGCAGCCATCGCTGCCATTGATCAGCGCATCACCAGCATCCAGCTGCAGCAGCGCTTCGTGATCGAACGCAATGAGGGTGTCAGTGAGAACGTGCGCAACAGCGAAGTGCTTGCCGCCAATCGATACGGCGGTGTCAAACCCTCCCAGCTGAACACCCGGGGACGCACACAGTTCATCACCGGCGAAATCAGTCGCTGGCGAATCCAGGCCGCGCGAGTGCAACTCACTCCCGAAGGCTGGACTGCCGACCGCATGGGCTTCACCAATGATCCCTACACCCCTGCACAGACCCGCATTGATGCAGAAGATGTGGTCGCCACCGAAGAGGAGAACGGTGACATCCTGATCAGGAGCAAGCGCAACCGACTGATCGTCGAGGAGCGGCTGCCCATTCCCGTTTCCCGAACCCAACGCATTCAGAAGCAGGAAGAGGTTGAGAACCGCTGGGTGTTCGGCATTGACAACGACGATCGCAGTGGCTTCTTCATTGGCCGCAACCTGAGGCCGATCGAGCTGTCAAGCGATGTGATTCTGGAACTGCAGCCGCAGTTTCTGGTGCAGCGGGCACTGGATGGCGACAACAACAGCTACGTGGCACCGGGGAGCTCCATCGACAGCTCCAAGGTGACCCAGGACAACTCGATCGGTGATCTCTTCGGCCTCGAAGCCGAACTGAGCGCGGAGCTCTTCGGGTGGACTGCAACCGCTGAAGCAGACATCAGCACGTTGAACCCCAGCAATTTCATGAACGGCAGCCGTTTCTGGGGGGACATCAATCGCTTCATCAAGCTGCCCTTGCTTGGTGAGGTGGAGACCCGCTTCTTCGCCGCCTATCGATACCGCACCTGGAACGGCTCACTCGGTGAGACCGACGTCTACAGCGCCTACGGTGCCTTCGCAGAGCAGAAGGGCGACTGGAAATGGGGCGAGCTCTCAAACAACTACATCTGGCGTTTTGGCATCGGCAATTACCAGGCCGAGAGCTTCACAAGCACCAACCTCATCGACACCACACGCGCCAATTTCTACGGTTCGCTGAACAGCAGCTATCCCCTCTGGCGCGGCAAACCTGCCGCGCTCACACCGGAAGCGGCCTACCGCTACTCACCTGTCGCCATCGTGCCTGGCCTCACACTGCGCACGAACATCAACACAACCCTCGCTGCCTTCGGGACCGGAAAGAGCCAGAACACGATCAGCCTCACCGCCGGACCAACGCTCACGCTGGGCACATTCAGCAAGCCCGTTCTTGACTACACCCAGCTCTCCATCGCCGGTGGCGGCACCCTGAAAAACGGAGACAGTCCATTTGAATTCGACCAGTCCGTGGACCTCGCCACCCTCGGTTTCGGCATCACTCAGCAGCTTGCGGGGCCCTTGCTTCTGAATGCAGGCATTGGCGTGAACATCGATCCCAACTCCGAGTTCTACGGCAATGTCATCAATTCCAACATCGAGCTGCGCTGGCAGCGCCGCAGCTACGACCTGGGTTTCTACTTCAATCCTTATGAAGGCATCGGCGGTTTCCGATTCCGCCTGAATGACTTCAACTTCACCGGCACAGGTCGACCGTTCATCCCCTACACGCCGCGCAATCTGCCCAACGAATTGGAGGAACGTCCCTTCTGAGGCCAGTGGTCTCAGTTGGGTCCACCGCCGTAGATCAGATGGCTGCCGGTGAGATCGGCACCGGCGAAACGCATCCCATCCGTGCGGACATTGGGCGCATAGGCATTGATCACCACAGCTCCCCGCAGATCAGCGCGGCGAAGATCGGTGCCTGAAAGATCAGCATTGCTGAGCCTTGCACCCTGCAGATCGGCGCCGTCAAGCCTGGCACCGCTCAGGTCGGCACCTTCAAGATTGGCTTCACGCAGATCAGCGCCACGCAGATCCGCATCACGCAGATCCACACCGATCAGATGGGCGCCTTCCAGTCGTGCACCGCGCAGATCACAGCCGGCACAGACACCGGCCGTGATCAATCGCTCCCTTGCGGAACCATAGGGCTGTACAACCAGCGGTTCGACGGTTCCCGCCTGCAGAGTCAGCGGCATCAACCCGCTCACCAGCAGAGACGCGGCAACCGGAGCCAATCGGAACTGAGTCATTGGCGCAGAGCCTCTGTCTCATTCATAGACAAAGTGAGAGCTGTCTGCAGTGGACGCCCCTCATGGATCACATGCCTGGGTCAGAAACCGTGGAGATAGGGCAGAGCCGCCATCGTGCGCGTCAGTTCCGCATCCCGCGCCACCAGCTGACCTGTGGCATCCCACTGCCCTGTGCGCAGCATGTCCAGGGCGCCTGCCGCCAGTGAAATGGCCTGAGATGTTGTGCCATCGCTGAAGCTGAGCGCCTGAAGATCGAGGGTCCATTCAGCGGCGGGATCCGCCTCCACCGCATCCTGGAGAGCACGGATCTGATCGGCGGTCGCCGTGGCACAGGGGATGCCCAGTGCAAGGCAGTTGCCATGGAAGATCTCGGCATAACTCACACCAACCACCGCTCGAATCCCCCATCGCATCAACGCCTGGGGCGCATGCTCACGACTGGAGCCGCAGCCGAAATTGTCATTGACCACCAGGATCGACGCCCCCTGATGAACCGCCTGGTCAAAAGGGTGGGCGCCGGCAAGTTCTTTGCGATCGTCTGCAAAAGCCTGTTCGCCCAGTGCCTCGAAGCTCACACATTTCAGAAAGCGCGCCGGAATGATCCGATCGGTGTCGATGTCATCACCACGCAGCACAAGTCCGCGGCCCGACACGTGACCGATCGGTCCCTGAGGAAAGGCGATGTGTTCAGTCATGACAAACAAGGAGCGGAATCGAGACGTCTGCAGCAGCGGCAACACAGACGTCGATGGGCAAACCGTGCACTCAGCTCAGCTGGCGCACATCACTGACACGTCCCGCGATGGCGGCCGCAGCCACCATTGCAGGACTCATCAGCAGGGTGCGGCCGCTGGCGGAACCCTGACGGCCTTTGAAATTACGGTTGCTGGAGCTGGCGCTGATCTGAGTGCCCTCCAACCGATCAGGATTCATGGCCAGACACATCGAACAGCCAGGTTCACGCCATTCGAAACCTGCCTCACGAAACACCTGATCCAATCCTTCCTGGATGGCAGCACGGGCCACCTGTTCCGAACCGGGAACGACAAACGCTTTGATCCCCTCAGCCACATGACGCCCCCGAGCAACGGCTGCCGCTGCCTGCAGATCACTGAGTCGGCCGTTGGTGCAACTGCCGATGAAACAGACATCCACAGGCACTCCGGCAATGGGCTGTCCAGGAGCCAGATCCATGTAGCGATAGGCCTCCTCGGCGATCGGCCGATCGGCGGGATCCAGCTGATCTGAGATCGGCACGCGTTCATCAACACCGATGCCCTGGCCGGGGGTGATGCCCCAGGTCACCGTGGGAGCAATGGCAGCGGCATCGAAACGCACTTCGTCATCGAAGCTGGCATCAGCATCCGATGCCAGCGAGCCCCACCATCTGACGGCACGGTCCCAGATGTCTGCTGCGGGCGCCTCGGCTCGACCGTTCAGGTAATCGAAAGTGATCTGATCGGGATTCACGTATCCGCAGCGCGCACCCCCCTCGATCGCCATGTTGCAGAGGGTCATCCGCTCTTCCATCGACAGAACCTCGATGGCGGGCCCGGCGAATTCATAGGCATAACCCACGCCCGCCTTCACGCCGAGTGTGCGAATCACGTGCAGGATCAGATCCTTGGCGAAAACGCCCTCGCTGAGACGATTTTCCACCCAGATCCGACGCACCTTGAGCTTGCTCATCGCCAGGCTCTGACTGGCAAGCACATCACGCACCTGACTGGTGCCGATGCCGAAGGCGATCGCCCCGAACGCACCGTGAGTGGAGGTGTGCGAGTCACCACAGGCGACGGTCATGCCCGGCTGCGTGAGGCCCAGTTCCGGTGCGATCACATGAACAATCCCCTGCCGACCGCTGCCCAGCCCATTCAGGGTGATGCCGTGCTGAGCGCAATTGCGCTCAAGCGTGCTGAGCATTTCCTCGGCCAGGGGATCAGCGAACGGTCGCTCCTGACTGATGGTGGGAACAATGTGATCAACGGTGGCAACGGTGCGATCCGGACAGCGCACCTTGAGGCCCTTGTCTTCAAGGGCAGCGAAGGCCTGCGGACTGGTGACCTCGTGAATCAGATGCAGACCGATGAACAGCTGCGTTGCTCCTCCGGGAAGATCTGCAACGCGATGCAGATCCCAAACCTTGTCGTAGAGGGTTCCGCTGCTCATTCCCCGCCAGCCGTCAACACTCAACCCTAATGGCCGGGACCCATTACCCAGACGCGATCAACCTCAGACGCAGACGATTCAGGGCTTCTCCGGCACTCACCATGCGGATCCAGTCACGACCACGGCTGCTGCCGAGACGGATGGGTTGACTGACACAACCATCGGGACCGGACACAGCGATATGGACCAGACCAACCGGCTTCTCATCGCTCCCACCCCCCGGACCGGCGATGCCGGTCACCGCCAGCGACCAGTCGCTGCCGGTGAGACGACGCACCCCCTCCGCCATGGCTTCGGCGACAGGATCACTCACCGCCCCAACCTGTTCCAGAAGTTCGGCGGGCACCCCGAGCAGGGTTTGCTTGACGGCATTGGCATAGGCGATGACACCACCCAGCAGAACGTCCGACGATCCAGGCACGGCCGTCAGCTCGGCTCCCAGCCCACCACCGGTGCAGGACTCCGCAACGGCAAGGGTCTCTCCCCGCTGACGCAAGTGCTGCAGAACCACGGAAGCCAGTGATTGATCATCACAGCCGAAACAGAGCGTGCCGGTGCGCTGGCGCAGCTCATCCGCGGTGGCATCCAACAGCCGCAGCGCATCGGTCTCCGCCTCCGCATGGGCCGTGATGCGCAGTTTCACCTCACCACGTCCTGCGTAGGGCGCCACCGTGGGGTTGGACTGGTCCAGCAGATCCCGCACCTGTTCAGCAAGCCTGGATTCGCCGATGCCCCAGAAACGCAGCTGAAGACTGCTGAACACCCCTTTTGAGAGCCCCGATTCCTGCAACCAGGGCACTGCCGTGGCAAGCCACATCGCTCTCATCTCACTCGGAACACCGGGAAAGGTGAGCACGGTGAATCCCTCGATCGGTGACCAGATCATCCCCGGAGCGGTACCGGTGGGATTGGGAAGCACGCTGGCGCCCTGGGGCAACAGTGCCTGACGACGGGTCGCATCAGCTGGCACCCGACCTCGGCTGCGCGACTTCGCGGTGATATCAGCCCAGACCTCAGATCGCTCCTCAAGGGGGGTGCTGAATGCTGCGGCAATGGCCTCAGCCGTCAGGTCATCCGGCGTTGGCCCCAACCCCCCTGTGGTGATCAACAGCCGCGATCGACGCGAAATGGCCTGCACCTCAGCAATCAGGCGTTCGCGGTTGTCACCCACAACCGTCTGACGGAAATGGGGCAATCCCAGTGACGCCAGTTGTTCAGCAATCCAGCGCGCATTGCCGTTGACGATGTTGCCGAGCAACAGCTCCGTTCCGATGCAGAGAATCTCGACCCCGGAGGTTGAGGAGTCGTCAGCCATGGGGGTCCGTGCAGCAAGACTGGGGACAGTCCTCCTGCACCTCTCGAGAGGACGCCTCAAGAGCCATCTCGGTCTGGCGCTGGCGCTGCATCACCACAACCGTTCCCACCAGAATCGCTGTCGCCAGTGCGAGCCAGAGGAAGCGCATCTCAACATTGGCCACCACCATGGCGATGGACGCCAGCCACTGGGTGAACACGTAGATCAGCAGCACCGTGCGGCGATGACTGAAACCGGCCCGAAGCAATCTGTGATGCAGATGACGTCGATCGGGATAGAAGGGTGAACGGCCCGATCGCAACCGGCCCATGATCACCGCCGACATGTCGGCGAGCGGCAGCGACAGAATCAACAGCGGCAGAAGCAGGCTGACGGTGGTCAACCCCTTTGCGGGGCCGACGATGCTGATGGCCGCCAGGCTGAATCCGAGGAAATACGACCCGCCGTCGCCCATGAAGATGCGGGCGGGATTGAAGTTGTGACGAAGGAAGCCCAAACAGCATCCCGCCAGTGCCGCGGCCAGAAACGCAGCGGCGACCTGATGCAGCGAGAAGCTCACGGACACCAATCCGATCGCCGCGATCCCTGCGACACCAGCAGCAAGACCGTCCAGGCCATCAAGCCAGTTGATGGCATTGGTGATGCCGACCAGCCAGATCACGGTGGCAAGCAGACTGATCGGATCCGGCAGAACCACCGCCTCGGAGCTGCTGGAAAGCCAGGGGAGATCAATGGCTCCGATCTGTACCCCCTGTGACCAGACCACCACGGCGACAGCGATCTGTCCGGCGAGCCTCGGCCAGGGGGACAGTGAAAAGAGGTCATCGGCAAGACCGATCACGAAGAAGCACAGCGATCCGGCAAGAGTCGTCCAGATCAGCTGATCACGGGCTGGCGTGAGCATGCCGAAGCCCCCCACCAGCCAGGTGCAACCAAGCGCCAGGCAGAACCCGAGCACCATCGCCACCCCACCGAGACGCACCATCGGCACGCTGTGCTGTTTGCGCGAATCAGGGGTGTCCGTGAAGCCATGCCGCAGTCCGAGCTGCCTCACCAGGGGCACAATCGCCGTGGTGATCAACGTCGCGATGACGAAGATCCCGATGGCAACTGGAAGGGGAGTGCTCGCGAGCGTCAAGCAAAACTCCGGATGAGGCGGCCTGGACCGAACCGAAACAAGCCGATCCTAGGCAGACCCAAGAATGGGATCCAGGGGACTGTGGTCCAGTCAGACAAGCGCCGGTTCAGCTGCGGAGGCATACAGGGGGAACCGCTCGCAGAGGGTCGTCACCCGCTGCAGACAACTGGACTGAATCGCATCATCCTCCGGATTGTGAAGACGATCAGCGATCACATCAGCCACCTCCCGGAAGGCATCGGCATCAAAGCCCCGGGTGGTGAGCGCGGCTGTTCCGAGCCTGAGCCCACTGGTGACAAACGGGGATTCAGGATCAAACGGAACGGTGTTCTTGTTGGCGGTGATGTGAACATCGCTCACGAGCAGATCCGCCACCTTTCCGGTCATGCCGATCCCCCTGAGATCGAGCAGGACCACGTGGTTGTCCGTGCCACCACTGACAACATCGATGCCCCGGGAGATCAGCTGTTCAGCGAGAGCGGCGGCATTGGTGACCACCTGCTGGGTGTAGGTCCTGAAGGACGGCTTGAGGGCCTCTCCGAATGCCACAGCCTTGGCCGCGATCACATGCTCAAGCGGTCCGCCCTGGCTGCCGGGGAAGACCGCCTTGTCGAATTTCTTGGCGAACTCGGCATCGCGGCACAGGATCAGCCCCCCCCGGGGGCCCCTCAGGGTCTTGTGGGTGGTGGTGGTGACGACATCACAGTGGGGAACAGGACTGGGATGCACACCAGCTGCCACAAGACCGGCGATGTGGGCCATGTCCGCCAGCAGATAGGCCCCCACCTCGTCGGCGATGGAGCGGAAAGCGGCGAAATCGATGGTGCGGGGGTAGGCCGAATAGCCGCACACGATCAGCTTCGGCTTGTGCTCCAGAGCCAGCTTGCGGATCGCTTCCATGTCAAGCCGCTGGGTCTCGCGATCAACCCCGTACTGAATGACGTTGAACCACTTGCCACTGACATTGACGGGTGAACCATGGGTGAGATGCCCTCCGTGCGAGAGGTCCAGGCCCATGATCGTGTCGCCTGGCTGCAGCAACGCGAGGAACACAGCGAAATTCGCCTGTGCACCACTGTGGGGCTGCACGTTGGCCCAGGCCGCACCGAACAGCTGCTTGGCCCGCTCGATGGCGAGCTCTTCGATGGCGTCGACGTGCTCACATCCGCCGTAATACCGCTTGCTGGGAAGCCCCTCCGCATATTTGTTGGTGAGCACGGATCCCTGAGCCTCCATGACGGCCCGGGAGGCGAAGTTCTCCGATGCAATCAGCTCGAGATGGGTCTCCTGCCGCTTCTGCTCCTGATCGATCAGACCGGCGATGGCCGGGTCGATGGATGCCAGAGATGCATTGATCGGGGCCGAAGCGAAGTCGGTCATGCTGAGCAATGTTGCGTTGATCGAATCGTAGGCAACAGGCTCTTCCGATCATGTGCAATCAAAAAAAAACTGCCCTGAGGCAGTTTCATCAACGCGCCTGGAGAGATTCGAACTCCCGACCCTCTGATCCGTAGTCAGATGCTCTAATCCGCTGAGCTACAAGCGCTTGCGCCCACCCATCTGACCCCACGGAGGTGCCCTTCGTCAACCGGAGCAAATCGCCGCGCCAGAATCTCTGCATTGCAATGGTTTCTCTTCATGCCCATCCGCTGGTACGGCACCGGTGACTCCAGTGATCCCACCTACCGGCACTTCAACCGGGTGGTGAACCTGACCCTGCACGCCATGGTGTTCGCCGCAGTGAACAGCGGGCTGTGGTTCATCCAGGCGATGCGACATCCGTGGACTCATCTCGACCTGATCACTGAACTCTGGCTGGCGGCACTGGTGATCCATCTCCTGGTGGTGGTGAAGCGCCGGCCGGCAAATGCGGACAGCAGTGGCACCTGACGTCAGCATGACCACAGACACGTCATCGCCATGACCCTGGACGCCTCCGAGCTGCAGGACCTGACCGCGGCCCTGGGGGACCGTCTGTATCTCCAGGTGGCCGGATGGCATCTGTACCTGGGTGATGCCGGCCTGGCTGAAACCCTCGCCATCGAATGCAGCGCCCTCCTCGACCAGGGTCCTGCCGTCTGTGCTCGACGTGCTCTGGAGGCTGTGCAGGTGCAGATCGGTGGTGGCAGCAGCCGCTTGCCGCTCGGTCGCTTGTTGCCGTCCTCTCAACTTTCAGAGTTCGAGCAGATTCTCGAGGACCACTGCCGATAAGGTTGCTCACCCCTGGGAGTGCGCGTGCTCATCATCGAGGTCACCAACGCCCGCGACGTGATGCGTCAGCGCATCGGTCGACTGGGTGAGCGCCTGATCGGCAAGGTGGTGGATC
>Ga0160422_10000271_pt1 | contig 30735 bp, 27 predicted proteins | sample Fk160mmetaG_FD_108192 | JGI IMG/M metagenome (GOLD analysis project Ga0160422, IMG submission 108192) | Marine microbial communities from the Central Pacific Ocean - Fk160115 60m metaG | ecosystem: Environmental > Aquatic > Marine > Oceanic > Photic zone | place: The Central Pacific Ocean...
CATCAATTCTTTCAAATAAAGCTACAGATTCTACATGTGAAGTATGTGGGAATTGATCTACTAATTTAAATTGAGTCAATTTGTAGCCATTTTCTGCAAGTGTTGCTATGTCTCTAGCTTGGGTTGCAGGATTGCAACTTACATAGACCATCCTATCAGCTTGAAGCCTAATAACCTTCCTTAGAGTTTTTGGGGCGATTCCAGCTCTTGGAGGGTCCATTACTAGTGTTCTGATTTTCCCTCTATACTCTGGGTATTCAAGAAGAAACTTACCTACATCAGCAGCGTAAAATTCAATATTTGTAGACCCATTTCTTTGGGCACTTATTCTTGCATCTTCAATTGCTGAATCTACAATGTCAACTCCAATGACTTTTCCAGAGTGTTCTTTCGCTAAGAGTTGAGAAATGGTTCCAGTTCCACAAAACAAGTCTAAAACAACAGCATCCCTTCCTCCAAGGTCTTCCTCAAGGGCTAAGTTTAGTACTTCTGCATAAAGCCTCTCAGCACTATGGGGATTTGTTTGGAAAAAGCTGCTAAGACTAATGTCGAACTTTAACCCGTGAAGAGTTTCGGTAATTCTCTCTCTTCCATAAATAAGGGTGCTTGCTCCAGCCCTTGCCTCAACTCTTTCTCCTATATCGTCATTAATAGTGTGTAGTATCCCTGCAACTCTCTCTCCCCAAAGACCTCTTATGAACTCCACGAATTCTTCAGGTACAAACTGTCCATCACCTCCTGATGTTGTTACAATATTGATGAGAAGTGAGTCCTCTGCTAATGAGCGTCGAACTACGAAAAATCTATAAAAACCTTCTCTTTTGGGAGGATGCCAAGCTGGAAGCCCAGTAGCTTCACACCACTTTCTAATTTTTATTAAATCGCTTTCAACTTGATTGTCGAACAACCCAGAGTCTGAATCTAAATTCTCTACTGCCCACCAAGTACCTCTGTGCTTAAAACCAAGCCCAAACCCATCTTCCTTTTCGCCACTCTCAATATTGTGCAATATCGAAGAGAAGCTGTACTCCATTTTATTTCTGTAATGCCAAGAACTAGGTGAACTTACAAATCCCCTGTACAATTTCTCTGGATTTTCTAACCCAGCTATTCTCTTATATAATTCAATAGTAGTCTCCTCTTTGTACTTGTGTTGTACATCAATTGGGAAAGTTGCATAAGGAGCACCTGGGATAGGTTGGTATTGTAAATCAACTTCCTCTGGAGCGGGTTTTATAACATCCATCAAACGACATTCTGCATATCGTCTCTTACATCTGCTAACCTGAGATCTTACAGTTTGGCCTGGGAAAGTATTCTGGACAAAAATTGTAAAATCACCTTTATCCGTTGGGATTTTAGACACTCCTTTACCGCCAAATGCTAGTCCTGTAATCTCAGCTTCCAGTACATGCCCTTTTCTAAACATTCTTTGTCTACCCATTTCGCCTGCAAATGTAAAGCTCGTTGTAGCTCAAACGGCTAAATTTGTCAACCATGTACAAGGTTTTAACTCTAATACTTTTTTCTTTCTTGATATCAGCCCAAACTGATAGCGAGTGGACTGTAGCTTCCTTCAATATCAGGTACGATAACCCAAACGATCCTCTCACATGGGATGAAAGGAAGCAAGAGGTGGCAAATGCAGTCGCATATTTCGACATTGTTGGGTTTCAGGAAGTGTTGCCAAACCAATTAGAAGATTTACAGTCCTTGATGCCTTGGATGGCTCATTATTCTAGAGGTAGGGAGGCAGATGGAAGTGGTGAAGCATGCCCAATATTTTGGCAAAGGGATAAATATGACCTTATGCACTCGGAAACACGATGGCTAGCTGAATATTGGCAAGAAGAAGGAGAAATAGGTTGGGATGCTCAGCTCCCTAGAATAGCTTCGATTGTTACACTCTATCAAAGGTCAACTGGGAAGGTCGTAAAAGTGATTAACTCTCATTGGTCTCATGTTAGTTCAGAGGCAAGGGAGGGTGCTGCTTCATTGATCAACAGTTGGTCAATTAGTAAAAACGCTGACGCGATAGTAGTGTTAGGGGATTTTAATGCAGAAAATGATACTCCAGAAATCCAAACTCTTGTAGATAATGGTTTAGTAGATACTTATTACCATTCTGAAGTAAGATGTAGAAGAGGGTTTGGCACATATGTGACTTTTGACCCAGCAAGTAAAGGAAGGTCAAGGATTGATTATATCATGGTAAAAGGGGCAAGAGGCGCATGGACTTGTGCTGACGAATTCATAAAAAATGGATACTACATAAGCGACCACCTTCCTGTTCATACTTCGCTTATGTGGTAAGAATTTGACGGCGTATATTGTGCAGATATGATTCAAGGAGAGCAACAAAAGACGATGGGGACATGGCCGGTTTTTCTAACCGCCGTTTCAACAATTTTAGGAGCTATTCTCTTCTTGAGGTTTGGATATTCAATTGCTCACGTAGGACTAATCCAAACTCTTCTCATCATTCTAGTTGGTCATATGGTTACCATCCCTGCAGCACTTGCTGTTGCCGAGATTGCCACAAACCAAAAGGTAGAAGGAGGAGGCGCCTATTTCATGATATCTAGGTCGTTTGGGCTAAACATTGGAGGGTCCATTGGCATTACATTGTTCCTATCCCAAGCTATTAGCGTTGCATTCTACATCATTGCATTTACAGTTTCAATAAGAGGTCTTCTCGCGTGGATTGAATTGCAATACGGAATTATGTTGGAGCCTCTATGGGTAAACCTAGGAATGATGGGATTGCTCACATTGCTAATGCTTACCAAGGGAGCAAATGTTGGAGTTAAAGCATTGTATGTTGTTGTTGCTGCACTCGTTGTTGCTTTAATCAGCTTTTTCATTGGCTCAGGCCCTGGAAACCCAAACCTAGATCCAACTGCCACAATTCCTAAAGTGCTAAACACAGCTGATGGCGTGATTAACAGATATGGATTCTTTGAAGTATTTACTTTCATCTTTCCAGCATTTACTGGTATAGCCGCTGGATTAGGGCTCAGTGGCGATTTGAAAGACCCTAGGATAAGTATCCCAAAGGGGACTATCTATGCCACGATTGTTGGAATAGTAGTCTATGTAGCAGTGTCGTTTAAGCTGTGGTGGTCAGCACCTCTTGAGAATTTGGCAATGGATGAGTTGTACATGGAGAAGATTTCTGTTTGGCCTCCTATGATTGCAATTGGACTAGCTGCTGCAGCAATAAGTTCAGCTCTTGGGTCTGTGATGATTGCACCAAGAACACTTCAAGCTTTAGCAGTAGATGGTGTTTTTCCCGAAAATATTTCAAGCTGGTTGAGTAAGGGTAAGGGAGTGACAAATGAGCCAGTAAGAGCTTCATTTATTACTTGCCTAATAGGATTTGCTTTTGTTTCAATTGGAGACATAAATGCAGTTGCAGAGATTATTTCAATGTTCTTCATGGTGACTTATGGGGCAATTTGTCTTGTGTCCTTCTTAGAATACATGGCAGCTGACCCCAGTTACAGACCAACATTTAAGTCTCATTGGGCAATTAGTTTAGTTGGAGCTGTGTTGTGTATTGCGCTAATGTTTGGGATGAATACCCCGTATGCTGTTGCGAGTATTGTAATTATGATTCTTATCCACGCTTGGGTTGCTCGCAAAGGCAATCAAAGCGGAATGGTTAGACTTTTCAAGGGAATAATTTTCCAAATCACTCGCTCTCTTCAGTTGTCTCTTCAAATGAATGATGATGATGATTTTGAAGACGAAGCGGGGTGGAGGCCTTTTGTTTTAGCTATTTCTCCAGATAGCTTCCAAAGGAAAGAAGGCTATGATATGGTTAGATGGGTAGCTCATAGACATGGATTTGGAACTTACATGCACTTTATTAAAGGTTTCCTTGATTCTAATACTAAGAAAGAAGCCCAAAAGTCACAGAAAGAACTTGTTGATTGGGCTAGGGGAAGTAGGAGTAGGGTACACCTTGATACTATTATTTCTCCATCATTTACATCTGCAATAGCTCAGTGCGTTCAATTGCCAGGGCTAAGTGGAAAGGGTAACAATTTATTCCTAATGGAATACGACCCTAACAACATAGAAAATAGAGATCAGCTATTAGATAATCTGGCAATTTTAGAAGCAGCAGACTTAGACCATATTCTTTTAAGAAGTAGCGGAAGGGCTTATGGCAATAAGCACGATATACATCTTTGGATTACTCCTGAGGATGGCGAAAATGCCAGTCTAATGATTTTACTTGCATACATCATTCAATCTCACCCTGAGTGGAATGATGCCAGCATCTCTGTGTTCTTTATACACCAAGGGTCTGATGATGAACATGCAACCCAAATTAGGGACCAAATATTAGAAGGTCGTATTCCTATTGCTGAGCAAAACATTCAGTTTATCCAGACTGAAAATGAATCTGAAGTAACTAAGAAAATCATCAATAAAAGTGGTGGTGCTGATCTAGTAATTCTAGGTTTCTTAGATGGAAATTCTGTAGCAGATCACGGAAGTTTATTCGAGAGATATCACGGACTAGGGGAGACGATGTTTGTTCATTCCAACAACGCAAAAATCATTAAGTAATGAGAATTGGAGTGATAAACGGACCTAATCTGAATTTGCTTGGTATACGCGAACCAGGTGTGTATGGAGACTTAAGCTTAGACAAAATCATTGAAGATTTAAAGTCTTCATTTATTTCTCATGAGATATTAGATTTTCATTCTAATGATGAGGGTGAATTAATAGATATCATTCAAAAATGGGGAATGACTTTAGATGGCATTGTTATCAATCCTGGTGGGTATTCTCATACTTCAGTTGCGATAAGAGATGCGATATCTTCAGTTTCTGCCCCAGTAATTGAAGTTCATATAAGCAACATTCACTCGAGAGAGGAATTCAGACACACTACAATTACTGGAGGTGCTTGTAAAGCCGTTATTTCTGGATTAGGAGCAAGGGGTTATTCAGTAGCTCTGAGCTCTTTAGTTGAAGGCTAAATCTTTGTATAGAATTTCTTTTAGAACTCATCAATTCTAAATGTTTTAAAAGAATTAAACGCCTTTTACTTTCCATGTGATGAATTTACTTCTTCTTTAGAAATTTCTCAACACTTCGATTCATGTAATTGCATAATTGCATAGCATCATTAAATGATAGCTGCTTGCCAAGTACATGGGTTTTTCCATTGTAATTAAAATGGATGTTGTCACCACCGAGTATCCAAAAGCTTTGGTCTAAGTTTCCTAAAAAAGAAGTTTCTGATCTCTCTACAGCACTAAATTCCCCAACATCAGTTAAAGAGAAATATCTTTCTTTTCCCTTCTTTTTGAAAGCGTTCTTTATGAGAATCTGTTTGGCACTTATTCTAATTACCTCTGAACCAATTCTACGCCATAAAATCACTTTTAAGATTCTTACAAAGAAGTAAGTCCAAAAGGCCAAACAAATCACTAGCATATTCCTTTCATCACCTGCAGATGCAAAAGCTCCATATCCTATTAGGCCGCCTAGCCCTAGCCAGCCTCCAAACCAAGCTTCAAGTGCAATTTGTTGTGATGGTGGGATGGTTTGGGCTATCACAATTGTGGTAGCATCTCCGTGTTCAGCAATTGAAATTCTCTTGCCAATAGTTTTTAAGCTCATTAGAGATTAATTACTCGATTATAAATTTCTAAGTACTTGGGTAGGATGAAATCAATTCTAAAATTTTTGGCTCTCTCAAGAGTAGAGGACCTGTATTCGCTAATTGATTTATCGTTAGATAGTATTTCTAAAACGCAGGAAGCCATTTTATCAATGTCGCCTACTTCGCATAAGTGACCTGAAACCCCATTTTCAACTAATTCAGGCAATCCTCCAGCATTTGTTGCAATGACAGGAACGCCAACAGCCATTGCTTCAAGCGCAGCTAACCCAAAGCTCTCTGCCTCACTTGGCAATATAAATAAGTCACTAATCATTAAAGGCTCAATGGGGTTTTTCACCTTCCCTAGGAATACCACTTTCTCCTCAACATCTAGCTCTCTACATAACTGCTCAGCTGCAGCTCGGTCTGGACCATCGCCAACTAAAAGCAATCTCATGTCTTTTGATTTGCAGACCTTGCTAAACACCTTGACTACATCTAATACCCTTTTTACTGGTCTAAAGTTTGAAATATGCGTAAGAATGGGTTGGCCTTCGGGCGAAATCCTTGACCTGAATTCTTCGTCGGCTTCTATGCTGATATGCTTAGGACAAAAGAAATTGGGAATAACATTTATGTCCTTGTCAACACCAAACAATTTATTTGTTTCGGCTTTGAGGTCCTCAGATACAGCTGTAACGGCATCGCTTTTATTGATTGCGTAAGATATTACTGGTTCGAAGCTAATATCCTTGCCCAAAAGAGTAATGTCAGTACCGTGAAGTGTTGTGACTATGGGTAATTTTATTCCCTCTTCTTCTAAAATTTTCTTTGCTGTTATGGCAGCACTTGCATGAGGTATTGCATAGTGAACATGGATAATGTCGATGTCGTGATCCTTAACGACTTCTACCATTTTACTTGCAAGAACTAGCTCATATGGTGGGTAGTCAAATAGGGGATAGTCACTAACTCTAACTTCGTGGTAAAAGATTCCAGGTTTAAAGCTACCAAGTCGTACAGGTGTATTATAGGTAATGAAATGAATTTCATGACCATTAGACGCTAGAGCTTTTCCTAGTTCTGTAGCTACTACACCTGACCCACCAAAAGTTGGGTAACAAACCATTGCTATTTTCATTTGGCCTCATCCATTATACAATTCATTATCGCGCTATGTATCTCAGTTCTAACGTTTTTAGTAATTAAAGCGTCGTTTTCTGAGCTTGGGAATGTTCTGTTGCTCAAGAATACATAAATGAGGTCATAGTCTGGATCAACCCAAACCAGTGTCCCAGTAAATCCACTGTGCCCAAAACTAGAATCAGATGCAAAATGTGATGCGGTTCCCTCATCTTCCTTCAATCCTTTTTTGTCAAAACCAATTCCCCTTCTGTTTTCTGTATTTGGATATGCCCTTGCAGTCCAATCACTGAGAGTTGAGCCATCAAATATTTTTTGTCCTGAATAAGTACCTCCATTTAGAAGCAATTGACCTAGCCTTGCAAGGTCATTAGCGTCACTGAATAGACCAGCATGACAACACACTCCACCAAGCATATGAGCTCCAGGGTCGTGAACAGTTCCTCTGATAATCGACTTTCTGAAAATTTCGTCGTTTTCTGACGGTGCGATTTGGTTTTTTTCAAATTTTTCTAACGGTTCAAATCCCATAGAAGAGAGTCCTAGTGGTTCATAAATCCATGCATTTGATAAAGAGTCAATCGCTTTATCTCCACCATACCATGAGTTGAGCATGTCGTGAATTAAGTAATAGCCCAAATCGCTGTATCTGTATTCACCTGCATCTCTCAATTCACAATCATATATCCTCTGATACATTGTGTCGACAGGCATATGATCCACTGAGTCCACAAGAGTTTCCCTGTAAAAAGGAATCCAAGGATAAAGACCACTTTGATGTGCTAAAACTTCTCTGAATGTTCTTGTTCCTAACTCTAGAGTGTCTAGAGCGGGCATGTATTTTTTAAGCTCATCATCTAAGTTTAGCCTTCCCTCTTCACACAATTTCATCAAACAAATAGATGTTGCTGCAACTTTAGTTATTGAGGCCAAATCGTAAACACTTCCTTTTTCTACATCTTCCTTCCCGTCTAAAGTCCCATAAGCCCTGTCGTGCAATACTTTTCCTTTGTGAGCTACCACAATTCTACACCCAGGCATTGCTCCCTCAGAAAAGGCGTCCTCAACTAATGAGTCAATTTTAAAAGAACAAGCCCAATCATTATCCAAGATGTGATGCCCCCATTTGAGCCTTTGTTGAGAAAAACTACCCAAACCCAAACCCTCTCCAAATACATACCCAGATCCAGGAGGCGTCACAGGCAATTTCCCATTCGCACTTCCAGCCCCAAGCATAGCATTTGCAACTTCTTCTTGCGTCCTGAAATCATCTTGATACGCGACTATTAAACTAGAAACTTTATTTGACAGCGTTTGGAATTCTTCATCCAATCTATATGGATTAGCAAAAAGATTTATAGACCATTTTTTATCGTCTACTAGACCTGATAAGCTTTTTATTACTTCTGTATTTACACCGTATTTCTTGCTTGGCCTGTTACTAGTCTCAAGGAAATTTACAATAACCCAATCCGCATCATCCAACGCTGATTTTACCTTATTACTAAACAATCCGCCACCATTTTTCCCAACTGTTATGCCTTGCACCTCAAACGATCCTCCAGCAACTCTTTTAAACTGCTCAACGAATGGATTTCCAGATGAAACATTTGCTGCAACATTTAAAACGACCACATTGTTTCCATTGCTCAACCAAGGAATGCAATTGTCGTTTTCTAATACTGTTAGGGATGCTTCAATAATGTCTCTGTGGACTCTCTCTGCGTTTATAGGATCCCAAAATTCACCTTTAGCAGGTATTCTTGCCTGAGCTTTAGCCCAAAATTTGGCCTGCAAGACTCTCTTACATTTCTCTGCAACCAACGAAGAGTCTATCTCACCATTTTTTAATGCATCGCTTACCTCATCTATAACTTGGGCTGGATCTCCAGGGAATAGAAGGACGTCATTTCCAGCAATTAATGCATCTCTAGCCCTGGGTCTATCACCTACAAAATCTGCAAACCCTTTCATAGAAAGAGCATCAGTAAATGCCAATCCTTTAAAGTCCATATTTTGCCTTAACAGAGTGTCAACGATGTTTGGCGAAAGGGAAGAGGGTGAACCTGCTGTGCTATCAAGAGCAGGAACATCTAAATGCGCAATCATAACAGAGCCAATTCCTTTGTCAAACAAATATTGGAATGGGGCTAATTCTACTGAATCCAACCTCTCAAAAGTTTGCTTAATTACTGGTAGGGTTTTGTGAGAATCAGAATCAGAATCACCGTGCCCAGGAAAATGCTTAGCAGTTGCAAGGATGTTTTGGCTTTGTAGTCCTTCTGCGTAAGCCCAGCCCAGTTCTGAAACTAATTCCACGTCCTCCCCAAAACTTCTAGATCCAATTACAGGATTGATAGGGTTTGAGTTCACATCAATAACAGGGGCGAAATCAACCTGTACTCCTGTTTGTCTTAAACTTTGGCCTACAATCTTACCAAATTCTCTTACCAAATTTGGGTTGTTTGTTGCACCTAATGTCATTGCTCGAGGAAAACTCCTTGTAGAATCCAAACGCATACCTAATCCCCATTCTGCATCAGATGCAACTAGTAATGGAACCTTCGCAAGGTCCTGCATTCTTCTTATTCTGATTCTTTGATTTTCAGGACCGCCCTGCATGACGATAATTCCACCCAAGCCCAAATTATCAACCCAATCCTCAGCCTCATGCCAGCCAGCTGTATCAGTTTTAGAATAAACTGGCACCATTAAAAGTTGGGCTATTCGCTGCTCAGTATTTAAAGTGACTAAAACTGAGTCAGCATAATTAATAGCATCTTGATTAGTTAAAAAATCAGGTGATTTGACCAGATTTTCGTCACTTGACTGTTGAGCACATCCGATAAGAACAAAAGAAAAAGCAAGAGTAGAGAGGAAGGTTTTTGAAATCATATTTCCATTCTCTTTAATGCTACATTCAACATAAAATCAAACTGTTCTTCCATTGTAAGGTTGCTGTTATCAATTATTACAGCGTCTTCTGCCTTTTTTAGAGGAGCGACTGCTCTTTCGGAGTCTATCTTATCGCGATGAAGTACGTTTTCTAAAACTTCGTCATACGTAGTCTCCTTGCCTTTATCTTTTAACTCCTTAAGTCTGCGCCAAGCTCTAACTTCTGGGTCAGCTGTCATAAAGAATTTAAGTTCTGCATCAGGAAGAACTACTGTTCCAATATCTCTGCCGTCCATCACAACACCATCACCTTCAGCCATCCTTTGCTGAGTAGAAACAAGCTTCTTTCTTACTTCTGGAATTCTAGCAATTAAGCTAACGTTCCTTGCTACCTCGAGTGTTCGGATCTCTTTCTCCACGTTCACTCCTCCAAGATGCATTTCAGAAGTTTCTGTTGCAGGATTGTATTTAAATGAAAGAAATAATCGGTCTAAACTCCCGACGATTGACTCAATATCGATTTGGCCATTGATGATAAATCTTTCTTTCATAGCATATAGGGTTGCAGCTCTATACATTGCTCCAGTATCTATGTAAACGTAGTTCAATTCATTTGCAAGGGCCTTAGCCATAGTACTCTTCCCAGCGGAAGAATGGCCGTCAATTGCAATTGTTATTCTACGTTTTGCCATGTCCCTAAGATACTACCTTGGGAGGTTGATGCCAATACTTAAATGCGTTGATCCTCCTGCAAAATGATAAGTATTTCTGGCAAATTTTACATTTAAGTCTTTAATCTTCATGCCTAGGCCAAACGAAATACCGTTCATTCCTTGTAAGCCATTAGCTATCATCTCAGCTCTGCGCCTGTGATCATAACCTATTTGGGCTTTAAAATTTGTGCCGAAACTAAGCTCTACACCAAAGTTCAAATGCCTTGCAAGTTGATCTCCGAATTTCCACTTTTTGTTTGGGATGACTTCACCAGTAAGTGGGTCTAAAGTGTCATCATATGTACCATCGGGAGCCAAATCCCACGTTTGAAGATTTTGAAGATTTAAAAAGAACACAAAAGGGGCGTGGTTAAAACCTTTGGTAATACCTGCCTGAATATTAATAGGTGTGCTGCCTGTCGGCTGTGAGCCAGTGCTGGCAAATTGAACCCCAACACCAGATACAAGTACACCAGCAGCCATGAGTTTATCATCCCACCTCTTCATTAAGCTAACGTCAAATCCTATAGAGCCAACGTTTTCCGAAGCAAGGTTTCTGAATCCTCCCCAAAGATTTAAACCACCAATTATGTTAGAGTCTAACTTGTATGATAGGCCTCCTTGAATGAAGTAATCACCACCAGAAAAATTATTCGTTGCTACTCCTGAAGGGTCGTATCCACTGAATTCGCCAAATGATAAAAATCTAGCACCAACTTGTAAAGCGTATTTGTTTGAAGCTTTTACAATTGTGTTTATTCCGCCACCTTGCACGCCAGCCAGGTAATTGATATAAGACATGTTTACATATCCTATATCAATGCTATCTGCTAAAGCTGCGTTGTATAAAGCACCGTAAGAGTTTGGGTTTAGATCTGCAGTTATTTTAAACCCAAGCCCACCTGACCTTGCGTCTATTGGAAGTTCTAAAGCAGGTGAGCCATAGTTAACCTGTCCAAGCATGTAAGTGCTTGTCAATAAGCTTAAAACTAAAACTACTGCCTTACTTTTCCTCATTCTTCAATTTTAAAATCTAAAGGTGACTCAACGGTTTGGTTTAAAAGTGCTCTCTTCACAACCTCATCCATTTTATTTGCATAGGTGAATTGCATGCCCCTTAAGTATCTAAGGTCAATTTCCTCAACATCCTGTCTGTTTCGCTCGCATAAAATGATTTCTTTTATCCCAGCTCTCTTTGCTGCAAGAATTTTTTCCTTGATGCCGCCTACAGGTAGTACTTGACCTCTCAGAGTTATCTCACCACTCATAGCAAGGTATTTCCTTACTTTTTTCTGAGTAAAAGCAGATGCTAGGGCAGTAAGCATAGTTATTCCAGCACTTGGCCCATCCTTTTTAATTGCTCCTTGAGGAACGTGAACGTGTACATTCCACTTATCAAATACTTTAGGATCTATTCCCAGTTCTTTTGAATGAGCTTTTAAATACTCTAGAGCAATAATTGCACTCTCTTTCATGACATCTCCCAAGTTGCCAGTTAGAGTTAATTTTCCCTTGCCAGAAGTCAAAGAAGTTTCAATAAAAAGAATGTCTCCACCAGTAGGAGTCCAGGCCAAACCTGTAACAACTCCTGCCACATCGTTATTCTGATATCTATCCTTTTCTCTAGGTCTTCCTAGGATGTCCTTAAGATCGTCGGGTTTTACCTCTGTCTTATATGGCTCCTCCATAGCCATCTCCTTAGCTCTATTTCTAACAATTTTTGCCACCTTTTTCTCTAGACCACGAACGCCAGATTCATTAGTGTATTGTTCAACTACCTTTTCAATTGTTGCCATAGGAAGTTGAATGTCAGATTTAGCAAGACCGCTTTCCTTTATCTGCTTTGGAAGTAAGTGCTTCTTTGCAATTTGAACTTTCTCTTGAATCGTGTATCCACTAACTTCAATTATTTCCATCCTATCTCTAAGTGCAGGTTGGATTGTACTGAGATCATTGCAAGTTGCGATAAACATCACTCGGCTTAGGTCGTAGTCCAAATCCAAATAATTGTCGTGGAATGCACTATTCTGCTCTGGGTCTAAAACTTCAAGTAGGGCAGAAGAGGGGTCGCCTCTGTGATCTGATCCTAGCTTGTCTATTTCGTCTAAAACAAAAAGTGGATTAGAAGTTCCAGCCTTTTTAAGATTCTGCAGAATCCTTCCTGGCATTGCACCTATGTAGGTTTTTCTATGTCCTCTAATCTCTGCCTCATCTCTTAACCCTCCAAGGCTCATTCTAACGTATTTCCTGCCAAGAGCTTCTGCAATACTTCTGCCCAGTGATGTTTTACCAACTCCAGGAGGGCCGTATAGACAGATTATTGGCGCTTTTAAATCGCCTTTGATTTTAAGAACTGCTAAGTGCTCTACAATTCTCTCTTTTACTTTTTCAAGTCCATAGTGGTCTGAATCAAGAACTTTTATAGCATTCTTTAAATCGAAGTTGTCATCTGATTTTTCATCCCACGGTAGATCGAGCAAAAGATCTATATAGCTTGATTGCATACTGTATTCAGCAGCTTGAGGATTCATCCTTTCAAGCTTCTGAATTTCTTTGTCAAATGCTTCTTGGGCTAAATCAGGCCATTTTTTTGACCTTGCTTTAGCTTTTTTCTCTTCTATCTCCTCCTTCAAAGGATTTGCGCCAAGCTCTTCTTGAATTTGCTTCATTTGCTGATTCAAGAAGAATTCTCTTTGCTGTTGATCCAGGTCACTCTTGACCTTGCTTTGAATGTCATTTTTAAGTTCCATCATCTGCTTCTCCTTGTGAAGCATTTCTAGAACCTTATTTGCTCTTTCCTCAAGTGATTCAATCTGAAGAAGAATCTGTTTGTCCTCAACTGATGTATTCATATTTGAGCCAATAAAGTTGACTAGGAAGCTGAGTCTTTTTATGTTTTTAATAGCTCCTGCAGCTTCTGATGGAATGCCAGGACTAATTGTGATAATCTCAATTGCTAATTCCTTCAGGCTTTCCTTTAGAGCTTGAGTTTCCTTGGTGTTTGGTACATCTTCAATCCCTCCAAAAGGTTTGATACTTGCTTTTAAATAAGGATCCTCTTCAACAATTGTATCCCAAGTGAACCTCCTTTCACCTCTTAAAATCACAGTATTTGTTCCATCAGGCATGCGAAGCATCTTCATGATTCTAGCTACTGTACCTACCTTGTTTAAGTCGTCGCCTAGAGGGATTTCTACGTCTACGTCTTTTTGGCTTACAACACCGATTGCTAATTTTTTCTTATTCGCCTCCTTAATTAATCGAATTGACCTATCTCTTCCAACAGTAATTGGGATTACCACCCCAGGAAATAGCACAGTGTTTCTCAAGGCAAGTAGCGGAAGAGTCTCAGGAAGGTCAGTTTTATGAATGGCCTTTTCATCCTCTTCAGAGATCAACGGTATGATGTCGTGATCTTGAGTATCAGAAAGTAGATGACGGCTGTTTTCTATATCAATCATGTCTTTTTCTTCGATTTGCCTTCTCTTAGGCAAGGTATGTGCCAATCCAAATAACAGCTTATCTATGACAGGGTGTCATACTACGATATGCCAAATGTGCTTGAATTAAACAAGTCCCTGATTCTTTCTTCTTCTTCTTTACTCAATTCAATACCTCTTCGTTCCATTGCTTTTTTAGCAGTTTTTATCGCTTTTTCTATATCGTGAGGTACAGAGTTGTTTACTCCACCCCAAGTAAAAGATGAGATGTGTTTTTCTGGAGTGCCATTTCCAAATACATTGCAAAATGCTCCAACTATTGTTCCAGTGTTAAAGGCTGTATTTATAGCTGTTTTACTGTGTTCTCCCATTAATAATCCGCAAAAAGTACTACCACTATTTAAGTATTTTTTTTTACTCTCATCCCAAACTTTAATGTCAGAGTAATTATTCTTCAGATTACTAGAAGTTGTCATTGCTCCAAGGTTACACCACGAACTAATCACACTGTTTCCAAGGAATCCGTCATGTGCTTTATTGGAATAATCATGAATAACTGAATTGTTTATTTCGCCACCAACTTTACAGCTTGCTCCAATGGTTGTAGGTCCATAAACTACAGATCCCATTTTGATTTGGCTTTTAGGTCCAAGAACAAATGGCCCCCTTATTCTTGATCCCTCCATAATTTCGGAATCTTTACCAAGAACAATATCACCATTTTCAGTATTCAGTGAGCAATCCCTAATAGTTGCTCCTGGAGCAACGTGAATTCTCTCGATAGGTCCATTTATAAAAACACCTATTTCAGCCCAAGCAGATCTTTCGTCTTCAGTTAAGGTCCTTGTTCTCCAATTGAACTTCATTCTTTCAAGATCTTCATCTATTCCCAAGGCACATTTTTCAAAAACTTCTATTGAAGAATTAAGTAGGTTAGGAGGGGGTGAATGTGATAAGGTTTGGCCTTCTCTTAATCCTTCATTTTCAGCAATTAAAATTTCACCTTGAACCCATTTATCTCCACTATTTAATTTACTTATAACATCAATTGAATCACTAGTTGGTAAAAGCCTGGAATTCAGCTTAATTCGAGTATTATTTAAATTTAATAACGCATCTTTCCATTGGTCAGAAATCGATCTTGCTCCAAAGTGAATTGATGACTCACATTTACCGAAGTTTAATGGGTATAATTGATTGCAATTTGAATCTGAAAAGAAGATGATTTCTACCATATGACAAACATAATAGATTGTTGGTGTTTGAACTGAGAAAATTATATGACTATATTACAAGACATTATGAGTAAGTTAACGTCAGTTCTTGCAATAATATTTGCATTCATCACAAGTGATTTTAATGAGCTAAACGCTCAGTTTGATATCGCTCAAGGAATGACACCTGAACAGTATGTAAATGATGTATTGTTGGGGGAGGGAGTTACTGCAACAAATGTTCAATTTACTGGGTTAGATGTCCAATTAGGATATCTAACTGGCGGTACTGGTTTCTCAATTGAAAGTGGGCTCATACTAAGTTCTGGAAATGCATCAAATCCAGAGACTTGTGCTGGTGATGCTGGATTAGGTGGAGTTACAGGTGAGCCTGATCTACTTACTGTTGCAAATTCAGTTCCACCGCTAATCGGTCAATCTTTTTCAGTATCAAGTGTAAATGACGTATGTATTCTTGAGTTTGACTTCCAACCTGCAGGAGACTTTGTTTCCTTCAACTACGTATTTGGTTCTGATGAATATCTAACTTGGGTAAACTCAGCATACAACGATATTTTTGCTTTTTTTCTTTCTGGGCCAGGTATTTCTGGACCCTATGCTTCGCCTGCAGGTTTCCCAGATGGAGCAATTAATATTGCACAAGTTCCTGATACTGATCCGGAGCTTCCAATTACAATTAGCTCTGTAAATAACGTAACTAATCCTGAGTATTACATCGATAATCCTGGTGCAGTTAATCCGCCATGTATAAATGGTTATACTCAAGCTTTTACAGCATCTCATCCAGTAAGTTGTGGATTGACATACCATATAAAGCTTGCTATTGCAGATGGTTCAGACAACTGGTTAGAATCAATAGTAGTTCTAGAGGAGGGGAGTTTTGGATCACCAATTGCAACTGAATATGAGGCCACTGCTGCACCAGCATGTGACCCAGATCCAGATGATGATGTAGTTATATATTGTGCATGGGAAGATTGTGGAGTTTCGACAATAACTGTTAGTAGACCATGTCTCGTACCATCTGTTTATCCTTTTGACTTTCAGATTTTAGAAGAGGATGATTCAGAAGCATCATTTACTGATGATATTGAAGGATTGCCAGCATCTGCTACAATACCTGTAGGAGAGTATACTTTGTCTTTAAGTTTTAACGTACCTCAAGATTTTATAGATGAGGGTACAGAAGAACTCAAGCTTAGGATAATAAGTGGAAACATTGAGAGTTATCTAAGTATTTTCATTTATGATACACCTCCACTTGAAGCAGTCACGCCTGAAGTCGTCACAGTGCCATGTGATGAAGGTGAGGAGGTTTGTGTTGAGTTAATTCAGAATCCTGACCTAGAATACCCTCCAGTAGAATACAATTGGACCATTAATGGTATTGATTATGGAAACGAGCAATGTCTTTGGCATACATCTTTAGTAGATCATTTATTTGAAATTTATATAGAGGATGGATGCGACAGAACACTTTACTTACAGACTCTTTTTGAAGTGCCCTATGAGCCGCTTGCTGTGACCCTACCTCCAGACACAGTGCTATGTAACGGAGCTAGTACAACTTTAAATCTTGAAATTGAAGGGGGAGAGGAGCCATATGTATTCCAATGGGATAATTTCACAACTAATCTGTTTGCATATACTGTAGCTCCTACTGTTGGAACAAATTACACAGTTTCAGTAATTGATAATTGTAATTATGAAGAAAGCCAAACAACAAGGGTAGATGTCGAAACTATATCATCTACAATAGTTAGATATAACCTTGGTGACGGTACTTATGAGTTTGATGTTATTACGACTCCGGAAGAACCTTTTGAAGGAGCATTTAACTATTTATGGGATTTTGGAGACGGTACTTGGGGATACGAAAAGAATATGTTACATACATATGACGGCTTAGATGAGTACGATGCATTTATCACAACTACCACCAACAATGGTTGTTCTGATGTTGCTACAGTACGTATTTATGGTGACGTGATCGTTTATATCCCAACAGCATTTACTCCAAATAACGATGGTAAAAACGATGCCTGGGAAATCATGGCTAGACAGGTGGAATCGTATGAGTTATTTGTATATAATAGGTGGGGTGATATAGTTCATACTAGTACTACTATTAATGAGCCATGGATTGGTAATGTTAATGGTGGAACTCATTTCGCACCAGATGGATTGTACAATTGGGTTATTAAAGTCCAAGGGTATGACGTAGATGCTGAAGAAATTAGAGGAACAGTATACTTGATGAGGTAATTTTCAAGGCCAAATGATAATTAACCTTAAAGTATTTAAATAAAATTGATATTAAAATAGATTTTTGTCCTATGTTGCGTTCATTCGCACTTCAATTAAAATTCAATGGCGAGAAAGAAAAAGGAAAAAGAATTACAGCCTAATATTAAAGTTAGACTCGATCGAAGGACTGTAATAACTATTAAGGATAGAAGTAAGCTTGATTTCTGGAAGCAGAAATATCCTAACCTAGAAATTCTAGAAGAATCTACGGACAAGTAAACTTTTGTTTAAGCAATTAGAAAGGGGACGCAAATGCGTCCCCTTTCTGTATCTAAATATATCCGTCTTAATCAAAAGACTTTGGCTTTCTTATGAAACCACTTCTCTATTCCAAGGAGCGAATGCAAGTTGCTCACGTCCCTTTTTAGTTAAAGTGTAACCATCCTTGTTTTGGATTAGTCCATCTAGGTATAGATTTGTTATTCTCTCCCCAATTCTCGCTTGTCCAACATGCAAATCAGTATCGGCTTCGATTCTCTTCCAGAAGTTTCTTTCTAATACACTAAGTCTTATGTGATTTTGATTCTCTAGCTTGAAATTCTGAATGATATCTAGGATCATGAAGTCATACTTATCCATGTGCATTTTTAGATGGTTTTAAAGGTTAAAGGTTTGATGCAATTTAAGTTTCCATTTTAAGCATCTACTATATATACAACATCAGATATTAACTTGTTGTTAACGATTTCAATATTGTTGTTAGTAACCTGTTAATACTGAAGGTTACTATTAAACTTTCTTGAAGTAAATGAAAAATCTCTCTAGATATCTAATGTCTCTTTCTGGATATGGAGAGGGTTTAAAATGAGAGTGGAATTTTATTACTTTATGAGTTGAATCCCAGGCGCATGCGCTCAATGCGACCTTTTTTTCTCTAGCGAATTTTAACACCCAAACTAACTCATCTCTCTTTGTCTCCTCTTGCCAAACAACTAGTACTGTACCATGTTGATTTATTTTTTTATCAATTCCATTTCTATCCCCAATTTTTTGCAAATATGCTTCTCCAGAAGTTAGATGTCTCATCCACCTTATTTGGGTATTAGCAAGTTGGCCCTTGAGTTTGTTGATGAATATGATTTGGTTTTTAGATGTAGGTGAATCTTGACCTCTGAACTTCCAACCTAAAATCTGAAGAATAGCTTTAGCTAATCTTCTTCTAAAAATTAAAAATGCTTTAGAGTATTTCATTTGTCCAGATACCCTTCTTTGTCGGTGATGAAGTTAGATGATAATTAAGAAGCTTTTGAAATTGCTCCCTTGTGATTTCTTTTGCACCTAATGTGCTTAAGTGTTCATTCATTATCTGGCAGTCGATGGGGCCAAAACCCCATTTTTTTAGGGTTTGGGCTAATTTGATAAGAGCTACTTTGGAAGCATTTGGGGAATTTGAGAACATACTCTCTCCAAAAAACATTGTTCCTATAGAAACTCCATATAGGCCACCTACTAATTTCTTGCTATCCCATACCTCAACTGAATGTGCTAAACCTAATTCGTACAACTTGCAATATGCATTGTGGATGTCTGAACTAATCCAAGTTCCTTCGTTTGGGTTTCCTCTATCAGCTGTGGCGCATCCCTTAACTACTTTGTCGAAACACGTGTCAAAAGTCACTTTGTAGATTTCTCTATTGAAAATGTTGCGCATACTCTTGTGAATCTTAATATTCTCAAGAGGAATAATTGCTCTTGTTTTGGGTGCCCACCATAAAATCTCTTCACCAGGATTATACCAGGGGAACACCCCGTGTTCATAAGCGGCGATTAGCCTTGCTGGACTAAGGTCTCCACCCACAGCTAATAGTCCCATTTCATTCGCCTTATCTACAGAGGGGAATTCTATGTTTTCATCTAATAGCTGAATTTGCATTGAACGAAGGTAGAAAGGCACGACCTTGCGAGGGTGAAAATTGAAGAAGAAAAATTGATTTCTGAATTGATGGATGTGCTATCAAAAGGATTGCCTGGGATAAAATCCCAATTAACAGTAGCTCCTCCTTTTAGAGCAAATTCTTTCACTGAGAAAGATTTAATGGAAGCTAGAAAAGCTTCAGTTGTTTTCATCATATATCCAAATGACAATAAATGGGAAGGAGTTTTGATTAAAAGGGCATCTTATGATGGTGTTCACTCAAAGCAAATTGCAATGCCAGGAGGAGAAAGGGAGCCTACTGATGCTTGCGATTTAGATACTGCAATTAGAGAGTGTGAAGAAGAAATTGGAGTAAGATTAAAGAAGGCCCATATCATAGGAGCACTTTCACCATTGTACATTCCACCAAGTAGGTTTTACGTTAGGCCATATTTGGCCTATTTGGAATCCAAACCACAATTCAATATTGACCCCAAAGAAGTAGAAGAGATATTGATTGTTAATATGGAGAGATTATGTTCAGAAAATCTTTGGGATGAGTTTGAGATAAAAGGTATTAAGGTGCCGGGATTTGAATTGGATGGAAATGTGGTTTGGGGAGCAACGGCAATGATGCTTGCAGAGATAGCAGATTGTTGTAGGGATATTTTCAGAGATATCTTTGCAACATGAAATACTTAAATTCTAAGGACAATAGTAAGGTTGAAGCTGAACTAGACAGGGCTGAAAATAATGGTGATATTAAATGGGTTAGGCCTTTGCTCTATGCATTTAGGGATAGGCCTGAGGATGCACTAAGAGAGAGAATGAGGATAATGCTATCAACAATTAAACTTAGTGGCGCAGAAGGAATTTATATTGAGGAATTGGAAAGTGGAGATTGTTCGGAAATAGGGGCAGATATTTTGGGTTTTATTTGGAGTGCAGGATTTGACCCTTCAAATAAGCTAGATCTCATTACTAGAATTGCAACAAATGGAGATTTTAGAGCAGCAATGGAAGGTCTATCAATTATTGAGCAATGTGCATCAATAGACGATGAACACGTGTTGCTCGAGTCAATACTTAATGTTAGAAGCGCAATTGAAAATTGTGAAGATGAAAGCCTAAAGGCAATGTATGAGCCAATGTTAGCTTCTTTGCAAAGACTAGAAAGGGCTCAATAATCAGGTTTGTAAAACACCAGGCCTAAATGACTTTTCAGAAGGAGCTGCATTAGCTGCTTCAATACCCTTACTAATCCAAGACCTTGTATCCTCTGGATCTATAATTGCATCAACCCAAATCCTAGATGCAGCATACTCAGGTTTTGTCTGCTCGTCGTATCTCGCCTTGATTTTTTGTAATAGTTCTTCTTGAGCTTTTTTATCTACTGGTTTACCAACATTCTTTAATCGACTTATTTCAATTTGCTGTAGAACCTTAGCAGCTTGGTCTCCACCCATTACTGCAATCTTAGCTGTAGGCCAAGCAACAATTAGTCTTGGGTCGTATGCCTTTCCACACATTGCATAGTTTCCAGCGCCATAGCTATTACCTACTATAACTGTGAATTTTGGCACAACGCTGTTTGAAACTACGTTAACCAGTTTTGCACCATCCTTTATGATGCCGTTGTGTTCGGACCTTGAGCCTACCATAAATCCAGTCACATCTTGTAGGAAAACTAAGGGAATGTTTTTTTGGTTACAGGTCATAACAAACCTTGCTGCCTTGTCTGCACTATCTGAGTATATAACTCCTCCAAACTGTAAACCATCCTTGGTTGATTTAACAGTATTGCGTTGATTAGAGACAATTCCCACGCTCCATCCATCAATCCTTGCATAGCCACAAACTATGGTTTTGCCATATGTTTTCTTGTATTCAGCAAAAGAACCATCGTCTACTAAAGCTTTAATTAGATCTCTTGTCTCATATGGTTGGGTTCTACTCTCTGGTAGAATAGACGAGGGGGATCTTCCAGACGGGTCTTTTGCATCAGTTCTTGAAAATCCTGCATCTGTTGGATTTTTGCCCCAGTGTGATGCAAGATCTCTTATAGTCTTTAAAGCATGCTCGTCATCAGTACAAGGATAATCGATAACACCGCTTATTTCAGTTTGGGTTTTTGCACCACCTAGAGTTTCGTTATCAATATCCTCACCAATTGCAGCTTTTACTAAATAGCTTCCAGCTAGGAAGATTGATCCCGTGCCTTCAACAATTAGACTTTCATCACTCATTATTGGTAGGTAGGCACCTCCAGCTACACATGATCCCATTACAGCTGCTATTTGAGGGATACCTTCAGAGCTTAGTTTGGCATTATTTCTAAAAATTCTCCCAAAGTGATCTTTGTCTGGGAAAATTTCGTCCTGCATAGGAAGAAAAACTCCTGCGCTATCAACTAGGTAGATAATTGGAAGTCGGTTTTCTAAAGCTATTTCTTGAGCTCTCAGATTCTTCTTTGCAGTGATTGGGAACCATGCTCCAGCTTTAACTGTGGCGTCGTTTGCCACGCAGATACACAATCTTCCATGTATACGTCCGATTTCAACCACAACTCCACCAGAAGGACAACCTCCGTATTCCTCGTACATTCCATCACCTGCGAGTGCAGCTATTTCCAATCTCTCACAACCCTGGTCAAAAACTCGATCTAATCTTTCACGAGCAGTGAGTTTTCCCTTTGCATGCTGCTTTTCCATTTTTGCAGTTCCACCGCCCTTCTTAATCTTGTTCAGCTTACGTTTTAAGTCCGCTACCAGAAGACGCATTTTGTCTTCGTTTTTGTTTGCTTGTATATCAGCTTTATTTACCACGCCATGAAGTTAAGCAAGAGGGGGGCTTCGACAGTACCTTTGTATCAATGACCTTTTCTTTTACCCTAAGCCCAAATGAAATTAGTTGAGAAGAATTTTCTAATTTACAAGCTCCTTAATTCTTCATTTACAGGACTATCGGTGGGAATATTATTCACCATCTATGAGCCGCTTGATCCAGAAATTTATTCTGTAGGGGGGATGGTGCTAGCTGGAGCAATGCTAATAATTGCAAAGTTGTACGAAAGGTTACTAAACATTAAGAGCTTTTTTGCTATTTCCATGTTGGTTGAAACTGTGATGCTATTAACCATAATCACATTCCTGATTTTAAAATACAGTGTTACTTCAGCGCTGATGATTTACTGTGGATATCAGCTTACATTCATTTTTGGGGGGTACCTTGTTAGAGCAGAAACTCTTGTCGCACATAGAAAGGAATTGCTGAGTAGTATTGATGTGAACAAGCAAGTAGGTTATTTAGTGGGTTTAGGAGCATCGTTTTTGTTTTACAGGTTGCTGGATTTGGGCTTCGAGATTAAAGATAAGAAGGTGCAAATTGACATACTTCATTACTTATTGATTCTATTGCAAAGCGCAATTCTTCTAATTGTATTTTTCAGCTTTAAAAAAGATAGAGGTGAGAGCTGAGGTGAAGTAACTTTGATCTGAGATTAGACCAAACAAAAACAAAATGTCAGACGATAAGAAGGTGATTTTTTCCATGGTAAAGGTTTGTAAGGATACACCAGCTGGAAAACAAGTATTGAAGGATATCTACCTATCTTTCTTCTACGGTGCAAAGATTGGTATCATAGGTGTGAACGGTTCGGGTAAATCAACGGTGATGAAAATTATTGCTGGGTTGGATGAGGCGTACAGGGGTGATGTGGTTTGGGCTGATGGATACACAGTTGGATACCTACCTCAGGAGCCAGAATTGGACCCAAACAAAACAGTTAGGGAAATTGTTGAAGAAGGTACTCAGGAAATAGTTGATACTCTGGCTGAGTTTGAAGAAATTAATGTCAAATTCATGGAGGATGAGATCCTGAACAATCCAGACAAAATGGAGACATTGATTGCGAGACAATCTCAGGTTCAGGATAAGATAGACGCATTGGATGCTTGGGAGCTCGATACAAAACTCAACATTGCTATGGATGCATTGCGTTGCCCGCCAGACGACCAAAAAATATCTGAGCTCAGTGGAGGCGAAAGACGCAGAGTTGCTCTTTGTAGGCTTTTGCTGAAGCAACCAGATGTTCTGTTGTTAGACGAGCCGACTAACCACTTAGACGCTGAGAGTATAGATTGGCTTGAGCAGCACTTAGAGAAGTACAAGGGTACAGTGTTGTGTGTTACCCACGATCGTTACTTCTTAGATAACGTTGCTGGGTGGATACTAGAGCTAGATAGAGGTGAAGGCATTCCATACGAGGGAAATTACCAAAGTTGGCTAGAGCAGAAGACAAAGAGATTAGCTCAAGAGGAAAAGCAAGAGTCGAAGCGCAAAAAAGAATTAGACAGAGAGTTAGAGTGGATTCGCACTAACCCTAAAGGCCGTAGAGCGAAAAACAAGGCTCGTATTTCAAATTATGAGACTATGCTTGCTGATGGTTCAAAAGAGAAGTCAACAAGACTTCAAATCCCAATCCCAAACGGTCCTCGACTTGGAAACAAAGTGCTTGAAGTAGAAGGTCTCCAGAAATCTTATGGAGATAAGCTTTTAGTTGAGGATTTGACCTTTAAGTTGCCTCCAGCAGGGATAGTTGGGATAATCGGCCCGAATGGAGCTGGTAAAACAACACTCTTTAAAATGATAATGGGACAGGAGTACCCTGATAAGGGAACACTTGAGTTAGGAGATACTGTTGAAGTAGGTTACGTAGACCAAACCCACAAAGACATAGATCCTGAACAAACGGTTTGGGAAGTTGTTTCTGGTAAAAATGAGCATATTGAAATTGGAGGTCAGCTAGTTAATAGCCGAGCTTACGTTAGCCGCTTTAATTTCAATGGCCCTGACCAACAGAAGAAATGTGGCGTGCTTTCTGGCGGTGAGAGAAATAGATTACACTTAGCGATGACTCTTAAGACTGAAGCTAACGTTCTGCTTCTTGACGAGCCCACAAACGATATTGATGTGAACACATTAAGAGCGCTTGAAGAAGGCATTATGTCTTTCGCTGGATGTGCAGTAGTAATCTCACACGATCGTTATTTCTTAGACAGAATATGTACTCATATCCTTGCTTTTGAGGGTAACTCTTCAGCATACTGGTTCGAAGGAACTTATAGCGAATACGAAGAAAATAGAAAGAAGAGACTAGGAGACGATGGCCCTAAGAGGATTAAGTATCGCAAGCTGGTTCGCTAATGGTGGGCCGATTCGCACCATCGCCTTCAGGAAGGTTACACTTTGGCTCCCTTGTGGCAGCTGTTGCTAGTTATTGCGACGCTAGAGCAAATGATGGAAAGTGGTTGGTGCGAATAGAAGATATAGATGGTTCTAGAACTATAGATGGTGCAGCGGAAGATATCCTAAGAACACTTGAAGCGTTTGGTATGTATTGGGATGGTGATGTTGTTTGGCAAAGTCAAAGAGCTGAATATTATCAAAACACAATTGATGATTTCCTTAATCGCGATTTAGCATTTTATTGTGGGTGTACTAGGCGCGATTTAGAAGCCCAAAGCACATACCCAGGCACTTGTCGCTTTGGACTTCCAAAAGGAAAAGAAGCCAGGTCTGTCAGATTTAAAACCCCAAACGAGGAATTGAATTGGGAAGATCTTGTTCGAGGCCCTCAATTGTCAAAAGCAGGAAGCGAAACAGACTTTATTATCAAAAGAGCAGATGGATACTATGCTTATCACTTAGCTGTAGTTTTGGATGACGCTGAAGCCGGTGTCACAAGAATTGTTAGGGGAGAGGATTTGTTGGATTCCACTCCAGCGCATTTGCACCTTCAAAAGGTTTTAGGATTTGATAGGCCGGAGTATGCTCATGTGCCTTTGGTATTGAATAAAGAGGGGACTAAACTCAGTAAAGCGAATAAGGCAAGTCCTGTTGAAATTCATGATGCTCCAGCCCAAATTGCACTGGCACTTGAATTTTTAAAACAGCCTGCTGTAACAATTGATGATCCTGAAAAAATGCTAGCAGAGGCAGTTGCAAATTGGAGTCTATGATTTTGCCCTTGGATGAAACTGATTTACTTGGTCTTGTAGGTATCTCTTATCGAGATGGGTGTAAATCTCTGTCGTAGTAATTTGGGCATGGCCAAGCATTTCTTGTACTGCTCTTAAATCAGCACCGTGTTCGACTAAATGCGTTGCAAAACTGTGCCTAAAAGTATGAGGGCTTATCTTCTTTTTAATTCCTGCACTTCTTGCTGCGTTTTTGAAAATGGTGAATATCATCTGACGCGTTAAGCCACGACCATATCTTCCAAGGAATAAGGTGTCTTCGTGACCCTCGTTAATATTTAATTTAGACCTGTAGTGATCAAGGTAACTAGCAATTGCTTGGCAGGCTTGTGAGCCTATGGGTACTAAACGTTCTTTATTTCCCTTTCCAATGACACTAACCAAACTATCTATCATATCCAAACGAGATATTTGAAGATTAACAAGTTCACTAACTCTCAATCCACAGCTGTAAAGCACCTCAAGTATAGCTATGTTTCTTACTCCCTCATTTTTACTCATATCAACTGAGGAGATGATTTTTTCAACATCATCAACGGTTAGGACGTCTGGAAGCTTTCTGCTGAGTTTAGGTGTAGAAATAAGCTCAAGAGGATTTGTGTTTATAAGTTTCTCAATCCTCATGTACTTGCAAAAACTTCTTATGCCACTTATTATCCTTGCCTGACTATTGCTAGCTAAGCCCAAATCGTACATGTGTGAGATATATCTCTCAATATGTTCAGCCTTCAATGAATTTGGAACATTAACGCCACATTCTTCCAGAAGAAAACCTGTAAATTGCTTCACATCGCGCTGATATGCTTCGATAGAATTCTCACTCAACCCTTTTTCCAAAGCCAAATAATCAGTGTATCCTTTAAGTGTCGACTTCCAACTTGATTTCATAAAATTACTATGATTTGTTGTAAAAATAGGGCAAAAGAAAATCCCGTGCCGACGTTTCAGCACGGGACCAACTTAACCAAATTATCACTTGATGTTTAGCGCGATGCTAAACTCACTTAAATTCAAATCAAACATAACAATAAAACCCTATTTTAAACAAACTTTTTTATTTAGAGTACATTACTATAGATTTATGTATCTTTGCACTCCAATTCTGAGATATGAAAAAAGGAATACACCCAGAAAACTACCGCACAGTTGTGTTTAAGGATATGTCTAACGACTATGCTTTCTTAAGCAGATCAACAGCTAACACTAAGGAAACAATTAAGTGGGAAGATGGTAATGAATACCCTCTAATCAAGATTGAGGTAAGTTCTAAGTCACACCCATTCTACACCGGTAAGGCTCAGTTCGTGGATACTGCGGGTCGTATCGATAAATTTCGTCAGAAGTACGGTAAATTTCAGCAAAAAGATGCTCCTAAATCAGAAGCATCTCCAGCTTCAGAGGGAAATTCTGAAAGCGCTACTGAGTAATTTTCTAACTGCATTTAATAACAAAAGCTCGCTCAATTTACGGGCTTTTTAATGTCAAGTAATTTATAGAATTACTTGCTAAGAGAAGTGTGGCTTATAATTTCTAAGCCGTAACCAATATTTCCTGACTTTCTGGGTGTGTCAGTAAGGATATTGATTTTTCTGATACCCAAATCTCGTACAATTTGGGCTCCTATTCCATAATCCTTAGTATCAAAAGGATGGAAAACTCTTGTGTCTTTTTTCTTCTTGTGGTAATCGTCATAAGCTTTTAGCTCTTCAGCAATTCCACTACTCTGATGAAGCTTATTTATAAATATTATCGCACCCTTTCCTTCAGCTTCAATTTTTGCCATTGCTGCTTGAAGTTGAGGCCCCTTACCTAAATCGCTAACTTGAAAAATATCACCAATCATACTTGATGCATGTACCCTAACTGAAACTGCTTCTTTAATATCCCAATTGCCTTTTACTAAGGCCAAATGCTCAGTGTCATCTGTCAACTGCTTGTATGATATTGCATTGAATGGTCCAAACTCAGTATTCAATTTCACTTCATAAGTACGTTCAATAAGTGTCTCGTTTTCTAGTCTATATGTAATAAGGTCCGCTATAGAAACTAGCTTCATGTTGTGCTTATCTGCTATCTTTTTAAGCTCAGGTAATCTAGCCATTGTTCCGTCCTGATTGAGAATCTCAACAATAACTCCTGCAGGCTCAAACCCTGCAAGCCTCGCAAAATCAATTGCAGCTTCAGTGTGACCATTCCTTCTGAGCACTCCTCCAGCTTTTGCTCTAAGTGGAAAAATATGCCCTGGTCTACCTAATTCTTCAGGCTTAGTATTTGGGTCAATTAAAGCTTGAACTGTTTTAGATCTATCGCTAGTTGAAATACCAGTAGTACATCCATGGCCAAGTAGGTCTACAGAAACTGTAAATGGTGTTTCGTAGGCTGCATTGTTTGTTTGAACCATCAATTCGAGGTCTAAAGCATCGCACCTACTTTCTACAAGTGGAGCGCAAACTAGTCCTCTTCCATGAGTTGCCATGAAGTTTATGACATCAGGAGTCACATTCCTTGCAGCAGTTAAGAAGTCACCTTCGTTCTCTCTATCCTCATCGTCTACTACGATAATCACACCTCCATTGCGGATTTCTTCAATCGCTTCTGGAATAGAATCTAAAATTGACATGTTGCAAAAATACATTCATAAATTTGTACCATGATAAAACCTATAGTTGCTTTTGGAGATCCTGTCTTAAAAGCTGAGGCAGAAGAGATAGAAAAGGACTACCCCGGACTTAAAAAATTGATTTTAGATATGTGGGAAACCATGTATGAAGCTAATGGAGTTGGTCTAGCTGCGCCACAAATAGGTGAATCAATTAGAATGTTTGTCGCTGATGGTTCGCCTTTTGGTGAAGGTGAGGATGGAGATCCTAGTTGCCTGGATTTCAAAAGAGTTATGATTAACCCTGTAATTTTTGAATCTTCTAGTGAAACCAGTGTAATGGAAGAAGGGTGTTTGTCAATTCCAGGTATTAGAGAGGAGGTAGAAAGGCCAGTCAGTATTAAAATTGAATACTTCGATGAAAAGTGGGAGTTGGTTGAAGAGGAGTTGTCAGGAATTGCAGCTAGAATTGTTCAGCATGAATACGATCATTTAGATGGAATTATGATTCCAGACCATATCACTTCTATTAAAAGAAGATTACTTCACGGAAAGTTGAGAGATATTGGGTTAGGTAAAGTGCCTGTTGGATACAGAATGAGAATGCCAAAAGGGAAATTAAGGTGAGGTGGTTTAGGCTAATTACATCAGTAATAATTCTTGCATCATGCTCAACAGAGGTTGAGCTAAAGGATCTCGACTGCAATCAACACAGTGAGATTCTTAAGTCAAAGGAGGTAGCGTTTGTTGAATCTGGTTACGATGCAGATTTAATGCAAGACTTAATAGTTTCTTATGCTAATTATGCAAATTTTTGCAGAGAGGATAGTCTTGCTCCAGAATATTTGATGCGTAGAGCAGACTTATTGAGAGGAAGTGGAAAAATTCGCCAAGCAATTACTCAATTTAAAGATGTGCACGATGGTTATCCATCCTACCAAAACAAAATTACTTGTGCATTTATTGCAGCCTTTTTATATGAAACAGAGTTGAATGATAGGGAAATGGCAGAAAAGCTGTACCTTCAAATAATTGAATCTTATCCCGAGTCTCATGAAGCAAGTGTTGCAATGGTTTCTCTGCGACATCTTAATGAAACCTCAGATGAGTTGATTTCTAGATTGAAGAAAAATGAATAAAGTAAAATACCTGCTCGTATACACTATTCCACTTGTCACAGTGGTGGCGTTTATTTACGATGGTATTTGGTCTTGGGCTACAGTCTTTTATGCTTTTGTAATTCTTCCATTCATCGATCATGTTATGAAAACTAATTCCTTGAATCTAACCAAAGAAGAGTCTCAAGAAGCATTAAATTCAAAATATTACAATTTTGCTCTCTATGGAACAGTTCCCGTACAGATAGGTTTTGTAGTTTGGTTTATAGTTGGAGTACTGCCAAAAGAGATGTCATCTATTGACATGTTTGCAAAAACATTTTCAATGGGTGCAATGGGAAGTGTTCTTGCAATAAACAGTGCACATGAAATTGGCCATAGAGTAGGGAAAGTAAATAAGCTTTTGTCTAAGCTCCTCCTAACATCTGTTTTGTATGTACACTTTTTTGAAGAGCATAACTATGGTCATCACAAAAATGTAGGCACCTATGCTGATCCAGCAACGGCAAGGAAAGGAGAGTGGTTGTACACTTTTGTTTTTAGATCAATTGTAATGGGATGGATTGGAGCGTGGAAAATTGAAAGAAAGAGATTAAATAGAAAAGGAGGAAGTCCAATTAGTTTTAAAAATGAAGTTCTAGTTTGGCAGGTTATACAAATAGGAGTTGTTGCAGCTATTTATCATTGTTACGGGTTAGTGACTTTAGGTTGCTTTGCTCTCGCCTCATTTTTCAGTGTCTTTATTCTTGAAGCTATAAATTACATAGAGCACTATGGATTGACGAGAGAAAAGGTGAGTGAATATAGATATGAAAAAGTATCGCCAAGTCATAGCTGGAATGCTGACAATCAAATCGGTAGAGCTGTGCTTTTTGAATTAACTCGCCACTCAGACCATCACGAGAACCCATCTAAGCCATATCAGGTATTAGTTTCTCCAGGAAATACTCCCCAATTACCAACTGGATATCCTGGAATGATTTTACTTTCACTTATTCCTCCATTATTCTTTTCTATAATGCATAAAAGAATTGATGCTTTTAATGGTTGATACAATTGTATTAATTGGTGTAAAATCTTCTTGGAATAAGTTTCTTAAGCCTTTCGGTCAGTAATATTTTTGCCTTAAATTTTTTAATACTACAATGTCAAATCGTTTTCGTTCAGGTATTTTATACGGAGAAGAATTAAAAGCCGTTCTTGATGATGCAAAGGAGAGAGGTTATGCTCTTCCAGCGGTAAATGTTATTGGTTCATGTTCAATCAATGCTGTACTAGAAACTGCTAGAGATTTGAATTCTCCGGTTATAATTCAATTTTCTAATGGTGGTGCAGCTTTCAATGCTGGCAAGGGATTAAAGATGGAAAACCAAGAACATGCTGTTCTAGGTTCTGTTGCTGGAGCTCATCATGTTCATACTTTAGCAAAGGTATATGGTGTCCCTGTGATTCTTCACACAGATCACTGTGCGAGAAAAATCCTGCCTTGGATAGATGGTTTGATTAGTGCAAGTGAAGAGCATTTTAATTCTACTGGTCGACCTTTATACAGCTCTCATATGATTGACTTGAGCGAGGAGCCTATTGAGGATAATGTTGCTACTTGTAAGGAATATTTGAAGCGTTTGGCCCCTATGGGAATGTATCTTGAAATTGAATTAGGCGTTACTGGAGGTGAGGAAGATGGAGTTGATAACACAGACATAGACAGTTCAAGATTATATACTCAACCCGAAGAGGTGAAGTATGCTTTTGATGAATTA
>Ga0160422_10000272_pt1 | contig 30731 bp, 28 predicted proteins | sample Fk160mmetaG_FD_108192 | JGI IMG/M metagenome (GOLD analysis project Ga0160422, IMG submission 108192) | Marine microbial communities from the Central Pacific Ocean - Fk160115 60m metaG | ecosystem: Environmental > Aquatic > Marine > Oceanic > Photic zone | place: The Central Pacific Ocean...
ACGCCGATAAAATGTCAAATTTAAGTTTAGATGAACGCGGCATACTGGCAGGCTTGCCTGTAGCCATCAAGGATCTCAACCCCGTTAGCGGCGTGCGCTCCACCTGGGGGTCGCCAATCTACCGAGATTTTGTGCCTACGAGATCTGATTGCCTGGTTGAAAATCTGGAAAAGGAAGGCGGGATAGTTTACGCAAAAACAAATACGCCAGAATTTGGCGCTGGAGCAAATACTTTTAATGAAGTCTTTGGCGCCACTTTAAATCCTTGGGACACCACCAAAAGTTGTGCTGGGTCTTCTGGTGGATCCGCCGTAGCCTTGGCAACAGGCCAAGCTTGGCTGGCGAGCGGATCAGACCTTGGCGGTTCATTGAGAAACCCGGCAAGCTTTTGTTCTGTAGTAGGTTTTAGACCAAGCCCTGGTCGGGTAGCCTATGGAGCTGCCGGTGCTGGAGCGTATCCAAGCGGCTTGTACAGCATTCCAGGACAGCCATTCAGCGTTGCCGGGCCTATGGCTCGTACAGTTGCCGACGTTGCTCTATTCTTAGATGCTTTGGTGGGGACTCATCCGGCTGATCCTATTTCACTACCCAAAACTGAGAAAAGTTATCTCGAGGCCGTAAATAATCCAAGGAAACCGCGCAAGGTTGCCTTTTCACCTGATCTAGGGGTGACACCTGTCGATAGAGAAGTTGCCGATATTTGTAGAAAGGCAGCTGAGGTATTCGAAGACTTGGGATGCATAGTAGAGGAGGCGCATCCTGATTTCTCCGATGTACAAGATATATTTCAGACTTGGCGCGCTATATCCTTTTACGTCAGTAAAAAAGAACTGCTTGATAATCAAAAAGATCTGCTGAAACCAGAGGTCATCTGGAATATTGAAAGAGCATCAGAAATCACTGTTGATGACTTTGCGCGTATTGAACTTGCTCGAGGACGTTACCTTGCACGAGCCAATGAATTTTTTCAGGATTATGACTTATTACTTTGTCCTGCTACTGTTGTGCCGCCGTATCCAGTAGAGCAGCGGTTCGTTGAGAGCCTAGGTGATCATAAGTTCTCTAATTATGTAGAATGGCTGACTATAGCGTATGCCATTACCCTCACAGGCCATCCCGCATTGAGTATACCCGCTGGGTTTACGGGGTCTGGTTTACCGGTTGGCCTTCAAATGGTTGGAGGATCGAGAGGAGAAGCAAATTTGCTCATGGCAGCCGAGCTTTATGAAAAAGCATCAACTATTAAGTTCGGGGTTCCCATAGATCCTATTACCTCTTAAAGTTATCTAGTGTATTAAATAAAGAACAGGATAATCTTCTATCATGCCAGAGTTATTAAATTCTGCCCAACGACGAGACGCTCTTGAAAATTTAACTGGCTGGGGCGAAGCAAAAGATGGAAAAGCGATAAGAAAAGTGTTTGAATTCAAAGATTTTAAGCAAGCTTTTGGTTTCATGTCACAGGCTGCTTTAAAGGCGGAACAAATGGACCATCACCCGGAATGGAGTAACGTTTATAATAAAGTCGACGTGACCTTATCTACACATGATGCCGGGGGTGTAACAGAATTAGATATTCAATTAGCCACTTTTATGGATGACGTTGTTAATTAGTATTTGACGTAACGTCAAGAGAATAGCCGGATCCCCTGACCGTGCGTACCAACTCCGTTCCATCCCGAGCATTTAGTGCCTTTCTTAAACGCCTTATATGAACATCTACAGTTCTTGCTTCAACATAAACATCACCCCCCCATACTTTTCCTAAAAGCGCTTCTCTCGAAAAGACGTAGGTTGGCCGGTCTATCAATGTTTCTAAAAGCTTAAAGCACTTGGGGCTAAGATGGACCATATGGCCATCACGTGTGACTCTGTGCGAGTCTAAATTGACAACAACACCTTCGTATTCTTTTATTGAGGAATTATTCTGTCCCGACGAACGACGCAGTAGCGCGTTTATCCTAGCGACAAGCTCTCGGGGAGAATATGGTTTTACCATGTAATCATCTGCTCCAGCTTCTAAGCCTAGAACCCTGTCGCCTTCCTCGCCCCTCGCTGTCAACATTATAATGGGGATATGCCGTGTCTCTTTTTTACCGCGCAAGATACGACAAACCTCCAGCCCTGAGCGCTCCGGCAACATCCAGTCCACGATGACTAAGTCAGGGATTTCTATTTCGGCACGACCAATGGCTTCCTCGCCAGTAGAGGCCACTAGAGTCCTGAAATCAGACTTCTCCAAGTTATAGCAAAGCATTTCTGCTAACGGGGGTTCATCCTCAACAACTAATACGAGTGGGGCCATTTTCTTGTATTGTCCTCGCTATAAACCTTTTTAGTTGAAAGTTTTCCGTTTTAATTACGATAATTTGCAAGGTAGAATCAACCAATCCGGCCCAAAACGTAATCAGCGGTCCTCTCGTCAACAGGATTTTCAAATACTTCCGCTGTTTCCCCATGCTCAACGATCGAGCCTAAGTGGAAGTATGCAATCTTATCCGATAGGCGGCGGGCTTGCTGCATAGAATGAGTTACGATCACAATCGTGTATTCCGCTTTTAATTCGGTTATCAATTCCTCAATTCGTTTGGTCGCAATTGGATCGAGTGCAGAGCATGGCTCATCCATCAAAATTATATCGGGGCGAACGGCTATCGCACGCGCAATACAAAGCCTCTGTTGTTGTCCGCCAGATAGGCTTGTTCCAGGCACATTGAGTCGGTCCTTAACTTCGTCGAGAAGGCCTGCCCGCTCGAGGCTACCTAGGACGATCCCGCGTAACTCCTCATCATCAGCGGCGAGGCCATGAATTTTTGGCCCATAAGCAACGTTTTCGAATATAGACTTTGGAAATGGGTTGGGTTTCTGGAACACCATGCCTACTTGCGTTCGAAGCCGCACGACGTCCCTAGCTGGATCATAAATATTTTCTCCATCAAGAAATACTTGGCCCTCAATATTACAAACACTAATAGTGTCATTCATTCTATTCAGACTTCTAATAAAGGTTGACTTCCCGCAACCCGACGGTCCTATCAAAGCCGTAACCTCGTTTGGATATATATTCAATGACACGCCGTTAAGCGCCTGCACTTTAGCGTAGGAAACCGTTAAATCTTTGGTGGCCATTTTCGCTTTCATATCAACAGATCCCTCTTCTCCATGCCTAACGTCCTCCATTATAGGTCCTTCCGTAATTGGAGGATTAATTAGACTTTCGATAGGATTATTTTCCATACTAATACTCCTCAATAACGTGTTTCAAATTTGTTGCGCAAAATTACAGCCGTCAGATTTAAGGTGCAGACAAAGGCCAGCAACACCAGGATTGCCGCCGAAGTCCTCTCCGCGAAAGCTGTCTCCGGCATGTCTGACCATAAGAAAACTTGAACAGGCAGCGCAGTGGCCGGGTCAGTGAAGGTCGTAGGCAAATCAACCACGAATGCCACCATTCCTATCATCAATAGTGGCGCGGTTTCACCTAAAGCCCTTGCTGTGCCAATTATTGTGCCAGTTAGCATCCCCGGCATTGCAAGAGGTAATACATGGTGAAAAACTGCCTGGATTGGACTTGCACCAACAGCGAGCGCAGCCTCTTTAATTGAAGGCGGAACACTTTGAATAGCTGCGCGCCCTGCAATAATGATAGTTGGGAGCGTCATTAAAGCTAGGACCATCCCACCCACAAGGGGTGCAGATCGGGGAAGCTCAAAAAAATTTAAAAATACGGCAAGCCCCAATAAACCAAAGACAATCGATGGCACCGCCGCCAAGTTATTTATGTTGACCTCTATAAACGACGTCCAAGCATTTTTCGGAGCGAAGCTCTCTAAATAAATAGCCGCTAATACGCCAAGTGGAAAAGAGATCAAAAGGCATACCATCACACTGTAAAATGAGCCTATCATGGCGCCTGCTATTCCTGCCTGTTCCGGTTCCCGCGAATCTCCTTTTGTAAAGAGTGTCCAATTAAACTGCATCTCCAGTTTACTTTGTTCCATTAATTGATCTAACCATGATAGTTGCTGATCGCTTAGCTGTCTCAGATCGGCGGGAAGATCTCTATTCAGTTTTCCTTTCAACAGCATATCGACGTCATCAGATGCGGTGACCCAAATCGTAATTTCCTCACCTATCTGGTTAGGATTAGTTAAGATGAATTCTCTAACTTCGTACGCTGCGCCAGAACTCACCAATTTTGATAATTCCCGCTTCATTCTCCGCGTCTTAGCATCTGGAAAGCTGCTGCGCATCGATTTTTTTATGAAGCCCTCAAAATCTGCTTTACTAATCTGAGCCGAATTCGAGTTTTTTCCCTCCTCGAATTCATCCACATCTAACGAAATAGTAAGCAGCATTTTGGCTTGCCTTACTGCATCTGATCCCGAGATTGCAACAATAATAAATAAGACGCCTAGAAATGCTAACCCCAAAAAAACTGAGGATATGGCAAACAGTCTAAAGCGCTTTTCGGCGAGGTGCCGGCGGCGTAGTTGCTCGGCACTTGGGCCTTTAAACGTTAGCTCAGTCATATTGCTCTCTATATGCTTTTACAATTTTCAACGCAGTGACATTTAAAGCTAACGTCACGGTGAATAACATGAGCCCTAGGGCAAAGGCTGATAATGTTTTTGGACTGTCGAACTCCTGGTCTCCTGTTAATAACGTCACGATTTGAACAGTAACCGTTGTGACTGCATCCAAAGGATTCAAAGTAAGCTTTGCGGTGAGGCCAGCAGCCATCACCACAATCATCGTTTCACCGATAACACGCGATGTGGCCAACAACAAACCTCCAGCAATACCTGGAAGGGCGGCTGGAATAATCACTTTCTTTATTGCTTCCGAACGGGTTGATCCTACAGCCAGTGCGCCCTCTTTGAGTGAAGTTGGAACTGCTGTGATGGCATCGTCCGAAATTGAAGAAACAAAAGGGATAGTCATTATACCCATTACTAGTCCGGCAGCCAGAGCACTTTCCGAGGAAACATCTAAGCCAACAGCCTCTCCTCCTCGTCTTAGCCATGGAGCAACTACAATCGCTGCAAAAAAACCATAAACGACCGTTGGAATACCCGCGAGAATCTCAAGTGTGGGTTTGATTTTTGATCGAACGCTTGAAGAAGCATATTCACTCAAGAAAACGGCTGACATAAGGCCCACAGGGCCAGCCACCGTCAACGCCACAGCACTGATTAATAATGTACCAACTAACAGAGGAATGGCGCCAAATGCTCCGCTTGATCCGACTTGATCTTCTCGAATGGCCATTTGAGGAGACCAATGCAGGCCAAAGAGAAAGTCGGTTATTGGTACTATTTGGAAAAATCGGATCGACTCAAAAATTAGGGATGCCACTATACCGATGGTCGTGAGAATGGCCACACTGGAACAAAGAATTAGGACAGCCATAATTAACCGTTCTGTCCAAAACCGTTTTTTAGGCGCCGCTTTTGACGTGTGTGTTGCTTCTCTCACATTAAATTCCGATGCTTATTCCACATAAATCGATATAGAAACGTCTAATATAGCTTTACAAAAACGGTCCCCAAATTTGACATCCTGAATAAAGCTGGGGCTGGTGGTCGTTAGAGGAACCGCCAACCCTGCACCTTCGATAACAACCCTAGAATTTAAAGTTTCAGATTTCCAAGTGATGCCACCATTTTATCTCGCGCTTTCCTCTCAACTGTCCCCATTGGGATTAACCCTTTATCGGTTAAGTAACCGTCTGGGCCAGACGTTCTTTCCGATGCGAATTCATTCATGAATTCTTTTATCCCAGGGACAACGCCGATATGCGCTTTTTTCACATAAAAGTATAGTGGTCGGGAGATTGGATAACTGCCTTCTGCGATGTTTTCAAAGGTTGGCGCGTTACCTTCTATCGGGCTTCCTTGAACTTTATTGGCGTTTTGATCGAGGAAGCTATACCCAAAAATACCGAGAGCTTTCGGGTTTGCTTCGAGCTTGCCGATGATCATGTTATCATTCTCGCCAGCCTCAATATACGCGCCATCTTCTCGTAAGGTATGGCAAATTCGCTTGTAGGCTTTTTTATCTCTTTTTATACCAAGGGTTTTATCACCCTTCTTCATGGCTTTAATCCATTTGAATTTCTTACACCCGCCTTCCATGGCCAATTCAACAAAGGCATCTCTCGTTCCCGATGTTGGAGGGGGACCTAATACTTCAATTTTTATCGCCGGCAAAGCCGCGTTAACATCCCTCCAGGTCTTGTGCGGATTTGGAATGAGTTTGCCATCCCCATCTGGAATATCTTTTGCCAATGCTAGAAATATATCTTTTCGGGAAAGTTCAAACTTTTTCGATTGCTTGGAGTTGGCCAAAACAATACCATCGTAGCCAACTTTCACCTCAACAATATCTTTGATCCCGTTTTCAGCGCATCGCGATACTTCTCTTTTCTTAATCCGGCGTGAGGCGTTAGTAATGTCAGGGTGTTTGACGCCAATTCCGGCACAAAAAAGTTTTATGCCACCTCCAGATCCGGTACTTTCCACAACTGGTGTTTTGAATGATCTCGTTTTTCCAAATTTCTCGGCCACTGTTGTAGAAAAAGGATAGACAGTTGAAGACCCGACTATTTTTATTTGATCACGAGCCTGAGCAAGGCTAGATGAAAAAATAATTGCTGTTGCCAAAACAAGGGTTTTCTGGATCATGTTTGCGTTTATCTCCATAAAGTTTACTTCTAACTCCTAGTGTTAAACGCGTTATATTATTGGCTTGCGACGCTATTGTTACGCATATGTTACATTTTGATGACAATGATAGCTAAAGTATATGTTCATCAAAGCGGGGTAACATCACTGTAAAAGATGTCTCTTTATTTACTTCACTTTTGACTTCTAAGTGCCCTCTATGCCTTGCAACAATATGTTTAACTATGGCGAGTCCTAAACCTGTCCCCCCCATAGACCTAGAGCGACCCTTGTCCACTCTGTAAAATCGCTCTGTAAGTCTTGGAATCTCCTGGGCTGGAATACCCTCACCATGATTGGTAATCGAAACAAATACACCTGGAGCACCCGTTTCAGGAAGATTCTCAACTAGGCCTATATCCAATCTGATATCCGTTTCATCCCTGCCATAATTGATGGCGTTTGATACTAAGTTCTGAAAAACCTGTGCTAATTCGTCCGCATCCCCTGTTATTGGCGGCAAATCTTTCTCTACTGAAGTACGGAGTTTCATCCCTTTACCCATCGCGCGAACCGAAAGTGAACTGGCGACCTCGCTTATTATTTGATCAACTGAAATAACGTCGTCTGGAGTTATATGCTCATCTGCCTCTACTTTAGATAATGTCAATAACTCATCAATAATTCTTGCCATCCGTTGAGCTTCACTTTCCATAATTGATAAAAAACGAGCGCTCGCTTCGGGATCATTACGTGCAGGGCCCTGCAAAGTTTCAATAAATCCCAGAAGAGCGGAAAGTGGGGATTTTAGTTCATGGCTGACATTTGCTACAAAGTCTGACCGTACCTGCTCCATACGCCTTGTACTTGTGATGTCCGAGAGAACAATCATGGCCCAAACCGGACTTTTTGCGTTTAGGTCAGGCAACCGCCACATTTTAACGTCATAAAAGAGTCCTATCGGATTAGGAAGATACACTTCACTTGGCATTGTTGGGTTTCCCATCAAACACTGTTTGATGGTTTTTTTTATATTTTCACTGTTAGTAAACGCATTTAAAGAATTTTTTGATGGGTCGGCTTCAAGCAATCTCTTGTATGCCTTGTTTTAATCAATGACTAACTCTTGCTCATTAACGATTAGAACTGGATCAGAGATACCATCTAATATGCTCGTATCAAATGGTGTGCTGATTTCCTTGTTTGTTTTTTTAAACTTCAACATTTAAATGATCCAACCATAAAAACTTATATTGCACATTATTATTTGTATGCAAAAACATCAACGATGACATAATGTATAGAAATGTTGATACCTCAATTTGAGATAAACTTAAAGAAGGGGAGCGTTTGGCTTGCTGGAGCCGGACCGGGTGACCCTGGATTACTAACGTTGCATACGCTAAGCGGTCTGGATCAGGCAGATATAATTGTTTATGATGCTTTAGTTAGTAAGGACATTTTAAAGTTGGCAAATCCATCAGCTTCTCTTGAGTTCGCAGGGAAAAGAGGCGGAAAGCCCTCACCAAAGCAAGTTGACATTTCTCTTAGGCTAATACACCTCGCCAGAAAAAATAAGCGCGTTCTCAGACTAAAAGGAGGAGATCCTTTTGTTTTTGGACGAGGAGGTGAAGAAGCCACAGCGCTGTATGACGCAGGCATTCCTTTTAGAATTATTCCGGGGATAACTTCAGGTATTGGAGGACTAGCATATGCTGGAATACCACTTACTCATCGCGACACAAACCATGCCGTCACCCTTGTCACAGGACATGACGCGATAGGCGGAATTTCGACCATTGACTGGGCTTCGATAAGTAAAAGTGCGCCCGTTATCGTCATTTATATGGCAATAAAACATTTAGACTCCATAGTGAATTCCCTGTTATCGGCAGGTAGACCGCATGACGAACCAATGGCCATAATATCGAATGCGTCCCTGCCTAACCAGTTTGTTCTAGAGACGTCTTTGGGATCTTGTATGCGGGATTCGCAAGATTCCAGAGTCAGAGCACCATCTATCGTTGTGATCGGCCCGGTAGTGAATTTCAGAAATATGCTTAACTGGCTAAGTGAAGTTCCTAAACCCATTAGTAAAGTTGAAACGTTAGCTGATTTTAAAACTAAGCAAGCTGGATAGGACAAGCTTGGCTACTCCCGGCATAATTATCAGTGCGCCGACGAGTGGCGCTGGTAAAACAACCATAACGCTTGGTATTTTGCGCGCTCTTAGAGATAAAGGATTAAAAGTTTCTGCTGCAAAAATTGGGCCCGACTATATCGATTCTAAATTCCACGAGCGAGCCAGCAGTGGCCGATGCGTAAACCTAGATACTTGGGGAATGAACAAGCCGCAATTACAATATTTGGCCAGTGAAACATCCAAAGATTCCGATATATTTGTTATAGAAGGGGTCATGGGGCTGTTTGATGGCGCACTTCAACCGGGTGAAATTGGCAATGGCTCGACTGCTAGTGCGGCACTCGAACTCGGGATACCAATAATTCTTGTTATAGATGCCAGTTCCCAGGCGCAATCTGTTGCCGCGACTGCTTCCGGTTTCGTAAACCACGATAAACAGCTAAATTTTGCGGGTGTAATTCTTAATAGAGTAAGCAGCGAACGCCATGGCAAACTATTGAAGAGCGCTTTGTCCGACGCGGGCATTAAAGTGCTTGGTACCATACCGAGCGACCATGGCCTGAACTTACCATCTAGGCATCTTGGTTTGGTACAAGCGGATGAAATCGACGCATTAGAACAATTTATACAGAAAGCTTCTAAATCAATATCCTCGAATGTAGACCTTGGTGGGATCAGAGAGGCGTCCAAAAGTAGTATCTCAAGTTCTACTGAGGCAAATTTCCTTGAACCTTTAGGTCAACACATCGCGGTAGCGCGAGATTTAGCCTTTAATTTTGCTTACACTCATATTCTCGAAAATTGGAGGCGCCTAGGAGCAAAACTCTCATATTTTTCGCCACTCGCTAATGAAGAACCGGACAATTCTTGTGACGCCATATACCTGCCCGGAGGTTATCCCGAACTTTTTGCAGAGAAAATTTCAAAAAATACATCTTTCCTGAATAGTTTAAGAATGTCGGGCGCAGCTGGAAAATCTATTTATGGCGAGTGTGGGGGGTTCATGGTGCTTGGCCAGACCCTTACAGATGCGTCGGGGACTAGTTTTGCTATGTCTGGACTTTTGGATTTAAAAACAACCTTTGAAAACCCAAAGCTTTCACTAGGATACCGATTAGGGGAACTCACGACTGACTGCCCTCTCGGTAAAAAGGGTCAAACGTTTCGTGCGCACGAATTCCACTACGCTCGCATCATACATGAAAGTGGCGAAAACCTTTTTTCCGTTCATGATGCTTCTGAAGAATTTAAAGGTAGTATCGGAGCAATAAAGGGATCCGTTTTTGGATCCTTCTTACATATAATTTGATTTCTAAAGCTGTTAAAACTAATTTTTTGAAATCGGACTACCGAACAATTCTAGATGATGATCCACAAGCTCATAGCCTAACTCGTTGGCTATTTTTACTTTCAGGTTCTCAAGTTCCTCATTATAAAACTCAATCACTTCGCCAGTTCGGACGTCAATTAGATGATGATGATGGTCTTCGTCACCTTGAATTTCCTCATAGCGCGCACGTCCATCGCCAAAGTCTCTTTTGGAGACAATATTTGTATCTTCAAACAGCTTCATAGTTCTATACACAGTCGCAATAGATATTGAAGGATCTAAATCTCTGACCCGTCTATGCAACGCCTCAACATCTGGATGGTCTGTAGCATCGGAAAGAACTCGTGCGATCACTCTTCGGGGCTCCGTCATTTTCAGACCCTTTTCAACGCACATTTTTGCGATTCTTGAATCCTGCATTACCTCGTAAGCCTGCTGTTCCACCTAGTATAATTTTTAACAGTATATCCGAGTCTGGTAAATCGTAAAGACTGACTTTTAATTTTTAGAAGACTGCAACCTCTCTAGCATAAAATTTCTTTTTTCTAAATATAACTACATTGAAAAAATTGATATTAACCTTTAAGAAGATTTTAGTGCTGCTTTAGCTCAGTTGGTAGAGCATCTCATTCGTAATGAGAGGGTCAGGTGTTCAAGTCACCTAAGCAGCACCACCTCCTTGATAGACCTAAAAAAGAAGGGAACGAGCATATGCCAAGTAATTTTTATTATGCCGAAGACTTCAAGGAAGGAGAAACATTTAACCTTGGAATTTATAATGTAACTAAAGAGGAGATTGTTGATTTTGCCAATAGGTATGATCCATTCCCATTTCACGTAGATGAGGCAAAAGCGAAAGAAACTATTTTTGGGGGCATCATCTCGAGTGGTTGGCTTACAGCCTTGATTTGGTTGAGGATGATGCATGAAAAATTTTTATGTTATGAAGTGACTCTAGGTTCACCGGGACATGAAGAGATGCTATGGCCCCAGCCAGTTAGACCGGGTGATACACTTAATGGAAGCATAACCATAAAGAGCGTAAAAATATCAAAAAGCAAGCCGGGTTTGGGCTTCATTCGATATGAGGCTTTACTTAAAAATCAGAAACGAAAGTGCGTATTTTCAACTACCAGCACGCTAATAATTAAAGCACGGCAAAGCCGCTAGCAAATAAGTTGGATTTACAGCAATTTATTAAGAAGTGCACTCAATGTGTCAAAACCATATAGAATCCCAAGGCCGCTAGCCAATATGAGAATTAGCCAGAAAATAGCTTTCCCAGCTACCATGAAATCACTGCTTTTTTTAGGCTGTGATCTTTTTCTCGAAGAAATACGTCCTTCCCGCGGCGGCACTACCCCAGAGCTATCTTCACTCTTTGGTTTTATGGTGACTTTTTTTGTGGTGTCGAAGATGGTCTGTTCTTTCGACGTTCCTGCTTGATCGTCATAGATTTCTCCTATGACTTTAACGCCCTCTAGATGACCCTGGCCATATAAATTTCTGGCTTCTTCTATTGCCTCGTCTCTATCGGAATAGTGAGTATCTGTTTGCCACTCGCCATTCTTAAGAGTCAGTACCTCAAATTGAGTGTGTTTTGCCATTAGTCATCCTAACCAGCAACTCTGTGGTGTATAGAACTATATTACTGCGGCTTTGTTTACAAGTTAATAGACACGGAGCGCAAATGAGAAAGCGCTCGTAAACGAGCGCTTTCCTACTTTTTCTGTACTATATGACTGGGGCTTTACTCTCTGTTACCAAAGAGGCTGAGAAGCATTATGAAAAGATTTATGAAGTCGAGGTACAAACGGAGCGCGCCATGTATTGACTTCTTAGCTTGTGTTTCCCCATCATCACTTTCGCGATATTCGTTCTTTATGGATTGTGTGTCATAAGCTGTTAAGCCCGCGAAAACAAGAACACCAATTACTGAGATTGCAAACTGGAGAGCAGAGGAAGCAAGGAAAATGTTAACAACGGATGCTATTAGAATTCCGATTAACCCCATAAAAAGGAAAGAACCCATTCCAGTGAGATCTTTCTTCGTTGTGTAACCATAAAGGCTCGTTCCTGCAAACATTCCAGCCGCGATAAAGAACACTCGCGTTATGCTCTCTCCTGTATAAACAAGAAAGATACTAGATAGTGAGAGCCCCATCAGAGCGGCGTAAATCCAAAAAACCACTTGAGCTGTAGAGGAGGCCATCGAATGAAGTTTAGCCGCAAAAAAGAATACCATGCCTATAGGGGCCAACATAATTACCCACTTTAACGGGGACATGTAGATAGCATAGCCAAAGCCGGTTAATTGACCGCCCTGTATTGCAGCAAACGAAGCACCTAGAGCTATTAAGCCAGTTATAGCCAGCCCAATGGTCATATGGTTATAAACACCCAACATGTATTGGCGAAGACCAACATCTACATGCGCGTCTTGCACTTGCGATTTTGACATCAACCTTGGATCAAAAGCCATTTAGGAAACCTTTCAAAAATAACGTTCATAGCGATAATATAAGTGATTTTATTTAAAATTCAATGCTGCTTATTAATTAGATCACGACAAAAAAAAGTGCCTATTGAGACGACCGGAATTCCTGCAACCGTTCATTATATCTACTTTTTTTGTTCCTTTCCCTTACGCTCGCTGACTTTAACTGCCCGCAAGCCGCCAAAATATCGTTACCTCTTGGCGTTCTGACTGGAGACGGATACCCTGCTTTGAGGACTATCTTCGCAAACTCTTCTATTTGTTTTTTTTCAGAACATTCATACGGTGATCCAGGCCATGGATTAAAAGGAATGAGATTAATTTTCGCTGGAATTCCCTCCATAAGCTTGATCAAAGCTCTTGCATCAGAGGAACTGTCGTTTATTCCTTTAAGCATGACATACTCGAAGGTGATTCTTCTTGAATTACTTACTCCTGGATATTCACGGCACGCACTCATAAGTTCTTTTATGGGGTATCTTTTATTTATTGGCACAAGGATATCTCTAACCTCATCCGTGACTGCATGTAACGAAATTGCTAAATTTACATCTGTTTCCAGCCCACATCTATTAAATTCAGGAACAATGCCAGATGTAGAGAGCGTAATCCTTCTCTTAGAAATAGATATTCCTTCGTTATCCATGATTATTTTGAGCGCCTTAATGACATTCTCTAAATTGTATAGGGGTTCACCCATCCCCATGAGCACTATGTTGGTTAAAGGTCTACCTACTTGAGCAGATGGCCAAGCTGACAATTCATCCAACGCGATCAATATCTGCCCAACCAACTCTGATGATGAGAGATTTCGGACAAGCCTCTGCGTGCCCGTGTGGCAGAATGAGCAGTTAAGTGTGCACCCAACCTGGGACGATATGCATAATGTGCCCCTATCCTCTTCCGGTATAAATACCGTTTCTGCTTTCGCACCATCCTCGAACTTAAGCAACCATTTTATGGTCCCATCTGAACTAGTTTGTTTTTCGCCGACCATTGGTCGCTTTATTGAGAATGTCTGACCAAGCTGCGCCCTCACTTTTTTAGACAAGGTGGTCATTTCTTCAAACGACGTTGCGCCTTTGTGATATAGCCAGTGCCACACCTGTCCATTACGAAACTTCTGCAACCCAAGGTTCAGGAGTCGGTCACCAATTTCTTCACGCGATAAACCTATTATATTTTCTTGGTCTTTATTTTCGACCAGTCCGAGCACACTAATTATTTGCACTCCTTATCAATTCTTTTCTTCATAGCCGTAAAACCAGACAGGGAATAGGTATCTGTTGTTTTAGTTCCTCTACTGGATCTTCCTACAACGATCATTCTATTACCCTTTTTCATTGAATTAACCAGTTTCAAGTCAGACGATTGATCACGCGACCACGCTCCATCGTCTTCAGTAAAAAGCTCGAAAGCAGTTTTTCCAATATAGACTTTTACGCTGCTCTCTTTTTTGAAGGTATATCCTGCAATAAAGTTAACTTCACCAATAATTTTTTTTGATGGACGGTTTGTAACTAAAGCGTAGGGCTGCCCGCGCACTTTATATTTACCTTTTTGTTTAATAGGGGCGCTGGCCATATAGCAAACCTTACCTCCGTCTCCCTTGAATGTGTACGCCGTCCATGCCCTCTTTTCAGCAATCTTTTTTGGAGTTTGAGCTTCAGTCACACCTGCAAAGATGCTTAAAACGAAAACGCATGAAACGATTTTTACTATAGTAAGCTTCATTAAATTAATTTTCTGAGCTGTTAGAATAAGATCCCAAACTAGTCTTAGATTTTTCATCTCAAGTCAATAAAAACCCTGTGTTAGCCATGTTTTTTTTAACGCTTTAGGTGGACGAGCGGCAATTAACAGCTCGGCTTATACATTTCCAGGTATTTAATTAACTGATCCCCAATAGAATTTCGATTAGGCTTCCACAGCTCACGTCGTTGAGCCTCAAGCAGCCGTTTAATAATATCATTAAAAGCATCAATATTTTCTTTTTTAAGAAAGTTTTGGACTTCTTCGTTTTCTACGTAAGCTTCATAAACCGCATCAAAGTGGTGGTCGGCAACACAGCCTGAAGTTGCAGCGAATGCAAATAGGTAATCAACACTAGCAGCTATTTCGAAAGCTCCCTTGTAACCATGCCGCATTACCCCAGCGATCCATTTTGGGTTCACAGCCCGGCCTCGGACCACTCTAGCAAGCTCCTCTTCTAATTTACGTATTTTTGGAGCAAATGGTCTAGAGTGATCACCATGATACACCGTAGGTTGAACGCCAGAAAACTGGCGAACAGCTGCCGTTGCCCCCCCATGAAATTGATAATAATCGTCCGAATCAAGAATGTCATGCTCTCGATTATCTTGATTGTGGAGTACGACTTGAACTTTTGACAGTCTAGAGCGAAATAGTTCTTCCTCTGTTTCCCCTTCCAATTTTGATCCATAGACAAAGCTGCCCCACTTGAGATAAGCCATTGCAAAATCTTCCTGTGTCTCCCAAATCCCCTCATCAATAAGTGTTTGCAAACCAGCGCCGTAAGCACCTGGTTTACTTCCAAATATTCGCATAGTAGCTCGGCGGAAAGCCATTTTTGGATTAGCGCTATTAGATGATAAATTTATCCTTTCCGCTGTCGCTAGAGCTGCTAGTGGATTAAATTCCTCCGGTTCGTCAAGGCCAGCTATACGTTGTATAGCCATATCCATCAGTTCTACTTGGTAGGGAAATGCATCTCGGAAAAAACCAGAAATCCGCAAAGTAACATCTACCCTTGGCCGTCCTAGGGCCGTGTAGGGAATTATCTTGAAGCCCGTTACTCTTCCAGATATCGGTTCCCACTCTGGACACACCCCTAAAAGGGCTAAAATCTGGGCTATATCATCTCCACCTGTCCTCATGTTAGCGGTTCCCCACGCAGATAAGAGAAGATTTTTGGGCCACTCTCCATTTTCTTGGCGAAACCTATCTATTACTAGACCTGCAGCTTTCCAACCTAATTTCCAGGCTGTTGGAGTAGGGATTGTTCTGGTATCGACCGAATAAAAGTTTCTACCTGTGGGTAAAACATCCGGCCGTCCTCGCGAAGGCGCTCCTGAAGGGCCTGGAGGAATAAATTTTCCTTCTAAAGCATCTAACACGCCCGATATTTCTAATTCTCCACTGTTAATCAATTTTTGTTCTATATTATTTTTTAGTTCCTCAAGCACTTTACCAGTTTTAGGAAAGTTTCCTTTTGGGTCGTAGCGACCAGAAACAAGCTCAAGCGCTAAGGATTCAAGACGCTCACGGGTATCATCACATGTTCGCCAAATTTTATTTTTAAAACCCGTTGATAAAATTTTTGGCCTAGGCCCTGTCCACTCTTCAGCAGGCTCCATGTCTAGAGGGTCAAACTCGCCTAACTTTAAATCACTTACCAATGTCCTTAAAATAGAGTGTTGTGAGACTTCATTCTCCCCTCTTGGAACTCTAACTAGAGCCAAAAGTAAATTATCTAGCAATTTTCCCTTCGGGGTTTTGCCGAAAACATGAAGCCCATCGCGGATCTGCATATCTTTTAGGTCACAGATGTACGCATCAAGCCTTTTGAGTTTTTCACCAGATAGCTCATCATCTCCTAGACCAGAATCCTTGAGAATATTGCATCGCTCAGCTGTTTCGAAAATTTCCTTCTCCAGAGTTGGCATTCTACTAGGGTCAACTTGAAATGCTTGATAATACTCATCTATCAAACTTTCTAATTGCATCATCGGACCATATGACTCGGCTCGGGTTAAAGGTGGAACCAAGTGGTCAATGATAACAGCTTCAGACCGTCTTTTAGCCTGCGTTCCTTCACCTGGATCATTGACTATGAACGGATAAATATTTGGTAATCCCCTCAGGATTGCCTCTGGGTAACACGTTTCGCTGAGAGCTATTGATTTACCGGGTAACCATTCCAAATTTCCGTGCTTGCCGAGATGTATTACTGCTTCACATTTAAATGAATTCCTGAGCCATATATAAAATGCTAAATAACCATGAGGTGGAACTAATGCGGGGTCGTGGTATGTTTCTTTTGGATCAATGTTGTACCCGCGGGCCGGTTGTATACCTAAAACAACATTGCCGAGAATGCATACTGGCAGAACAAAATGCTCGCCCTTAACGAAAGGATCTTTGATCGGTGCGCCCCACTTTTCATTTATTTCCGACTGAATTTTTTTGGGCAATAACTTGAAAAAGAATTGATAATCTTTGAGGCTAAAAGTAGCTTCGCTTTCTTTTTGGTTACTTGCAAAAATATTATTTGTTGGCCCTTTTTTGATCATTTTCATAAGTGACGCACTGTTTTTCGGAATATCTCTGATTAAGTAACCTCTTTTTTTTAATGCTTTAAGGATCGAAACAGCACTCGCGGGGGTATCAAGCCCTACTCCATTTCCAATTCGGCTGTCCTTATTGGGGTAGTTGCTGAGAATGATAGCGAGACGTTTCTTGTAGGTTGGTATATCCCTTAATTTTATCCAGCTATTAATTAAATCCACTACAAATGAAATTCGATCTGGAACAGGTTCATACGTCACTATAGAACATTGCGTTTTCCGATCGTATTCGGCGCTTGATTTAAATGAAACTGCACGAGAGATAAGTCGACCGTCGACTTCTGGCAATGCTACGTTCATTGCGATATCCCTCGGGCTTAGGCCAGTCGGTGATCCCAGCCAGGTATCTTTCTCACTGCTTGACAAGATGAGCTGGAAAACTGGGCAATCCGTGTTTCTGAACGGTCCAGCCTTTTCGGGACTTTCTGTGGAAGAGATTGCAAAGGCCGTAGTATTCAGCACTACAGAAATATCAAGCTTTTCAGTTAATTCTTTAATAAACGCATCAGAATATTGATCTTTTAAGCTAGAGACATAAACGGGAAGAGGGTTAATGCCTTGTTGCAGTAATCTTTTTATTAAGGCATCGATAGGCTTTAAATTACCTGACGTAACTAAAGCTCGATAAAAAGTTATCAATGCTATTTTATTGCCACCAATCCAAGACTCTTTAAGCTCTTCCAGGCGAGGGTATTGTAATAAGGGCCAATATAATCCTGCTTTAAGGAGTGGAGCTGGCTCCTTCCATGAAACCTCGCGTCCTAGCAGATGGCCGGCGTATTTTATTAAATTGAGAGCGTTATCAACCCCACCATTAATGAAATAGGCCCAAATTCGGTCTACAGCATCTTTGGAAATAGTCGAGTAGGACATAAGTTGCGTATCGCTTTTGTCATCGCCAGGGACCACAGCAAGCTTTGCGCCAACCTGAATTACTTTATTTCTGATTTGCTCAAGACCATAAGCCCAATAACTTACACCACCTATCACTCTAATTATAACGAGCTTTGCTGAGCATATAATTTGTTCACAATAAATATCGACCGAGAAATTATGACTTAATTTAGTTAAATTAGCTAAGCGAAGGCTTGGTGATGTTGGGTCAGTTTTTAAATTTGCTCTCACCAAACAGTTCAGGTCGCTATCTGCGGCTGATAATATAATTATATCACCGACGGTCTGTTTTAAATCAACCGCTTCAGAAACATCACTCATTGTATCGGTGGGGCCGGATAGTATGTGCATGACTTTATTCTTTTAGAATGACAGTATTTTGCCTATCTCATTCTTGTCCATATCCGCAAATCCAATTATGACAAGCCGTGAATATCGCGCCTCACCTGCTTTCCAAGCCCTATCAAAGTATCTTTCGACCCTATGTCCAACAACTTGAACCGCTAAGCGCATTGATTTATCTTTGAGCGCTATAAATCCTTTCATGCGAAGAACATTGTGATTTTGAATAACTAATCTTAGTTGGGTATCAAGATTTTCAGGACTCTCCAGTTCACCGAACTCAAGGGCAAAGCTATCAAAGTCGTCGTGGTCGTGTCCATGTTCTCCATCATGGTGCGAACGTCTATTCCCAACGTCCAGCTCGGCTTCCGCCCCTAATCCCAAAAGAATTGCAGAGTCTACCTTTCCAAAACTAGTCTTGATACTCTTAATGTTTGTACGCTGGCATTCTAAAACTTTTGCTTCTATGCCTTTCCAGGCCTTTTCATTAACTAATTCCGACTTGTTTAGCACAATTATATCTGCACACTGGACCTGTTCTTCGAATAGCTCTTCCAACGGCGTTTCATGATCCAGCGATTCATCAGCTTCTCTTTGTGCTTGCACAGCAGCTGGATTATTCGCAAAAATACCATCTGCCACAGCCGCCGCGTCCACCACCGCGACTACGCCGTCAACAGTTGCCCGCGTGTTAACTTCCGGCCATTCAAATGCTTGCAAAAGTGGTTTGGGTAATGCCAACCCTGAAGTTTCGATTATAATATGATCCGGCGGGTGACTTCTATCTAACAATGACCTCATTGTTGGCAAAAAATCATCCGCTACTGTGCAACATATGCAACCATTAGCCAATTCAACAATATCTCCAACAGAACAACCTTCGATTTCGCAACCCAATATCAATTCCTTATCAACACCCAAGTCACCAAATTCGTTTATAATTAAAGCGATTTTTTTACCATTAGCTGTAGCTAAAAGATTTTGTATTAAGCTGGTTTTCCCCGCGCCTAAAAATCCTGTCACAACAGTTGCTGGAATTTTTTTCAATTTTTGATCATTTTTATTTTGTAGCATGGCGCACTCCCGTTGATTTGACATCATAACTCGTCACCAAACGGACTACCGCAATCCAATTTCACCCCGAATTAGATTTAGCAACGATGTCTCGGGCAGGTCTCCTGGCTTGTGGGTCAACGCGAGTGGCTCTTCCTTCCCGGCGATTTATAAAGAAGGTCGCCAGTGGTTAAACAGAGTCCTTACTAACCACATACAGTTGCGGGGGCAGCCGCGGTTTACTACCAATAGAACTTTTTAGGTTACCGCGTTCCCTTTTAATCTAGTTAAAGAACCTTAGACCGTTTAAATAAAATGTTAAGTTACCGAAGAGTCAAGCATTTGCACGTTTCAATAGCCCTCGTGATTGCAACTAAGTTGCAATTTCATAATATAGCTTGCTATATTCAAGCAATTATTTTTAACGGTAGACTATCCGCTATAAGCGCGTAACTATGGCGATATTAGTTTATCGCTAGAATGCAATTGGCCAACCTGTAACCTTTTTCAGTTAATTACTTTTAGAAAAAACATGACAGAAAATTTAATGTTTAGGCCAACAAGAGAAAAAAACACCTCACTTGCACGAATATTTAGAACTGAGCAAACATGGCCTAAAACGTCAGTGTTACTTAGCCTATTTGTATTGTTGCCGGTAGCTGGCCTAATTTGGGCAGCTCTTGGAACGGATGAAAATATTTGGCAGCATTTGTTAGGCTCTGTGCTGCCAAATTATATTGTTAATTCACTGATACTTATGACTGGCGTCGGCCTTGGAGTGACTCTTATTGGTACTTGTACAGCGTGGTTAGTCGCAAACTGTCGCTTCCCAGGACATAAACTTTTTGGCTGGATGCTCATTTTACCATTAGCAATGCCAGCCTACGTAATGGCCTATGTATATACAGATTTTTTAGAGTATTCTGGCCCACTGCAAACTGCACTTCGCCTAACATTTTCCTGGGAAAATAGCACTGAATATTGGTTCCCAGAAATTCGAAGTCATGGAGGAGCAATAGTGCTATTAAGCTTGGTTCTTTATCCATATGTTTATGCATTGGCCAGAGCTGCCTTTTCCGAGCAGGCCATATCACTGTCGGAGGCAGGACGCATGCTGGGGCACAGTCCAACGAAAGTTTTTTTTTCGGTATCGCTCCCACTTGCTCGACCCGCAATTGTTGTCGGAGTAACCCTTGCTTTAATGGAAACCCTCAGTGATTTTGGGACCGTTGATTATTTTGCCGTCAGAACCCTGACAACTGGAATTTTTGATGTTTGGTTTGGAATGGAAAATCAGAGTGGAGCATCACAAATTGCTCTGGTACTTTTAACTTTTATCATTTTACTGGTTTGGCTTGAAAGAACATCTCGTAAAAAACAAAAAGTTCATAACACTTCTCGAATGAGTAGCGTATTCAGGTTTCAACTAAATGGTTGGAAATCCGCATTAGCTATTACTTGTTGCGGTATGCCCATATTGTTCGGTTTTTTACTTCCTGCAATTATACTGGCGACATACTCCTCATACAGTTTTAATCAATTCAAATATGCAGACTATTTGACATATACAGGGAACACGTTATTCCTTGCCGCCGGCAGCGCAGTATTATGTATGATTCTTGGAATCTTTATCGGTTACAGCCAGAGGTTAAGTTCACATTGGATCGTGAAACTTGCAACACGAATTTCTACAATTGGTTATGCAATACCAGGAGCAGCACTTGCTATTGGTTTAATAATTTCTTTTGGCGCAATGAACGAAATTATATTTACAGTATCCGATCACTTTTTTTTATCTGCACAATCGTTCTTCTTAAGTGGTGGGGTCGTTGCTCTATTCGTTGGTTATACTATTCGTTTTCTAGCTATAAGTGTTGGATCCGTTGAGAGTGGCCTCGAAAAAATAACACCTAATATGGATATGGCCTCTAGGACCCTTGGGAGTGGTCCTTTTTCAACTTTGTGTCGAATTCACTTTCCTCTTCTGAGGCCTGCTTTATTAGCGGGCTCTATTCTAGTTTTTGTTGACACTATGAAGGAATTACCCGCAACCCTGATACTCCGTCCATTTAGTTTTGAAACCTTAGCAACATTTGTATACCAGTATGCGTCCGATGAGCTTTTAGTAGAATGTGCTCCAGCTGCCTTAACGATAGTTCTTGCTGGTATACTACCAGTTATTCTATTGAATGCAGCCATTGATAAAAAAAGCTAGTCATCAGCATTAATGCTAGCGGCGGCCTTGGTGGGCAAACTGATTTCTGCTTCTCGATCCTGACCTTCTATTACTCCCATCGTCTTCGTCGAAGAGATCAGCGAGTTGATCCATCATTGTGCCGCCGAGCTGCTCTACATCAACGATAGTAACAGCCCTACGGTAGTAACGTGTAACGTCATGGCCTATGCCTATCGCTACTAATTCAACAGGCGATCGGCTTTCTATATATTGGATTGTGTCTCTAAGATGTTTTTCCAGATAATTTCCTGGATTGACCGAAAGAGTAGAATCGTCAACAGGAGCACCATCTGAGATAACCATGAGTATACGTCTTTCTTCGGGTCGCGCCAAGAGCCTCTGATGTGCCCAAATCAAAGCCTCCCCATCGATATTTTCTTTAAGTATACCTTCCCGCAACATTAAACCGAGTGACTTTCTAGCATGTCTCCATGGAGAGTCTGCCGACTTATAGACAATGTGCCGCAAGTCATTAAGCCGGCCCGGGTTTTGTGGTTTACCATTTTGTATCCATTTCTCCCTGGCAGTCCCACCTTTCCATTGTTTAGTTGTGAACCCAAGTATCTCCACTTTCACCCCGCATCGCTCCAAGGTTCTAGCTAGAATATCTGCACTCATTGCGGCGATCGTAATTGGACGTCCCCGCATTGACCCTGAGTTGTCTATTAGTAGGGAAACAACCGTGTCCCTGAACTCTGTATCTTTCTCTATTTTATATGAAAGAGGGTATAACGGTGCCGTCACCACTCTTGAAAGCCGGCCAGCATCTAAGATCCCTTCTTCCAAGTCAAACAACCAGGAACGGTTCTGCTGTGCCAACAATTTCCGCTGCAGCCTGTTAGCTAATTTCCCTATAAGCCCTTGTAAGTGGTTCAGCTGCTGATCCAACAACGCTCTCAACCTGGTCAACTCTTCTGAGTCGCACAGTTCTGCCGCTGGGATAATTTCGTCATTATCTGTGGTATAGGCTTTGTAGATAGAGGTATCGCTATTTTCAGAATTGTGGAACATTGGCGGATTACCAGGATTTGCCGGTTCTTCGTCGCCTCCACCGGGCTCCATATCCATATCTTCCCCATCTTCACCATCAGCAGACTCATCGCCAGCCTCCATCTCCGATGGTATCATCTCCGAGTCTTCTCCATCCTCACTGGCACCGCTCGTACCAGAGTCGTTCATTTCATCCGATTCGCCGCCCTCGCTCTCATCCTGGCTTTCACTTGAGTCTTCATCTGGCAAACCCTCCTCGCCTATCTCAAGATCTAAGTCAGAGATTAGTTGGTGGGCGTGTTCCGCATAGGCGCGTTGGTCGCCAACAAAAGACTCCAACTCTTTAAGGGTCGATCCAATCTTTGAACTAACCCAGGGGCGCCAAAGATCAACAACGCGGCGCGTTGATGGGGGCGGAGCCTGACCTGTTAGAACCTCACGAGCTAATAAGTGTATAACGTCTGTCAAAGCCGCGTCATCTTTATTGCTTATTCGCTCAAAACCCCGCCGGCGATATCTATCATCTAATGCTTCTTCTAAGTTTTGGGCCACACCCGCCATACGCCTAGCTCCAATTGCTTCAACTCGTGCTTGTTCTACGGCATCAAAAATTTCCCGTGCTGCTTGATTGGATGGCATTCTAGAGGCATGAATTGTTGAGTCATGATAACGTTTTTTTAAGGATATGCTATCAGCCTCGCCTCTTACTTTAGCTATTTCCTTCGGATCGAGGTCTCTTGGAGGCAATGGTAATCTGACCCGTTCACCGGCCACGCTGGGCGTCTCGGCACCATAGCTTACCTCAACCTCTCTTTCTCCCGACATCGCTCGAACACATGCTGCGGTAGATCGTTTGAAGACCTCTACAGGATGATCATCGTCATTTGGTGAACCTACCATCAAAAACTCCAGCCTTTTTTATGTCGCTGTGACCTCTGACAGACTACTATCTGGTAGTTCTTCGCCAAAGCATCTTTGATAATATTCGCTTACTGTCGGACGTTCTACCTCATCACATTTATTGAGAAAACTAAGCCTAAAGGCAAACGCTATATCACCATTAAATATGCGTGCGTTTTCAGCCCAGGTAATCACGGTTCTGGGGGACATCACGGTCGATATATCGCCCGCCATAAATCCCTGCCTTGTTAGATCAGCCAAGGCCACCATTGAGTCTATCTGACTTTTACCATCGCTCGAGTCGTATTCAGGCGATTTCGAGAGGATTATGCCACATTCTGCTTCGTGACTTAGATAGTTCAGCGTTGTTACAATGTTCCATCTATCCATTTGCCCTTGGTTTATCTGTTGTGTTCCATGATAGAGACCTGTTGTATCGCCAAGTCCCACCGTATTAGCGGTCGCAAATAGCCGGAAATTTGGGTTGGGGGTTATTACTTTGTTTGTATCCAGCAGTGTCATCCGTCCGTCCTGTTCAAGCACTCGCTGAATAACAAACATTACGTCTGCCCGCCCTGCGTCATATTCGTCAAAGACTAAAGCCGTTGGATTCTGAAGTGACCAGGGAAGTATACCTTCCCTAAACTCTGTAACTTGTTTGCTATCCCTCAGAACGATCGCGTCTTTACCTATTAAGTCGATCCGACTTATATGGCTGTCTAAATTAACCCTTATACAGGGCCAGTTTAACTTAGCGGCTACCTGCTCGATATGTGTTGATTTTCCCGTCCCATGATAACCTTGTATCATTACCCTTCTATTGTGCGAAAAGCCCGCTAGTATCGCCAAAGTAGTATCCTTATCAAAAAGATAAGTTTCGTCCACTGCCGGCACGTACTCGCTGATCTCGCTAAAAGCAGGTACTTTGAGATCAATGTCTATTCCAAATGTTTCGCGAACAGAGAGTTCTATATCTGGCGCCTCAATATGGTGGGCTTTTTTTCTTTCGTTATTATCTTTTTCCGACATTTATTTTATCCGACTTAGTTATGTTGATGTGTGAGCTTGCCTGCGCCAAATAGCAACGTTAGAGCTTTTTCAAATATTCTTTTAACGTCGTATACGCCTCGTTAATTATTTTCAACCTTTCTTCTGATTCTTTGTCACCCCCATTGTGGTCCGGGTGGTTGAGTTTAACTAAATCTTTGTATTTTGATTTCAGTTTTTCTAATTCGATTGGAAGCTCCAATTCCATTATAGATAGTGCTGTTACCTGTTGAGGTTCCAAGTTGGCATAAACAGGATTAGAACCTCTACTTTTATCGCTTCCTTTGTATGTTATGTCGTAATCTTCGAATAAACCAAATACATCTCTGATTTCATTATTCAATAGAGAAGAAAAGCCAGCCTGCCGTGCACCGAAAGGCCAGCTTGGGCGCTCCCAGGTAGTCGAGCGGCGTATCATCTGCTCCAATTCTTCTTCATTAAATCCCTCATTGAAATTCCATGATCGGTTATACTCTCTAACGTGCTCCAAACAAAAGTAATAATAATCTCTCAGTTGTTGCGGGCCTTTTGGTGCCTTGTATAACCCGTCGCGACAACAGTCAGGAAAATCACATTCATTTTCCCTGCTTTGTTTATCTGATGTGTCTAGTCTCAGCGCTTCTGCATAACGCCGTGTTTTATTAGAATTAATCACGTCATCCCGTCTTTATGATTGATTACGCGTGTTGTATGAGTAATTGAGAATTCTTTTCATAATCATTTTACCTTATTTATAATATAGGCAATTATATGCGATAGGAAAACCTTGATGAAAGTAGCGAAAAAGATTGAAAATAAGATCCTACAAGAATTAAGCCCGACGCGATTTAAGCTTGTTGACGAATCACATCTACATGCAGGGCATGTGGGAGCTAGGCCAGAAGGAGAGACACATTTTCGCTTGTGTGTTTCCTCTCCAAAACTGTCCGGAAAAAGTCGATTGGAAAAACAACGCGTAATCCATAAAATTCTAAAAGAAGAGTTGGAAGGACCCGTTCATGCGTTAAGTATCGAAGTTGACTAGCTAATTCAAAGTTCAGCTTGACCTGTGGTCACCTCGTCATACGAACCTGCCGTCTGTTTTGGCCGAGGCCACACCCGCAATTGCGTTATTTGGTTCCTATGTTTACGCAAAATTCTAAACCTAAAACCGTGAAATATAAACTCTTGGCTCACGTCTGGTATTATTCGCGATTCGTGGAGTATCAGCCCCGCGATTGTAGATGCTTCTTCATCTGGAAGACTCCATTCGTAATCTCTGTTCAGATCACGTAAAGTAACCGATCCATTAATCAAGAAAGAACCGTCTGGCTGAGGACGTACACCGGAAACAGACACATCATTTTCGTCATCTATGTTACCGACTATCTCTTCCAGAATATCTTCCAAGGTAACGACACCTTGCAGGGTTCCGTATTCATCAACCACGACAGCAAAGTGTTCCTTTCTTGCTCGAAATGCCTGCAATTGATCTAGAAGATTGGACGACTCTGGGATGAACCACGGTTCATTAGCTACTTCAACAATATCCAGATCAGCCATATTTTCGCCAGGAAAACCTCGTATAGCGCGCAAAAGAGCTTTTCCATGAAGAATTCCAATGATTTCGTCCGGATCACCTCGATAGAGTGGTAATCTTGTAAACGGACTCTCTAATAGCTCGTCCAGTATTTCTTCTAGGGATAGATCTGCGTTAATCATGGAGACGCTACTTCGATGTGTCATGATTTCCTCAACAGTTACCTCACCAAGATCTAAAATGCTCCTGAGCATTGCCCTTTCTTCACTCACATCTGGTCCAGGTCCTGTATGCAATTCTATCAATCCACGCAGCTCTTCTTCACGCTCCTGTTGTTCCAATGAAGAAAGGCCTTTGATGCCAAACATCCTTAGTAAAATATTTACTACAAACCTTGTCGCCATACTCAGAGGCTGGAACAACCATACGAAAACCCTAATAGCAGAGCCCACAGCTAGTGCTGATCTATCTGCATTATTTATTGCAAACGTTTTTGGCAAAACCTCGGCAAAAATGGTGACTAATATTGTCATACCGACCATCGCATAGGCGACACCTGCATCATCGAACAGACTAATTAAGACACTTGTTGCAAGAGCAGATGCGGCTATATTGGCTATATTATTTCCAATTAATATTGTTCCTATCAGCGTATCGTTTTTCCGACGAAGTCTTAGAACCGTACCGGCTCTGCGATCTCCACGAAGTGACAACTGATGAAGTCTTGCTTGCGAAGCTGCTGTTAAAGCGGTTTCTGACCCAGAAAAAAAAGCAGAAAGAAAAAGAAGAGCTACTATGGCAGTAATATTGGCTATAAATGATTGCGCAATATGAAAAATTTCAAACATATTTAATGATGACCTTCTAAGATTCAATTTAGGACTTCAGTTTGTTAAAGATCTCCTGACAATGACTTTTCGATTATACTGTAGACTTCTTTTTTTTCTACATCCGCGGTCAGGAAAGCTTCGCCTATACCCTTTAAAAGCACAAATCTCAGCTGGCCATTGGACACCTTTTTGTCGTGCTGCATATGTTGCATTAGCCCATCAGGATGCCACAAAGTGGACCCCTTAATGGTCTTTATGTTCGTAGGAAGCCCGATTTTCCTGATATATTTAATTGCTCGCCCCGCATCCTGCCCTGACAGGTAGCCCAAATTTTTTGACAATTCAATAGCCATGACCATGCCAATCGACACCGCCTCACCATGAAGCAAATTTCCATCATATCCAGCTTCCGCCTCGAGGGCGTGTCCAAAAGTGTGACCAAAATTCAAAATGGCCCGCAGATCTTGCTCCTTTTCATCTGCTTCAACTATTTCTGACTTTATCCGACAACTGGTAAAAATGGCAAATTGTTGTGCCAGCTTGTCTCCCTCTAAAACCTTTTTTCCATTCAACTCCAACCAATCAAAAAATGAGCAATCTTTTATGAGCCCATATTTCACCACTTCGGCATAACCAGCAAAAAGTTGACGCGACGGCAAAGTTTCGAGCACTTGAGTATCAATTGCAACCATGCTTGGTTGGTAAAAACTTCCAACAAGGTTTTTCCCCTGCCGGACATTGATACCTGTTTTTCCACCGACCGAACTGTCCACTTGGGAAAGTAGCGTTGTCGGCACTTGAACAACCTGTATGCCTCTCAAAGTCACGGCGCCCGCAAAACCTGCTAAATCACCGATAACTCCACCTCCCAAAGCTATCAATAAAGAGTTCCTGTCAACTTTGGATTCAAGCAGTTGATCAATTATTTTTTCCAAATTAATAAAACTTTTTGTACTCTCTCCTACTGGAACTTCTAATACTTTTGGTGATATGCCTTGCGCCGATAAGGACTCTATCGTTTGTTTTAACCAGTGACCTGAAATGTTGTTATCCGTAACGATGAATGTTTTTGGTTTAACAAATTTCTGAGATATTAGGGTGCCTAAGCTAGCAAGCAAGCCATGCTCAATAATAATATCGTATGAATTTTCTCTGAGATTAATTCTTAGTTTATTGTGTTCGTTCACGACTACACCGACTGTTTCGAGGGACAATAATCGTCTAAGCATTCAATCACTTTTGAAACTGTAGTTTCGACCCCATCATTCTCCCCATCTACTATAAGATCCGCATAATTATATATAGGATAGCGTTCCTTTATTAGCTCTTTCAAAGTTTGCTGCGGATCAACTGTTTGCAAAAGTGGTCTACCGGACCTCTTTTCTAGCCTCTTTGCTAATACTTCGAAACCTACACGCAACCATATTGACGTAGCCGTTTTTTTTATTAAAAGCCTAGTTGCTTGAGACATAAAAGCACCGCCACCAGTAGCTAAAACACAAGGCTGCCCAGCTAATATTCTTGAAATAACCCTCTCTTCACCTTTTCTGAACTCTACCTCACCGTATTTCTCAAAGAAATCTGTAATTGTACATCCTGCAGCGCGTTCTATTTCCTGATCGGCGTCGATGAACTTTACTCCAATTCGATCTGCTAGAATTTTTCCTACAGTGGTTTTACCCGCTCCCATTATACCTACCAAAACGATTGTCTTTTTTAGAACATGATCAATTTTGTTACTAAATTTGTTTGTTTTCATTCAAAGCACTTTTTCATTTTTAGTAGATTCCAGTCAAATGTATTCACAAACTTCGCCATACAATAGTCATAATTCCGGGATCAACTCTCTTTTATCAGTTTTTTTCAGCTAGCAACAAGATATAGATTTAGAATGAAACATATTACTCTAAATGTTATAGGTGAGAGCTAGTAGGAACCAACTGCTTTATCAATCCTGGATATTTATCATGAAAGTAGCCCTAATTACCCTGATTGTTGTAATTATAGCGATTGGTAGCGCTATTGCTATGCTCTCAACATGGGACATACCAGCACCCTCAAGTTTTGTAGAAAGAGACATATCAAATGAAAAGCCTCTTCGCTAAAATTAATTTATTTTTATTCATTTGCATGGTCGCCCACATCGCAACAGATGCGGCTGCACAACAGAGCCCTATCTCTCTTTTACCTAAAGCTAAAAGTACATTCGAACCCGATAAAAAAATACCTCAACAAGAATCAGAAATTAAAACTTCTACTGATGGTTCTAATTCGGAAGACAAAGTTGTTCAGGCTAACGGGTTGGAAGCGTTAAATCTAGAAACCACCGGGATTTTGGATGCCGAAACTGGTGGATTTGATAAAGATATGTGGAATGGAACATCTTATCCAGAAGCGATCTCATTATTGAAGAACCTGCCCTCTAAAGTATATTCTAGAAGTTTACAAAATCTACAAAAGCGGCTTTTACTTACCCGAGCCCGCACCCCTATCTATGAAAGAGACGAGAACAAGAATATTATTTTAAAACTTCGACAGCGAAATCTTTTTAAATCGGGAAAGTTAGATTACTTCGCACAAATACAGGAAAATATTCCGCGGTCACATAATGATGAAGAGTTAGCGCAATTCGCGGTTAACGTTTCTTTTTTAAAAAATAATCTGGACGAGGCGTGCGAGCTTACAAAGTATTGGTTTGATAAATCTCAAAAAAAGTTTTGGCAGAAAAATCTCATTTTTTGTGATGCTATTAATGGCCTTCGGGATAATGTGGATTTTGGAATTCAGCTTCTCTCTGAAACCGAGAACAGAGAGGATTATACGTTCATCTCACTGATTAATGTTATTATCGGCGACGAAGACATGCCGCCACGTAATCAAATAGCAGAAATTACTCCAAGAGGTGCAGCGATGCTGAGGTTTGGACAGCAAACCTTGCCTGAGTTAAACTTGGACGTCTTACCACCTTGGCTGCACAGAATCTATATCAATGATCCATCAATCCAACAGAAGGATAGATTGAACCTAGCTCATCACTCTTTTCTATTAGGATTAATAGAGGTAGAAGCTCTAGCAAAACTCTATGAAACGGCTGACTTACCACAAAATGATATTTCAACGGCAGTAACATTGGCACGTGAAGGCGCTACACAGATCCCTAACGCACTTTTGTACCGATTGGTACTATCTCAAGAGACTGATTTTGGAAAAGCTCAAGCAATCCATGAAGCAATAGATTTTGCCCTACAAGACGGTGCAATTTCTGAGATGGCGGAGCTTTATAACAGCGTCCTAGAGCAAATTGTACCTGCCTCCGAATTAGGCTGGTTTGCTTGCAGGGCTGCCATAATAAACATGATTAATCGAGATTTTACAACAGCACAAATCTGGTTAGAGATAGCTCAAAAAGAAGACAAGCTAAGCGACCAAAGTTCAATCACTTGGTCAAAAGTATGGCCAGTTTTATGGATATTAACTGAAGATGATTCAGTAGAATTAGATGAACAACAATTAAAAGTTTGGGCACAGAATTTATTGAGTGAAAAACCTTTGGAAGGGAGAAGTTTTCTAAATCTTACTTACCATGTCCTCGAGATTTTTGGAGCTAAAATTCCACATGAAAGATGGACTGAAATAGCTGGAAACGAAGTGCGCATCGAGCAAGGGTATAGCTTGTTCATCAACAAACAATCGATAGAAAAAGCCTTGGAAAAAAAGCTCACCGCAGCGGCTGCAGCGACTTTATTACAATCCGTTGGCAGTCTAAAACCATCCGAATTTCAAGACGAAAGCTTATTATTTATTATTTCAACTCTCAATGATCTAGGTCTTAAACAACAGGCGAAAAGCTTAGCTTTCCAAGTTTTGATCCAAAAAAACCACCAAATGTGGTAAGCCATATGAGGTTCTAAATGTATG
>Ga0160422_10000274_pt1 | contig 30685 bp, 31 predicted proteins | sample Fk160mmetaG_FD_108192 | JGI IMG/M metagenome (GOLD analysis project Ga0160422, IMG submission 108192) | Marine microbial communities from the Central Pacific Ocean - Fk160115 60m metaG | ecosystem: Environmental > Aquatic > Marine > Oceanic > Photic zone | place: The Central Pacific Ocean...
ACGTCGATATTTCGGTTGTGGATGAAAATGGAGCCGCAGTTCCAACCGGCGAAATTGGTGAAATTATAGTCCGCGGGGATGTTGTTATGTCTGGATATTGGCAAAACGTTGAAGCGACAAAAATTTCCATTCGTGACGGATGGCTTTGGACTGGCGATATTGGCGCCCTAGATGAAGAGGGTTTTTTGACGCTTAAGGACCGATCAAAAGATTTGATAATTTCGGGGGGCACAAATATTTATCCACGAGAGATAGAAGAAGTACTCCTAAAGCATCCATCGATCTATGAAGTTGCAGTAGTTGGTAAGCCCGACAACGATTGGGGTGAGACGGTAACAGCGTTTGTGTGTTTACATGAGGGCGAGTATGTAACATGTGAGGAACTTGACTCGCTGTGTCTGGACAACATAGCACGTTTTAAGAGACCTAAGGAATATTTATTTGTCAAACAGTTGCCAAAAAACAATTACGGGAAAATTCTCAAAACAGAATTGCGGGAACAATTAAGCAACTATTCAGATACTATTAAATGATTGCGCTCAAACTTTTTGATCCGCTAATTTTTCCAAGTATACCAATAATGGTTCCAGGAAGTAGCTAATACTTTTATACGATAAGAGCGAGTCTGGAGCACTGCGCAATAATGAGGACAAATTCTGTGCTTCTTTTGGATACTTATGTAATTTTGAAATCTTATCAATATAAGTTTTAATGGTGAATAATACCCAACCAGTATCCGGCAAACGACGCAACGTCTGCCGTTCACATCTCATATACACCTTGTCGCCGGCATTCTCTGACGTAATAGATATCTCAGACCTGCTATTTTTTTGACGCACTGGTTGAAAGAGAGTCGGATCTGTAGTTAGTGACCAATTCACGCGCCAAAAAGGACGATCAACCTGTATGCGATTAAAAAAGCTGTCCACTGGACGTGATAGCTTTTCGCTATAGTCGGGCACTGGTTTGTGAATGGCGCTCATGGGCAAACCCATTTTATCCATCAATCGCCATCTGGCAGGAAAGCAAAGCGAAGCAGCTTCTAACGTGTAACCATCCGGTCCGGGCGCCATTAAACACAAATCCTCTTGCACAAGACGTCCACATAGATCTAACGGAGACTCTTCAAAATTACTCATACGAAATTTCCAATTAAGTTTTGGAAGAATAATCTCTTCTTGTTCTACCTTGAGGACGCCTGGGCAGAATTTTGTCATGTGCTGTAGAACAAGGTCTAAGACCTCTGTTTGTGCCGGCAAACTGCCAGGCCGACTGGCAAAAACTTCTGGATAATTCGATACTAATAATTGTTTTTTTTCTTTTAATTCTTCATAAAAATGCTCATCTACCTCTATCCAATTTTTTAATTGAAGAGCCACTAATCCCATCGAAATCTTATATTCTGGCCGACTAAAGGGAAGATAAAGCGGCTCGCTCCGTGAAATAAATTGGAAACCTGACAACTTTTGTTAATCCATTTGCATCATCTATATAAAAGGATTTCGCGTGCTGCGTTTAAGGGCGTAAAGGGCCTGTTGCTGCAGTAGATCGTGGTGACTTTCCATCATAACCAATTAATCTGTTTGCTTCCTGCCCTGGTAAAGGCTGAGAGTAACAGTTCACTTTTCCAATCGTTCTATAACAATAGACTGATGCTGGCATAGCACGGCTCTGCTTCTTGCCCTCCATAAAAAGCTTGTCTATATTTTCCCTCATAGTTTCGGCACAACCCGCAAGAGATCCTGCCAATAGGATTAAGACAAGAGACATCCTCATTTTAAAAAACTCCGGTAATTTTTATTCATCTTTTTTTGAAGATTAATGCACGGTTTTAAGGACATCTCGTACTGTCTCGGCAATAAAGTCTATATGCTTTCTTTCAACTATCAAAGGCGGGGATAGCGCAATTGTATCTCCAGTGGTTCTAACAAGAAGTCCCCTCTCAAAAGCTTTCTGAAATGCCTCCATGGCCCTAACAGTGAGCTTGTTTGGGATCGATTCTAATTCAATTGCTCCCATTAAACCCAAATTTCTTACGTCAATCACGTTCTTGCAATCGGCTAAAGAATGAACGGCTTCTTGAAAATATGGAGCCAGTTCTGCCGCACGCGCAAATAAATCCTCCTCGCGATAAACTTCTAACGTAGCCAGACCTGCTGCACAGGCAAGCGGATGCCCTGAATAGGTATAGCCATGAAAAAATTCAATTGCCCCCTCTGGAGCCACCTCCATAAAGACATCATATATTCCGTCGCGAACAAAAACTGCTCCCATTGGTACAGTCGCATTTGTTATTCCTTTTGCTGTAGTGAAAATATCTGGCTTAACGTCAAAATATTCATTTGCAAAGCTATCACCAAGCCGGCCAAATCCAGTGATTACCTCATCAAAAATTAGTAATATACCGTGTTTTGTGCATATTTCCCGTAAACGCTTCAGGTAGCCTTGGGGGGGTATAAGAACACCAGTTGAACCCGCTACAGGTTCAACAATAACGGCAGCTATATTCGAAGCATCATGAAGCGCTACGATTGATTCTAAATCATCCGCAAGATGTGCTCCCCATTCAGGTTGTCCCTTAACAAATGCATTGTGTTCAAGGTTGTGCGTATGTTTTAGATGATCTATGCCTGTCAACATGTTACCAAACATCTTCCTATTTGGAGAAATACCGCCGACAGATATGCCACCAAAGCCAACACCATGATATCCTCGTTCACGACCTACAAATCTCGTGCGATTGCCCTGCCCGATATTGCGTTGATACGCCAACGCTATTTTTAATGCAGTATCGACAGATTCTGACCCTGAATTTGTAAACATCACATGGCTGTATTCCTTAACCATACCAGTTAATCGGGAAGCAAATTCAAAGGATAAGGGATGTCCTACTTGAAACCCTGGAGCATAATCAAGTTTTTCCACCTGCTTACTTACGGCCTCAATTATCGGTTTACGTCTATGTCCAGCATTAACGCACCAAAGTCCCGATGTCCCATCGAGAACTTTTCTTCCATCAGGAGTGAAATAATACATCCCATCTGCTTCGCTGAATAATCTAGGCTGTTTTTTGAAACTTCTATTATCTGTAAAGGGCATCCAAAGCGAGTCTAGATCATTTGGCACAGTAACATCTGAAATGGACATAGCATACTCCATGAGGATTTGGGATTACCGGACTTAGCCGGACGTTTATTTGTCCATCAGTATACGAGGACATTAAAAATAATACGAATCTTTACTTCATAAGTTTATCAAAGAAATCCATATATTGTTTAACTATAATTTTTTTTGAAAAATTGCGTTCATATGTTCTTCTACCTTCACTGGCAAGTTCCTCAGCCAGATCAGCATCACCTAGAAGCACCCTTATTGTATCCGCTAAATTAGTTGGGTTATCAATTTCGCACAAAAAACCATTCTTCCCACTAGTAATTAGCTCTTTCGGACCGTCACTAGCCGCCGCTATAACCGGCTTCCCTTGAACCCAAGCTTCCAAAATAACATTTCCGAGGGGTTCATGTCGCGATGGACAAATCAACGCATCAGTAGCAGCAAGTAAATTGCTCGTATCGGACCGCCACCCCAGAAATCGAACTCTATCGGAAATTTTTAAATTGTCTGCAATTCGCATCAATGTTTGTTTTTGTGGTCCGTCACCTGCCAACCAAAGGAAAACGTCGGGCATAGCCGCCAAAGCCTCTAGAAGCACATCAAAGCCTTTGTTTTCATGCAACCTACCAAGTGCAAGGATAATGGGAAACCCTAACGGGGTATCAAACATAGAACGTTCGAGAGGCAGACCTTTCCTTTCCTCAACAAAATTTGGGATGTAAATGATTTTATCGGACGGCCATCCGTGTTGCGTCATATAGCTAATAATTGTCTGAGTATTGCCAATCAAATAATCGCATTTCCTATACTTTTGTAGATTGTAGTACCCTCCTAAGCGCGCAACGTGTTTGAAATTCCCTTTAGGAAGCTTTTGTGTTGCTCTGGTCATCCACGTTAAGACTATCCCCGGTTGATAATCAGCAGCTAATTTTCGAAGCTTGTAGGAAGTAAAAAAATCTAGCGGCCCGCCAAACCGCATTTCTGTTACGTCAACGTCGCTTTCTTTAAGCTGCTGGAATCTTTCTTTATTTTTCCGAATTACAACTTTTTGAGAATACTCAATTTCTGAAAGCGCAATAGCTAAGCGTGAAAAAAACAGCTCCGCCCCGCCATTACGAGCTCCTGCCATCACTTGTAATAATCGAGTCATTTTTAGTATAAGACCAAAGTGTTAGATCAACTTTCGAAGAAATTAAGTCTCTGTAATAACTTTAACACCGCCACGGGCTACTTGTCGTTTTTGGCCGATGTCATGGAGGAGATTAACATTTGGATCCGCAGAGTAAAAGTAGTGAAAATTTATTAGTTATCCAGCCCCTCCCAGGCATTGGAGATGCAATCTGGCATCTACCACATTTAAAAGCATTGGCTAATTCCAACCCATCAGGGAAAGTGACACTTCTCACAAAAAGTCGCTCATTGGCAAAACAACTTCTATCTGAAACGGATTTTGTAAAAGAAGTTCTCTATCTATCTCAAGAGAACGGGGCCCATTTTGGGATGTCAGGTCCCATTAATCTAGGCAAATTTTTAACCCCTTTTAAATTCGATCAAGCATGGATTTTGCACAACTCGGCTAGATATAGCATCGCCTCTTGGTGGGCCGGCATACCGAATAGAATAGGCTTTGGCATTGGCTGGCAAGACGCCTTTCTTACCTCAGCTCATACGCTTTCCAAAAACGAAAAGAGGTTAACGACAATTGAAAAATCAAAACGGCTACTTCGATTGAACGGCATCGCCATTGAGGATGATAAACCCACCTTAGATTTTTCAGAGGCTATTTTAAAATCAGCCGCACTTCACCTTTCCAAAGAAAAGCATCTAAACATTGCCTTAGCAATCGGCTCTAGTGAGCCAATAAAACAGTGGGGCACTGAGAACTTTATCAGGCTGGTGGAATTACTGACAAATACACGTAGAGCAAATATAGTATTAGTTGGTGGGGACGAAGACGCAGAAATGGCTGCAAACATTTGCAAACACTTTGAAAATCCAAGGTGGATAAAGCAACTGATAAATCATCCCATATTAGAAGCCGCTGCAGTCACGAAATTCTGCCAAGTCTGTATTGGAAATGATACTGGAATATTAAATGTCGCTGCAGCCGCCGGAACGCACGCCTTTGGTATTTTTTGCGGCTCAAGACCTTTAAACCCCGATCCACTAATTACACCTATTGAAGCCGGCGAAACTAAACAGGGCTGCTTTCAAAATACAATAACCCCAAAAATGATTGTTGAACAACTAATTGCGGCCGGTTTCACGAAGTAGTTCACCGCATGCATTGAGTACAGTTTCAACTGAAAGCCCCCCCATTAAGCTATTTGTTGGGTCGGGGCGAAAATCTGGATGTCTCGATAATTGTTCGAAAGACTCACTAGTTCTAACGTATGCACATCTTGAACCCCACGGCCTGTAATTTGCTTCGCGGGTAGGACCAAACAAACCTAGTGTCGGGGCACCAACCGCTGCGGAAAGATGCATGAGGCCGCTATCGTTTCCGACATAAAGCGTAGCTCTTTCAAGAATAGCTGCTACATCAAGGAATGGTATCGCACCAACCAAGTCTATTCTTTTTCCGAAAGGTATTGCATCGAGTATTGGCTTTGCAATTAATTCTTCGCCAGGCCCCCCCACTACAGCTATGATAGCAGATTGCAGACTACGGAAATTACTAGTTAGTAGATGCACTAGATTTGAAAATCTGTCTGCTTCCCAAATTTTTGCGCCCCAATTCGCCGTGGGTCCAATGACAATCAAAGATTGTGCCATTCGCTCACCTAGAATGTCATCAGCAAATTTTTTGTTCTCTTTGCTTAGCCAGATATGGGGAGGATGGAGAGTATTACTTTTGAGTACATTTTGCATATCTTCAATGCGATGTATTTTTTTATTCTTCTTTTTATATATCACGCGTCTTTTTGTAGGTAAGAACCAAGCTATTGCTGATCCTCGCAAATCTACAACCAAATCCCACCGTTTTAGAAAAGTTGAAAAGTACAACCTTCGCCAATGTCCCAATAAAGAATCTTTGCGCATTGTTATGACTGCTTCAAGCCCAGGCACATTATCAAATAAGCCCTTAGCAACAGGCCCACAAGCAATCGTAAATTTTGCCATTGGATGGTAATCTACGAGATGCTTTAAAATACCCGTCGTGAGAATAGCATCACCAACACGGCTGGATGTTATAAAAAGAATTTGCATTTATAAGCCCGATAAAAACGATAATGATAACACCCGATCAAAATAAACCAATTCCAAACAAGAAATCGGACAAAATTAATAAAAATTATTTATAGTCTTTATTATCACCTAATAGTAGAACTATTACCCTATACGAACTTAGGAATTTATATTGTTAAATAAAAATATCCAATTTATTGATTCCAACACGCTGAGTGATTGGTTGGCTAAAGGCATCGTATCTCTTTTTGATGTTCGAGAAGAAAATGAGTTTGCAGCCCAACAAATTCCTGGGGCTATATCGCTACCTCTGTCCAGTTTTGATGCATCGCAAATACCAACCGGTTGCCAGACTCACATCGTATTTCATTGCCAAAGCGGTATAAGGTGTGGTGTTGCTGCCCAATTGTTACAAGAGGCGGGTTTTTCCAAAAACATTTATCGGTTAGAAGGCGGTATTTTAAGTTGGAAAGCCGCCGGAGGACAGGTGCAGATCGGAAATGTTTGAATTTTTCCTATATCTAGTTTAGTACAACCTTTCACTAAAAGCCTTTTTTAAGGACATTCTTATCAACTAGTGTAATATTTAAAGTAAAAACTTCATTTTTAAGACCTCAAATGGATAACATAACATGCACGTTTATCTCCCCATCGCGGAGATGTCTGTAAATATCTTTCTGATTCTTGGCATGGGTGGAGCTGTCGGGTTTCTTTCTGGCTTATTTGGAGTTGGCGGCGGCTTTTTAATGACGCCCCTGTTAATATTTATAGGTGTTCCACCTCCGGTCGCTGTAGGAACCGAAGCAAACCAAATTGTCGCTAGCTCTGTTTCAGGCGTTTTGGCGCACTGGCGGCGTGCCAACGTTGATTTCAAGATGGGTTTTGTTCTTCTTCTTGGAGGCTTTGCTGGCTCTTCCTTCGGCGTGGTATTATTCAAATATCTTCAAAACCTAGGTCAATTAGACGTTGTGATAAAGCTCTCTTATGTGCTCTTTCTGGGCATAATTGGTTTTCTAATGCTTTGGGAGAGCTCAAGAACTATAATTCGGTCTAGATCTGCGGCAGCTAGGCGAGGCAAGTTGCACCAACATAATTGGTTGCACGGATTACCTTTCAAGATGCGATTTCGAAAATCAAAACTTTACATAAGTGCAATATTGCCATTCCTCATTGGCGCCATAATTGGCGTTTTGTCAGCTGTCATGGGAGTTGGAGGTGGTTTCATAATGGTACCAGCAATGATATACCTTCTTGGAATGTCTACCTCACTGGCGATCGGAACCTCTCTATTTCAAATCATCTTTGTAACTGCTAATGTCACATTTCTCCAAGCGTTAACAGTCCAAACGGTAGATATATTGCTCGCGGTGCTTCTTCTGACCGGCGCTGTAATTGGCGCTCAGTTTGGCAGTAGGTATAGTGTGAGGATGAAAGGAGAGCAATTAAGAGCACTACTTGCACTTTTAGTTCTCGGTGTTTGCGTTAAAATGCTTTTTGATCTTACAACGGCGCCTGATGATTTATACTCTCTGGCCCCTTCAATGAACTGACTTCCATCTAATGGCCCAACTTTCATTTCGAATTATTTTTGTATTGCTTATTATTATATGTGCTGACGGAGTTTTCGCCAAATCTAGCGAAGTCGTCGTGGACTTATCCGCAAATAAAGTCAAAGTAAATAGTTCCTTCGTTGGAACCAATGTCATGGTTTTTGGCACAAAAAAACCGTCTGAAAGTATTGTGATACTGATTATCGGACCTAGCGAAAAGATTGTAGTAAGAAAAAAACAACCTCTTGGTGGGATATGGGTTAATGGTGAGAAACAAGAATTCCAAGATGTTCCGGGATTTTACGCTATTGCGTCAACTCAGCCACTAAATCAAATGATAGCCCCACATTTACTGAAGCGCTATGAGATAGGGATCCATAACCTCATCGCTAATCGCCTTCTTCTCAGGAAAACTGGGGATAATAAATCCGATAAAGATTTCAAAGAAGCACTTATAAGAGGAAAAAAGAGGCAATTACTATTTTTAGACGAGCCGCTAAAAATAAATGTCATTTCAGATCAGTTATTTAAAACAAGCTTTCATTTCCCCAGTAATATGACAACAGGAAATTATACAGTTAAAGTGTTTGCATTTCAAAAAAAGAAATTCATAAGCATGACTACAAAAAATATCTCCGTCGAGAAAACCGGGATTGGAGCTGATCTTTTTAGATTTGCGAAAGAACAAAGCGCGTTATATGGTATATTAGCGATAGTCATAGCAATGTTGTCAGGCTGGATTGCAGCAATAATTTTCCGCAAGATATAAGGACGGAATTTTATGACCGACGTAGTAAAAAAAGTATATGATACTGAAGATGACAATCAGCGCATATTTCTCGTGGTAGTTGATAACTCTGAAGAGATGCTCGTAGCCCTTAGATTCGCATGCATGCGAGCAAAGAGTTTGGGTGGGCGGGTCGCACTATTTCGCGATATAGAACCATCAGATTATCATCATTGGGCTGCTGTGAGCGATCTAATGCAACAAGAAGCACGCGAAGCTGCTGAAGAGAGACTGAATGAATTAGCTCAGGAAGTCGTTGAATTGTCAGGCCAAATCCCAGCCCTATACATACGAGCTGGACCTATCGAAGAAGAGTTGATAGCCCTTATAAATGAGGAACCAACAATTTCGGTGCTCGTTTTAGCGGCCAGTGCTAGTAAGGATGGACCAGGCCCACTAGTCAGCCATCTAATTGGGAAAGGTACAAACTCGTGCCGAATTCCTATCACTATCGTTCCGGGAAATCTGAGCGCCTCTCAAATTGATGCTCTTGCCTGAAATTTCCCACGAGTAACAAATTCCCTCCGAGTTTTTTCTAGTTTTGGCCCATAATTAAATTTATCAGCCTATCCGTAACCTCACTAGTAAGTGCGTTACCCTGGAGATCCAAAGGTAAAACTTTCCTTTCTTCAGTCAATTTTTCTATAGCAATCATTAATTCGCTAGCAGCGCTGTGCTCACCCAAATGCTCCAGCATCATACAAGCTGACCAAAACGTTCCTATTGGATTTGCTATTCCTTTTCCCATTATGTCAAAAGCAGAGCCATGGATTGGCTCAAACATAGATGGGAATTTCCCAGAAGGGTTTAAGTTTGATGTTGGAGCTATTCCCAGGCTTCCGCTTAGAGCGGCGGCTAAATCGCTAAGAATATCTGCGTGCAAATTCGTAGCCACAACAACATCTATTGAACTTGGATTTAATACCATTCTTGTTGTCATTGCATCCACCAACATTCGATCAATATCTACATCACCATATTCAGTAGATAGATTGTCAAAGATATCATCCCACATAACCATTCCATGCCGCTGGGCATTTGATTTTGTTACAAATGTTAACTTTTTTCGTTTTCTCGATCGCGCTAACTCCAGAGCAAATCTTTGTATACGCTCAACACCACTTCGCGTAAACACAGAGACATCCAAACCAACCTCCTCTGGGTGTCCCGTATGAACCCTTCCTCCTGCACCGGAATATTCACCCTCAGTATTCTCTCTAACAATCACCCAATCTATACTATCTGTCGAAGCATTTTTAAGAGGGCTAGAAATTCCCGGAAGTAGCCGTGCTGGCCTGACATTTGCGTATTGGTCAAAAGACTGGCAAATAGCCAATCTTAGCTCCCACAGAGAGATATGATCTGGAACCCTTGGATCACCCGCGGAACCAAAAAAAATAGCATCAAAGTCCCGTAATTGCTTAAGACCGTCAATCGGCATCATTTTATTATTCTTTAGAAAATATTCCGAGCCCCAGTCAAAAACCTCAACTTCTAATGAGAAGTTCCCCAATTTTTCTGTTAACGCTCTGAGAACCCTCAGTCCCTCGTTTATCACTTCGGGACCAATACCATCTCCAGGAATTGAAGCTATTTTAAAAGTTTTTGTCAAAGCGAGCTATCCAATTTGCATCCCATAAAAAAGAGATTTGGTGTTTTCATCCAATTTTATATAAAGCTAAAAGCTGTAAACAAATGTATTGTAATAAAACTTACCACGCCCACAATAAAGGCTGCTATTAAACCAGCAGCAAAAGGTTTTAAGCCCATTGCTCTCAATTCATTTGCCTTTGTCGATAACCCTAAAGCAGCCATAGCTATGCTTAAACATACACCAGACCCTACTTTCACCATCTGAATTATGTCGGCCCATAAACTCTCTGTAATTGGCAACATATTCTCAGTTACAAGGTGGTCTCCAGCAGTGCGCACGATCACCATAAATACGAAGCCTAATACGAAAAGAGGAAAAACGCTTCTCAGTGAATATTCCTTGACGTTGCGTTCCCTCGCATAGATGTATGCAAATAGTGGTATCATTGCTAATAAAAATGTATTCCTTACTAGCTTAGTTATTGTTGCCACCTCGAGAACTTTGGAACTAGAATATTGCTGCTCGTAGATTAATCCCGATGCCGCAACTTGAGCAGTTTCATGTATCGCTGTCCCTAAGAAGAGCCCTATCGCACTTTGGTTTCCAGAAAATGCTTCATGAGCAATATATGGGTATAAAAACATGCCCAGAATTCCAAAAACCGTAATATTTGCGATGGCATACGTTATCTCACCCTTCTTTGCGTTTATAACAGGAGCCATCGCGACTATCGCACTTGCTCCACAGATGGAAGTTCCAATGGCAATTAAATACGACATTTTAGTGGAAACATTTAGTACTTTCCTCAGCAGACGCACTGCAATTATCACCGTAGCTATACAAAGTACTACTAGTGGAATCGATATTGAACCGTATTCTAATACATCGCTTAGACTAATCCGGATACCTAAGAGGATTATTCCGAAGCGGAGAACATAACGTACTGAAAAATTTATCCCACCCTCAAACATTCTGGGAAGTTCTATGAAATTGCTTATAAAAATACCAATCAACACAGCAAACAACACAACCGATATTGGACTTTTGGCATAAGATAGTAGGTCCTGCCCGACAAATGAGCTAACAAAATCAGCTACGAAGTAGATGAGGGTAGCCAAAATTACGCCTGGCAATAGAGTGTTCAACTGTTGCATTTCAACGCCTTAAATTAAAAGAGTTTGGTTTTTCATCAGCGAACTCAAAAAGAATAAATATCGTTCAAAAAAATTGATGGTTTAAAAACTTACATTTCAACAAGTGATTTAAAGCTTTCTTGGGACAACCAATGATCGTTTGAGTCGCTTGCATACTTGAATTCTTTCGATACTGCCTTGACACCAAAGTTTTCATAATCAGCCATGTTCAAATTTAAAAACGGCGTCAGGATAGCATACCTATCAGAAAACTCTACCGTGGCTCGGGCGTCATCCTCTGAAATCATGAGCTCATGCAACTTCTCACCAGCTCTAATACCTATTTCCCTATGCAAAAGATTTGGAGCCATACTATGTGCCAGATCCGTGATTTTCATTGATGGTATTTTTGGGATAAAGATTTCACCTCCCTGCATTATTTTTAGGCATGAAAGCACAAAGTTTATACCCTGATCCAACGTTATCCAAAATCGTGTCATACGAAAGTCCGTTATTGGTAATTCAGTAGCCTTTTCTTTAATAAGTTTTTGAAATAGAGGGACCACACTCCCTCTCGAACCAATTACATTACCATATCGCACAACCGAGAAGCTACACCCTCCCGCCCCCGATAAATTATTACCGGCAATAAAAATTTTATCTGCTGCTAACTTCGTGGCTCCATAGAGATTAATCGGGTTACACGCTTTATCTGTGGAGAGCGCTATGACCTTTTTCACTCCAGAACGGATGGCCGCAGTGACTACATTTTCTGCTCCATTTATATTTGTTTTGGCTGCTTCGAAGGGATTGTATTCCGCAGTTTGAACATGTTTCAGCGCTGCCGCATGGATAACATAGTCAACGCCTCGCATAGCGAGTTCAAGACGGGCTGCATCTCTTACATCACCAATGAAAAATCTGATCGGGCCGCCGGCTACAACAGGGAATTCTTGCGCCATTTCATATTGTTTCAACTCATCTCGCGAAAATACAATGCATCTGGAGACGCCGTAAGTATCTATAACCTTACGAACAAAGGCTTGACCAAATGAGCCCGTACCACCAGTTATCAAAATAGACTTGTTACTCAATTTTATTTGGTCGTCGTCAAACTGGTAAACCATTATCTTAATTCTCTTGCTTGTGCTTTTTTAAACTAAAGCAACACAACTTTTACATGATCTAAAAATTCTGTTCCACGCCAAGTATATCAGCCAACACCGAAACAACAAAATCTACTTCTGCCAATGTCATATCTGGCCATAGTGGTAAGCTTAGGCATCTAGAGTAATACGACTCGCAACCCCTTAATGTAAATTTACCATAGCGCATTTTATAGTAGGGTTGTTTATGGACAGGAATGTAGTGGACTTGTGTACCAACGCCCAAGTCAGACAATTTCCGCATGACATCTACCCGCTTGATATCTAATTTTTCGAAATCAATTAATGCAACAGCTAGATGCCATGCTGGCTTGCAGCCACTTATCGTTTCGATAGGTTTAACATATGGGCCAAGCGTTTTTAGGCAAATCGAATACCTTTCTCGAAGCTTCTCTCTTTTTTTAACAAACCCTTTAAGCTTTGATAGTTGGCTTCTTCCAAGAGCACACTGAATATCGGTTAGACGGTAATTGAAGCCCAAGCTATGCATTTCATAGTGCCAAGGGTCAGAAGCTAGCTCATCGGTGTCTCTAACAATGCCATGATTTCTATAAAGTCGAAGCTTTTCGGCAAAATTCGTGTCATTAGTTGTTACAACACCCCCTTCCCCGGAAGCTATTGTTTTGACCGCATGAGATGAAAAAGCTGCAGCGTGGCTATAATAGCAAGAACCAGTTTTTAGAGATCTTTCTGGCGACAATATCTCTGAACTCCCTAATGCATGACAGGCATCCTCTAATAATACTATGTCCCCGGCACACTCTTTAAGATTTCGCATGCTTGCGCATTGTCCATTTAAGTGTACTGCAATTATAGCCTTGGGCTCGACCTTTGATTTGGCTAGGGCGTAACTTAGGTGCTCTGTATCTAGTAAACCCGTTTCTGGGTTGACATCTGCAAAGTAAACCTCTGCTCCCGTGTAACGAACAGCATTGGCGGTGGCTAGAAAAGTAAGGGATGGAACGATAACCCAATCACCTGGTCCTATCCCCAATCCCATTAACATTAAGTGGAGTGCCGCCGTACCGCTTGAACAGGCCACAGCATGTTCCGATCCAACAGCATCGGAGAACGCATTTTCAAAAGAATTAATGCCGGGTCCAGTTGTTAACCAATCCCCTCTGAGGACATCTACAACAGCGGATATGTCTGCTTCATCAATTGTTTGTCGACCGTAGGGTAAAAATCTCTTATCTGCTTTTTTATGATGATCTGTTATGTGCAAACCTCCGCCCGCCAAAGGGTTGCCTGCCTAGTAATTTTGTAATTTTTAATTTCCGCTTCAGTCTTCAGTGAATTTAACTAAGTCGACTTCCCCGTGCCTAAATGGAACCCAGTATTTGGTCTCGGGATTATACTGAATACCATAGATATTTTTGCAATAAACCTTAGATATAGGTGTACCGTTAGTCATCTCTGACTCCGTTCTCACGGCGTCAACGAGATCAGAAGCCTTGAAATGGTCCGTCCAAGCTTTAGTTGGGTTACTACGGTCACTTTCCTGAAGGTCATTAACTTTCATAGCCAATTCCCATGTTTGCTCTAGATCATTCCAAAGATCATCTATGTACTCACCCACTATAAATCTCCTTCGCATCAACTTTTAACTGACTTGAACCCTCAATATACTATTACACGCTGAAACAGTCATCAATTCGTAACTTTAACTTAGTTCGTTATTAAAATAACGCAACTACTCGACATCAATTATCCCACGTCAGGTTTATACGCCTGTTTTGTTTTCCTTTATTCTCTATTTTACTAATTTTTATTTTTCCAATTTCCCCAGTACTCTCTACATGTGTACCGCCACATGGTTGAAAATCAATATCATCACCTATCCTGATCATTCTCACTTGCCCTGTCCCAGTAGGCGGTTTTACGGACATAGTTCTAATCAAACCTGGGTTTCGTTGAAGTTCCTGATCACTTATCCAAGAGGACATAACTGGGTAATTCCTATCGACAATCTCCATTAATTGTTGTGTCAAACTTTCTTTATCTGGCCTTTCTCCAGGGATGTCAAAATCAAGCCTACTTTTTTGAATTCCCACCGACCCACCCGTTACAGCACCATCTACAACTGAACACAAAATATGAAGAGCAGTGTGCATGCGCATAAGTGCGTATCTTCGCTCCCAGTCAATATCAATTGTTACACTATCACCCTCCGATATTGGTCCCAGTTTATTATCGATAAGATGTAGAATACCGTCTGTCGACTTTATTGTATTTGTCACATCCGCTTCAAAAATATTGTTCGCAATCCTGCCTATATCCCCCGGCTGACCTCCACCCTCCGGATAAAATACGGTCTTATCTAGTATTAAACCCTCTTCTAATACGGCCACCACCGTTGCCTCGATAGAGCTCAAATAGGAATCGGATCGGAAAATTTCTATCGACGTCATGGTTAACTTTTCCCTTCACACTTTTCATTCAAAACATTCTGGTATACTGAGTTATCAATGTTACCTCCCGTTAAAATAACTGCGACCCGTTTTAAGCCCATTTTTTGCTTCTCTTTTAAAAGTGCCGCTAATGCAGCAGCTCCCGCTCCTTCCGCCACATTGTGTGTATCGGTAAAAAAGCAACGTATAGCAGAGCGGATTTGGCTTTCGCTTACTTCAACAATTCGGCTCACGCCCTTTTTAATTATATCTAAGGCAGTGTCGTTTGGAACTCTGCATGCTAAACCGTCGGCGATAGTATTTGCAGAATTTGTTGAGATTGGTCTTCCGCTTTTTAGAGACAAGGAATATGCTGGAGCATTCTCAGCGACAACACCGATAATTTCTGTCCGCAAACCCATTAAATCTCGGGCCGCTATCACGCCACAAACGCCCGAGCCGAGGCCTATTGGGACATAAACAGCATCCAAATCTGAAATCTCTTTAAAGACCTCCCACGCATAAGTCGCCACGCCCCTAACTAAAAAAGGATGGAAACTTGGAAACATATGAACATTGTCCGCTTTTGATAGTTCGGTTGCATATTCGAAGGCCTCTTGGAAATCCTTGCCATAAGTTAAAACCTCCGCTCCCTGCGCAACCATGGAACAGTTTTTTTCCTTAGAGTTTCCCTCTGGAACGACGATTCTGGAGGGAAAACCCTTGTTGGACGCCGCTGTAGCTACACTTTGCCCGTGATTACCTCTAGTAGCAGCTATGAACTCAAATGACGCACTTCTTTGACCGCTCATGTAGTCAACATAAACTAAACCTCCTCTTATTTTAAAAGCACCAGTGGGAGTATGATTTTCATGTTTCACCCATACTTCTGCTCCGACCCTTTGCGATAAAAGTGGCCAGTTGTATTGTGGTGTTGGTGACATGAAATCATAAATTATGCTAGCAACATGCTCCATTTGATCTTGAGTGACACCAAAATCTTCCATATACCTATGCCTTATATTGCCATTTTGCTTATAGTATGAGCGTGATTTAGCGGTCCATGACCAGCTCCCAAACCTGGTGCTGTACGTATTGCCTCGAACACATATTTTCTGGCGCGTTCTGTAGCCATCTGAACCTCAAGTCCTTGAGCAATTCCGGCAGCGACTGCCGATGCAAGAGTGCATCCTGTTCCGTGAGTGTGTACAGTTTTGAGTCGGGGACTGCTATATAATGTCTCCGCAGACTCAGTAAGCAAAATATCCGTTAACGTATCATCTGTTAAGTGCCCACCCTTAATCAAGACCGATTTTGGCCCCATGTTTAATAGATATTCACCCGCTCTTCTCATGTCATCAACAGACGCTATTTCAATCCCTGTCAGAACTTCCGCTTCAGGAATATTTGGGGTTAGAACATCGGCCATGCGGATTAATTCATTCTTTAGTGCATCTACTGCGCTGCTTTGGAGCAAACTATGTCCACCCTTAGCAACCATCACCGGGTCTATCACGAGGCTGGGGCTACCCCCCAGATCCTCTATAGTATCGGAGATTGTTCTTATAACCCCCACGTTGTGAAGCATACCTGTTTTTATAACGTCAGCCCCGATGTCCTCTAACACAACAGTCATCTGCTGGCGTAAAAATGAAGTAGGTATGTCCAGCACATCAAAAACACCCTTCGTATTTTGAGAAGTTAACGCTGTAATAGCTGTAGCCGCAAAACATCCAAGAGCGGTAACTGTTTTAATATCTGCTTGTATCCCTGCACCACCACCTGAATCAGAACCAGCACATATCAAAACACGGCCTTTCATAGGGTGCGTTCGATTATCTTTCGACATTAAACACCCCCCTATTTTGCTTCGAATTCCAGCAGTTTTGAGTTGATATCATCGACGAGTTTAATCATCAACACCTCGTCTTCACTTTCAACCATGACTCTTAAAACCGGTTCTGTCCCCGACTTTCTTATCAACACCCGCCCCATTTTATCAATCTGCCTTTCTGCTGTTTCTGAAATACTTCTCAGGATAGTGTCATCAAAATTGTTAGCATCTTTAACTTTTATGTTTCTCAATAGCTGTGGAACTGGCTCAAACAAACGAGTTACGTCACTTATCGGTTTTCCTTCTGTTAGGGCTATGGAGAGTACTTGGAGGGCGGCAATTATACCATCACCCGTAGAGGCATAATCACTCAAAATAATGTGACCAGACTGCTCTCCACCTAAGTTGAAACCATGTTGCTGCATATACTCTAAAACATACCTATCCCCAACCTGGGTTCTACATAACTTTAATCCTTTAGAATTAAGATATATTTCAAGCCCTAAATTTGACATGACGGTGGTGACAATACCGCCACCATTTAATTCATCTGTTTTGAGCCAAGCATTAGCAAGGGCACCAAGAATTTGGTCTCCATCAACAACCTTCCCCTTTTCATCTACTAACACTATCCTGTCCGCGTCACCGTCTAGCGCTATCCCCGCGTGAGCATTGTTTGATTTCACTGCTTCTTGGAGGGATTGAGGGGCCACAGCGCCACAATCATGGTTTATGTTAAATCCATCTGGTTCAACACCTAGAGCAACTATATCCGCTCCCAATTCGAAAAACACTTTTGGGGCTAATTTATAAGCCGCACCATTTGCACAGTCCACGACAAGTTTTAAGCCATCTAGTCTCAAACCCTTTGGAAAAGTACCTTTTGCCATTTCTATGTAACGGCCAGCAGCATCGTCTAGCCGCCTAGCACGTCCAAGATGCTTAGGTGAAACCCTAACAGAATCATCAATGTCTCTTATAATAGTCTCAAGACTTAATTCGATTTCGTCAGACAATTTAAACCCATCGGGACCGAAAAACTTTATTCCATTATCGTGATATGGGTTATGCGAGGCGGATAACATTACACCTAAGTCGGCCCGTAATGATCTAGTAAGCATAGCTACCCCCGGTGTCACCATAGGGCCAACCAATATTACGTCCATTCCAACGGTGGTGAACCCAGCTACCATCGCAGATTCAAGCATATAACCGGATAATCGCGTATCTTTTCCAATAACTGCTAGTGGCCTTTGTTTGTCAGATACGGGAGAAAAGTAAGTTCCCGCAGCCATAGATAACTTTAGGGCTGTTTCTGCCGTTATGGGCTCGAGGTTTGCAGTCCCTCGAACTCCATCTGTTCCAAAAAGCTTTCGCACCATTTTTTAATACTTTTTTAAGATAAATTAATATAAACCCTGATTAACTTAAGCCTCCAAAAAAATATAGCAGCTAGAAGTTATCATCAACTATAGCTTTATATATTTCTAACGCTTGTTTTGTTTCTGCAACATCATGAACTCTCAGTATTTGCACCGCCTGGTTGTAAGCCCAAATTGCCATTGCCAGTGAGCCCGGCAATCTTTGTTCTGAAGGCTCGTCTTCACTTAATGCGGCAATTAAGGATTTTCTTGAGACACCGATTGCAATAGGGACTCCTAAACCGTGGAAAATACTGAGCCGGTGAAGTATAGCTAAGTTGTGGTTAAGATTTTTCCCAAAGCCTATCCCTGGATCAACAATCAGGTTGCTCTTGGAAATACCGGCTTCTAAACAGATCGTTATTCTCTGGCGTAAATATTCAAAGATATCGAGAGGTGCAAATTCATAATACGGCTCATTTTGCATATTAACGGGCGAACCTTGCATATGCATAAGAATAACTGGAGTTCCAGTTTCTTTTAATAAACCGATACTCCGTGGATCTCCAGACAAAGCAGTGATGTCGTTAACGATGGATGCGCCAGCGATAATTGCCGCCTCCATTACAGCCGACTTATTAGTATCTACACTTACGGGAACCCCAAATCCCACGACTTCCTCTATAACTGGAATTACTCGCTCTATCTCTTCTTTAGCAGTCACTGGAATAGCACCAGGTTTACTTGACTCACCCCCAATGTCGATTATGTCTGCCCCAGCCGCTATTAGACTGTGCGCCCTAGAGATGGCAGACTTCACATCCGAATGCTTACCTCCATCGTAAAAGCTATCCGGAGTAGCATTCACCACACCCATAAGGAGTGGCGAAGGTGGATTTCCAAAAATGTTTTTGGCACCCTTACTAGTTAGGTTAAAAATAATATAATCTAAATCCTCGATACAACCATCGGCTAATGCCCACTCTCGCGCTTCGTCTATCTCGGTTACAAAAGCAACAGTTTTCTCTCTTTTTCTAATCAAGAGTTCTAATTTATCAAATTGATATGGTCCCCCCCTTAACTTTATGGATTTCGCTCCATCGTCGATAACTAATTTTTTTTTCCCTAACGAAACAGGCCGGGCAAACAAACTACTTCCAGGAACAAAAAGGCCGCGCTTAGGCGCGGCCTCTTTCGTTAAATCCACCATTATAGGACTTTAATCACCTAGTTGTGGATCAGGCTCAAGATCGCTACCAGATATATCTTGCCCGCCTGTCGGTACAGATGATCTCCCCTTTTCTGGGCGTCCATTTTCGTCGGAAGGCTTATTTCTTGATAAACTATCGCCATTGATAAGGCTTTGAATTTCATCACCAGAAAGGGTCTCATATTCCAAGAGTCCGCGGGCAAGCATCTCCAGTTCGGTTTCATTATCACTTAGGATCTTTGACGCATCACGATATGCATCATCAATTATTCGTCGCGTTTCTTCATCAATGGATTTAGCTGTTGCATCGGAAAGGTTTTTTGTCTGCGTGACTGAGTGCCCGAGGAAAACCTCTTGTTGGTCAGCCCCATACGCCAAAAATCCAAGTTTTTCACTCATACCCCATTCGGTAACCATACGGCGCGCCATGTCAGACACCATTTTAATATCAGATGATGCTCCAGTAGTGATTTTTTCTTCCCCAAAAATCATTTCTTCCGCTATCCTGCCGCCACACGCTACTCGGAGATCAGCGTAAATTTTCGCTTTCGAAAGGGATATTCGATCACCCTCGGGTAGTCTCATAACCATACCGAGGGCTCTTCCTCTTGGTATGATTGTCGCTTTATGAATAGGATCGGAATCTGGGCAGTGAAGAGCAACAACAGCGTGTCCTGCTTCATGGTAAGCTGTGAGTTTCTTTTCCTCATCCGTCATTACCATGGAGCGCCGCTCGGACCCCATCATCACCTTGTCTTTTGCCTCTTCGAATTCATTCATGAAGACAACTCGTTTACCTTTTCTGGCCGCAAGAAGAGCTGCCTCATTTACCAAATTGGCTAAATCGGCTCCAGAAAAACCAGGTGTGCCTCTTGCTATGGTACGAGCTTCTACATCGGGCCCTAGGGGAACTTTGCGCATATGAACCTTTAGTATGCGTTCGCGGCCTAGGATGTCCGGATTTGGAACAACCACCTGTCTATCAAATCTACCTGGGCGTAGCAACGCTGGATCCAACACGTCGGGGCGGTTTGTTGCGGCTATTAATATTACGCCTTCGTTTGCTTCAAAACCGTCCATTTCAACAAGCAACTGGTTTAGAGTCTGCTCTCGTTCGTCGTTTCCACCGCCCAAGCCGGCGCCGCGGTGTCTCCCGACAGCATCTATTTCATCGATAAATACGATGCATGGAGCGTTTTTCTTTCCCTGTTCGAACATATCTCTTACTCGGCTAGCACCAACGCCAACGAACATTTCAACAAAGTCAGATCCGGAAATTGTAAAAAAAGGAACTTTAGCTTCACCCGCTATTGCTCTCGCCAAAAGTGTCTTTCCAGTACCCGGTGGACCAACCAAAAGACAACCCTTGGGGATTTTCCCTCCCAGTCGTTGAAATTTTTGTGGATCCTTCAAAAACTCAACAATTTCTTCCAATTCCGTCTTTGCCTCATCGATGCCGGCGACATCGTCGAATGTAACGCGTCCCAACTTCTCCGAAAGGAGTTTCGCTTTACTCTTCCCAAAGCCCATTGCTTTTCCGCCGCCGCCTTGCATTTGACGCATAAAAAATATCCAAACCCCAATAAATAGGAGCATAGGAAACCAGGAAATGAGAATTCCTAGCAGTCCTGACATGCCTTCCTCTTTAGGGGCTGCAGATATCCTAACGCCGCCCTCTCGCAACCTGTCGACTATACCGGGATCGTTTGGTGTGTAGGTTGAAAATGCTCGGCCGTCGTTAAAATGTCCGTTTATAGTGTTTCCTTGAATAGTGACGTCGCTCACCCTACCTTGTTCTACCTCCCCCAAGAAATCTGAGAAAGCTAGACTGGAGTAGCTACTGCGAGAGGTATTATTCTGAAACAGATTGAAGAGAGCCACTAGTAAGACTCCAATCACGATCCACAAAGCTATATTTCGGCCGAATTTATTCACTTAGAAGTCCTCGTATAAACTTATTAACATTGCATACATGTAAAAATCCCAAAAAAGGCTTTATTGAGTCGATTGAAGCCATACATTTTAGGCTTGAAGGTCGCGGACCCAAGACGCGTCAGGCCTGAAGACACAGGAAACGATATTCGATGGCCTTTCACGATTTATTCTATCCATACTTTCAAAGTGGGGTATGATAAGGTCGCCGTCAAGGCTTCTAGCTACAGGAATCGTTATTCTTGCATGAAAAGGTATCGAAAAATCGAAAATATCGGATAAACTTGGTGTCTGATCTGCTTTGATTTTTCTCCATCCTTGTTCTCCTAGAGGTTCTAGCGTCAACTTTTTATCAAAATTTTGGAATACTTCGAACCTATTATCCCATCTAAGTTTTGCTCCGGGCGCTAAGACAACTGACAGACATCTTCTTTTGATTTCTCTATAAATCCAAATTTTATCCGAAATTGTCTTTTCAATCACGCAACCACCAAGCGTAGTCTTGGTATTCTTCTCTCGTTTCAAACTATTGATCAAACGACTAATCTTTTTTTTATTTGATGGCCACGGCGCTCCACCTATACTAATCAAAAGGCGAAGTAGAATAAGTTCCTTGAATTTGTTCGGCATTTTCTCGAAACTCGACACACTGATCCATGCTATGCCCGTTTTAAGTATTCCACCATTATTTTTAATAAAACTGGACGAAAAGTGGTCAAAAGCGTCCCTTAGTTTTTCCATTGCAGATGCGAGCCGGAGGGTTTTATTACTTTTAAGCCCCGTTTTCTCGATATTTGGCATCATTTGCCTAATTTTTACCCGGCAATATTTTGTATCTTGATTAGTGGGATCGTCAACCCATTCTTGATTAAAGGCTTTACAAGTTGCTATGAGACGATGTTTTGAAATTTTTAATAAAGGTCGAAGTATGCGTAAACCTCCAACAACGGTGTTGCTACGCATCCCGCTTATACCCTCCGGCCCACTATTCGCTAAAAGGCGCATACAAATAGTTTCCGTCTGATCCTCAATCGTATGAGCTAGCATCACCGCGCCTACCGAGTTAATTCGGCACCAATCTCCAAGAAGCTGAAATCGCCATTTACGTGCAAAGGCCTGAATTCCATGGCGTGGGAAGGGTTGATCTACCAGAAGTGTCACATGAGGAATTGCCCGTTTTGTCAGCCAGCTCTTCACTTGCGCAGCCTCTATTGCTGACTCTTTCCTAAGTCCGTGATCAACAGTTAATGCCGTTATTTTCGTACCATTTTGTTCCCCCCACGTGTGGGCAAGCAGACAAAGAGCTAAACTGTCTGCACCTCCCGAAACACCTACGGCAAGGTGCAGATATTTTCCATCTATAAACGATCCCCGCATTAACTTTAGAAATTCATTATTATCGACCGGACAATTGGTGAAATTATATCTATTTTCTGAGATCAATGCTCTTATGCCGCACAACCATGCCGCTTACGCTCATTGACCGCGCGGCGAATCAAGCTTTTCGAGCTATTCGGAAATTCTGACAATAGCTGCGCAAAAGCAATGCAGGCATCCGCTCGACGTTCTAATTTTAAGAGCGATAGTCCCAATTTCAGTAGATTATCTGGAGTTTTAGAACTTTTAGAGTGCTGCTCGTAGCCAGATATAAAAATTTCGGCAGCATCCTCGTATTTCCCTCTCGTGTAATATGTCTCTCCTAACCAATACATAGCATTGGGTACTAGAGGATCATCGGGATGTGTAATCAGAAATTCTTTCAGTGCCAGCTCTGCTTTTTGAAACTCTCTTTTACGCAGATACCCAAAAGCATATTGATATCTTGCTTTGGCATCACCTTCTGGTAACAAACGATCCTGTTTTTTGGCAGAACCCACCTTTATACGCGATAACGCCTTGCGGTTTTGTTTAATCGAGCTTCTTTTCTCATCTAAAAGACGAGAAGATCGGATTTGTTTTTTAGCAAGATCATCGCGACTTATATACCCTAAAACACCAGGCTTTGAAATTTGATTGGATACAACAATTTCACCTCCATCCGATTTTTTATATTCATTCGTGCCCGCGGTTTGTTCCGATTTTTTCCTCGACAAATTTTTTGCTTCCAAAGAGGCTAAACGCGCATCTAGGTCCATGATTAAGTTATCGAGTCGATTGTTCAGCTCTTCAGCAACACCTTGCAGTGACCTAACTAGCGCTTCAAGGTTTTGAAGTTTAACTATTGTACTAGCCACCGAGTCTGTTTTTGGAAAGACTTGTTTTCCTAGAGTATTAGTAGATTTTTTGTCGCCCCTTATAATTTTCTTTGGAAGAGTATCTGATCTTTGTTCTGAGAAAAGGTGGATTTGAAGATCTTTTATTTCTAGTTCAAGACGATTTAGTCTATTATCAACATCTGAATTTGAAATAGACTGCGCTGCCGCATTTTGTGAAACGGGCTGGAGTAAAAAAGTAAAAAGCCAAAATAACGCTACGGTCCGCGATAATTTATTCCGCATAATTCGATGCCAGCTATTAGTATGCACAGTCTCTAAATAAATACGTTATATTTCTAAAATGTGTAGAAATTAAGGCGCCACCCAATTTTATTCGGATGGCGCCCGTAAAGATCGAAACGAAAAAGTAAACTAGTCTACAACCGTTACACCTCTTCGGTTCTGCATCCATGCACCTTTATTGTTACCAAGCGCAGTCGGGCGTTCTTTACCGTAACTTATTGTGCTAATTCGTCCACCATCAATCCCACGCGCGACCAAATAGTCTTTAACGGAGCTTGCTCTTCGTTCTCCTAAAGCCAAGTTATACTCTCGCGTCCCTCTCTCATCACAGTGCCCTTCGACTGTTACACGCACGCTTGGATATTTTTGAAGCCATAGTGCTTGGCCATCAAGTGTTGATTGGGCGGATGAGGTCAGATCTGATTTATCATATCCGAAGAATACTCTATCCCCAACTTCGGCTATAAATTCTTCCTTTGAGCCTGGTTCTAGAGCCGATGATCCTACCCCAGTGGACGCCCCACTGCCAGAGGATGAACCAGTAGTACTTGCTACAGTACCTGTTCCACTAGACCCGCTGGATATGTCTTGATCTTGAGCGCAAGCAGACACCAAGACTACGGAGGCCAAAACTGCTAAAATATTTAGTCGCATAATCCACCTCTTAAAAAACATAGTTAGCTCTGACGTTCAAACTATCTTAGGTTTGAACGTAAAATACGAATATTCTTTATCTTGTAACAGAGTGCCGAGGAATAAACCAAACAAAATAAACTAAATTACAAATAAAATTCGATTCTCTCTCATTTTTAAGGGTTAAGTGGCGACCATGCAGGGTCTGAAGCGTCTAACGGTGTAACAATCTCACGCTCATTGTAGCCTGTTAGATCAATTGAAAATAATTTTACAGACCTTGTAACACCGTCTGCAGGCGGTTCCATTTGTCTAAAAAATATCAAAACACGTCCATTTGGGGCCCAAGTTGGCGACTCTACAAGGTAGCCATCGGCTAAGATCCGTTCATTCTTCCCATTGGGTTGCATCACTCCAATGAAAAATTTACCTTGAAACATCTTAGTAAACGCTATTAAGTCGCCGCGGGGCGACCAAACAGGCGTTGCATAGCGACCCTTTCCAAAGCTTATTCTTTTAATATCACGACCGCTTGAATTCATAACATATATCTGTTGCGTGCCGCCTCTATCAGAATTAAAGACTATCCGCGACCCATCGGGGGAATATGTTGGAGATGTATCAATAGAAGGACTCTGGGTTAGTTGTCGAACTCTTCTAGTCGCCAAATCCATTGTGTAAATATTTGTAACCCCATTTTTTGCAAGGCTCATAATAACTTTCGATCCATCGGGGGAAAACCTAGGAGCAAAAGTCATACCGGGAAAGTCGCCCAGAACTTCTTGCTGGCCAGTATCAATGTTGAAAATATAAACTCTCGGTTTTCTATTGTAGTAGGCTAGGTAGGTAATTTCCTGCATTGTTGGGGAGAACCTTGGTGTCAATACAAGATCTGATCCATCAGTTAGAAAACGATGGTTAGCCCCATCTTGGTCCATAATTGCTAATCTTTTAACTCGCTTATCCGAGTCACCGCTCTCCGATATGTAAACTATTCTAGTATCAAAATAGCCATCCTCACCGGTAATTCTTTTATAAATTAAATCAGAAATAATATGTGCCACGCGCCGCCAATTTTTTGGAGTAGTAAAATATGCATTTCCTACCATTTGTTGCTCAGCAAAAACATCCCAGAGACGAAATTGAACGTTCAATCGACCGTCGGCATCAATGTTTACGGCCCCGTGGACCATTGCCTGAGCATTAAGAACACGCCAATTACCGAATTGAGGACGCAGATCCATTTCTATTGACGTTTCAAGAAAGGCTTTTGGGTCTATCGGTGCAAATAAGCCTGAACGCTCCAGATTCGCTGATATCACGGTCGAGATCTTCTTTCCAAGGTTCTCATTTTTAATCTCATCTGTTTTAAAAATGGTAACCGCGATGGGCATAGGATCAGCACGCCCCTGTGTCACGTCTATCCTTAACTCTGCGTGGCTGCTGTTGCATATCAAGTAAAAAGCAGCAAAATAAAAACAAAATGTCCGAATCTTTAGATACTCTAACCGAAACAAACTAGTCTCCATAAAAAAGAAGGCTTCACGAATCACTGTAACATATTTTTTGGATCAAAGTTGAAAGTAAATGATTTCCAGACCTCATATTTTCCAACTGGCAGCTTTAGGGGAATGCAGTCTGGGTGGCTCAGAGCACGCAAAGCACTTTCAGCCGCTGCGCGGAAAAACGGGTCAGAGTTCATTCTAGCTCCATCCACAACTCGAGCGGTTCGAACGGTTGAGTCGGGGTTCATCCTCATCTCAATTTCAACGCTCAGTGCTTCAGCTTGACGAGCGCCCGCAGCAATATTCCAACACCCAGCAATTTGCTGACGAAGCACATCTATTTCACTCATTGTCACTTTTCGATCTTCCCGAAAATCGCCACTACTGCGGTCTTTGGATAATTTCCTCAATCTATCTCCTATCGATTTCTTTTCAATACGTTTCCTTTGATCTATTTTTTCTTTTTTCAGGTTTTTCAAAAGACTAGAGAACTGCTTTTTTATAGGGCGTTTCGTCGGTTTGGGTCTCTTACTTGCTTTAACAATCGGACGCGGTTTTGGCTTCGCTTTAGGTTTGGTAGCTTTCAATTTTGCGGGATGAGGCCGTTTACGTGGCTTCGTCTCAGGTACAGGAACAGTTTTATCTCTAACTAATTGGGGTTTTTTGTTTTCTAGAGATGAAGCCCTTTTTTGTTTTGCAGATTGTTTCGTATTTGGCGATTTGATCTTGGCTTTTTTCTTTGGCTGAGTGTCCATCTCTGGCGGGAGATTAGTAACTTTTGCTACATCAGCTAATTTTACAAAAATTAACCTATCCAGTTTCGGTGGGTCGCGCTTTATATGCGGTAATCCAAGCCAAACTATTAAAACTACTAATAGGTGTAATGCACCAGATGATATAAACCCGAGTTTCATCCAAATTCTCTGGGGTTATTGAACGTTTTGTTTTGGAAACGCTTCAATTTCACTCCTCAGGTTTGCTAGATCTGTTCTTAACGCAATAACCTGAATTCCAGCGTTCCTTATTTCACCAGCCACCACCGCTATTGCTCCGTAATTCAGTCGCGCGTCCCCTCTTAGATGCACTTTGACTTTTGGGTTTGCCGACTTCATTTGAGCTAATTGGGGTGCCAATGAAGGCAGCAGAATTTCTTTTTTGTTTATATAGATACGTTTATCTTCATCAACTTCAACATTTAACGGTGTGTCATCATCCGCAATTATATACTCTTTACTTACTTTTGGCAGTTGGACGGGGATCCCTAGAACAAGAAGGGGAGCTGTAACCATAAAGACAACTAAAAGTACCAACATTACGTCCACGAAAGGCGTAACATTGATTTCGCTCATTGGCCGGGATCTTTTTCTCCGCTCGGCACTCCGGTGATTGGTCTGAGTCCCCAATATTACGCTCCCTTGTCTAAGTTTCGTGAGAGTATAGAAATGAATTCTGCCGCAAATCCCTCGAGGTTTTGCGCAAAACGGTCAAGGTCATGACTAATTTTATTGTATGCCACTACAGCAGGTATAGCGGCAATAAGTCCTAACGCCGTTGCAAATAGAGCTTCTGCAATACCAGGAGCGACCACCGATAATGCTGTCGTTTTAGTCGCCGCAATGGCTTGGAAGGCGTCCATTATACCCCAAACTGTTCCAAAAAGACCAACAAAGGGTGCGGTAGACCCAACAGATGCTAAGAACGACATATTTTTCTCTAGACGTTCCATTTCGCGATCTATAGTGAGGTTCATTATTTGCTGAATACGCGCTCGGAGGCTACCTCTTGCCTCCTCACTCTTCCGCGCAAGATCCCTAGAGTTTCTCCATTCTCTCATTGCTTCTGAGAAAACTAAAGACATTGGATCATGCGGATTGTTTCCTATTCTGTCGTAAAGCTCTTCAATAGATCCACCAGACCAGAAACTATCTTCAAAAGCTCTAACGTGGGTCCTCAATCCCCTTAATTTGAGAATTTTATCAAAAATTACCGTCCAGCTAAAAATAGAGACTACTATAAGACCTAGCATCACCACTTTCACTACTGGATCAGCGGCTAAAAATAAGCCCATTATAGAGAGGTCTTTGTCTACCGATCCTCCTAATTGAACACTGTCTACAATAGCTTGCTCCATTTAGACCACCATTTCTAAAATTCGTTTATGATTAATTTGCCCGAGATGGCTTCTCTTAACTCTTTTGGCAAACGCTTTGCCTTTCCCATTGCGCTGACGCATGCAATTTCCGTCTCTATGGAAACGAGCAGATCATCTGTTGTTTTATTTTCGTTAATTCTATGGATAGTTTGCTCAAGAAAAATCCTAGCACCTGTAAATCTATTAAAACTGGTTCGTACTTCGACCAAATCATCCAAATAAGCAGGGGTGATGTATTCAACGTTGCACCGACGAACCGTTAACAAAACATTTTGATCCTTAGTCAAACGACTTTGATACAATCCAAGAGCTCGAAGCGCTTCTGTCCTAGCATGTTCTGCTATAGTTAGATATTCTGTGTGATAAACAATACCACCTGCGTCAGTAGCATCATAATAAATCCTCGCTCTAAAATTGTGCACCCCACTAGACCAAGGTATATCTGCTAAACTTATTTTATTCATCATAAGTATCAGACCTAATAGACTGATAAATATCCTGCTCATCATTTGACAGCATATCAAGCTGAGCTCGTTTTTTTTTCGGCTTTAGCCCGAGGTAGTCATACGCATTTGGGGACAGTACTCTACCTCTAGGAGTTCTATCGATAAATCCTTGTTGCAAGAGATATGGTTCAATAACTTCCTCTATAACATCTCTTTGTTCAGAGAGAGCAGCAGCCAGTGTATCAACCCCGACAGGACCTCCAGAGTAGTTTCTGGCTATACAATTCAAATAACGTTTATCCATAGCATCCAAACCTAGGTTATCAACTTCTAGTCGCCCCAATGCTGAATCAGCAGCTTTTGCGTCAATTACTTCACTAAAAAGAACTCCTTCAAAATCTCTGACGCGACGTAATAAGCGCCCTGCGACTCTTGGTGTACCTCTTGATCGCCTTGCTATTTCGTTTGCACCATCGGTTGTTATATTGAACGATAATTTGTCGGCTGCTCGCTTGATTATTTCTTCTAACTCATCTTCGGCATAAAACTGCAATCGCATTGGAATTCCAAAACGATCTCTCAGTGGAGTCGTTATTAAGCCAGAACGAGTTGTAGCGGCGATTAAAGTGAATGGCGGTAGATCTATCCTCAATGATCGAGCTGCGGGCCCCTCTCCTATCATCAAGTCTAACTGAAAGTCCTCCATTGCGGGATAAAGTACTTCTTCTATAGTTGGATTCAAACGATGGATTTCGTCTATAAACAGAACATCTTTAGGTGATAGGTTAGTCAATAGAGCCGACAAATCGCCAGCCTTTGTAATGGTGGGACCCGACGTCATTCTAAAATTAACGCCTAATTCACGGGCTACAATTTGCGCTAATGTTGTCTTTCCCAAACCTGGTGGCCCATGCAACAAGACGTGATCCATCGCCTCTTGGCGACCTTTCGCAGCATCTATAAAAACGCGTAAATTGCCTCTGATTTGCTTTTGGCCTATGAACTCTTCCAAATTCTGAGGTCGTAAGGACCAATTTTGATAATCGTCTTCAGCGACTTCCGGGTTGACGATACGCTCGTTTTCATTCTTGTTTCTTGTATTCTGTTCGCTCACGAAGCTAGCTCCTTGAGCGTGGCGGCTACAAGCTTATCAAGTGTTTCAGTGTTCGTTGGTTCGCTGCTAGCTTGAGATACTGCTTTTTGCGCTTCAAAACGGCTAAAACCTAGATTCACCATTGCTGAGATTGCATCTGCTAATAGTCCAGTATCTTGATTTTTGTTTATTTCAGTATTGCTAAGATTGCCTAAAGAAACTCCACCTACTTTGTCCTTTAGTTCCGAGACAATCCTTGAGGCAAGTTTTTGGCCAACCCCTTCGGCTCTAACAAACATTGTTTTATCTTCACTCAAAAGGGAATTCATAATATCGTCTGAGTCTAACACGCTCAGTATTGCAAGAGCAGCTTTGGAACCAACACCTTGAACCGTTTGCAGCGTTTGAAACCAGCGCTTTTCATCATCTGAATAAAATGCGTATAAATGTATGTGGTCTTCTCGAACATGCGTCTCAACCAAAACTTTAACAACGTCTCCAACGCTGCCAAGCTGGCTAAGTGTTCGACTTGACGCAAATACAGAATATCCAACACCAGCGACGTCAATAATAGCACCATGATCACTAATGGTATCAAGGCGACCCGTTAATTTGCCTATCATCGTAGGGCTTCCTTGATTAATGCACGATTTATAAGTTCATTCATTCCATTAGAAATTGCTTTGGTCGACTTTCTTCGAAGGTTTTTGTCATTGGCGCTCTGAAGCCTTAGATCCATTCCTTGATAGTGCGCATGACAAATGGCTACGGCGAGTGCATCAGCAGCGTCAGCGGAAGTTACATTTATCCTTGGTAAAAGTTTGCCAACCATTATCTTTATTTGATCTTTACTGGCGTGACCCACCCCGACCAATGACTTTTTAATTCGATTAGGGGCATATTCGGTTATCGCAATATTGGATAATGCTGGCGCGAGTAATAGCGCGCCTCTGGCAAGACCAAGCTTCAAAGTAGAAGCACCATTTTGATTTACGAATGTCTCTTCTGCAGCGGCTGTAGCAGGTTTAAAGTCTACAACTACCTTTAGAAGGTCTTGGTGTAGAACAACGAGCCGCTCTACGAGGTCTAGTTTATACG
>Ga0160422_10000275_pt1 | contig 30614 bp, 38 predicted proteins | sample Fk160mmetaG_FD_108192 | JGI IMG/M metagenome (GOLD analysis project Ga0160422, IMG submission 108192) | Marine microbial communities from the Central Pacific Ocean - Fk160115 60m metaG | ecosystem: Environmental > Aquatic > Marine > Oceanic > Photic zone | place: The Central Pacific Ocean...
ACTGCCGCTATGGCCCCGACCGTGATATCTAGCTCAGGAACGTAAATAGAAGCACTGCCAAGTCCTCCCTTAATATTACCCGCTATAGCACCGTATCCAGCGCCGCTATTGCCGAGTTTAAATATCTTTTTTGGGTTCGAAGCGGCTTCATATCCCAATTGCCAGTAGGGCGGCTGGTCTGTCCAATTTTTATTGCCGCCGTTCAATAAATCAAAAAGTATTGCTTGTGGAACAATTGGGACCTTTATACCTTTAATTGGTAGGCCTTTACCTGTTTTCTGAAGATGGTGCATTACTCCCCCTGCCGCATCCAAACCAAACGCTGAGCCGCCAGCCAACACAATCCCGTCCACTCTTTCTACTGTTCCATCGGGTGAGAGAAGCTCCGTATCTCTTGTTCCAGTGCCGCCACCTCTAATATCTATTGACGCCACGCAGCTACAATCAGGCATGATAACTGTAACGCCTGAACGCAATTCCTCATCATATGAATTTCCAACAAAAATACTTGAGATATCAGTAATTAAGTTATTTTTTCCTGATCGTAACAATAGATGAACCTCAAAAAGTTTTACATATGAGCTTATATAAAGGTTGCTGAAAGTGCGATACCCACAAAAATATTTCCTCACATTTGGCATTTAGAAACGAAAAGTTTATATATTGATCCCAAATAAGGATGAGTCATGACAGATTTAAATAGTGAAGTGTCACGTCGACGAACTTTTGCAATTATTTCGCACCCTGACGCAGGAAAAACAACATTAACAGAAAAATTTCTTGTCTTTGGTGGAGCCATAAAAATGGCTGGTGCGGTAAAAGCCAGAGGCGAGCAGCGTCGAGCTCATTCTGACTGGCTAAAGGTTGAGAGAGAACGAGGTATTTCTGTAGCATCCTCGGTGATGAGTTACGAGTACAGGGGTAACGCCTTTAATTTGCTTGATACACCTGGGCACGAAGATTTTTCCGAAGATACATATCGAACCCTAACTGCTGTAGACTCAGCCGTCATGGTTATTGATGCTGCACGGGGAATTCAACAACAAACCAGAAAGTTATTCGAAGTTTGCAGATTACGCGATATGCCAATAACAACGTTTATAAACAAGCTGGACCGAGAGTCACAAGATCCATTCGTACTGCTAGACGAGATCGAGCAAACGCTACAAATCGATGTTGTGCCCGCAAGTTGGCCTATAGGAATGGGACAGCTATTCAAGGGTTGCTATGATCTTTTCAACGACCGGCTTATGCTTGTAGCAAGAGGCAGCGAATCGGAGCCTGACGCGGGTATGGTTTGCAATGGATTAAGCGATCCTAGGTTGGACGAATTGCTTGAAGAGCGACAGGCTTCTGAACTCAGAGAACAAGTAGAAATGGTTCGAGAGCTTTGTCCAAAATTCGATCATGAAGCCTATTTAGCAGGTAATCTAACGCCGGTCTATTTTGGCAGCGCAATTAATAACTTTGGTGTGCGGGAGTTATTGCAAGGGGTGTCTGACTTTGCGCCGGCTCCAAGATCACAAAAAACAGAAACTAAGCTTATTGAACCGTCCGACAAAAAAGTTTCCGGTTTCGTATTTAAAATACAAGCAAATATGGATGCAAAGCACAGAGACAGAGTTGCTTTTGCTAGGATATGTTCTGGTCATTTTAAAAGGGGAATGAAGCTAAAGCACCCTCGAAGTGGAAAAGCGGTTAATGTGCACAACGCCGTTATGTTTCTCGCTCAAGAACGTGAATTAGCTGAGGAAGCGTTCCCAGGAGACATAATAGGTATTCCCAATCATGGTAATCTAAGGATCGGCGATACTTTTACAGAAGGAGAAGATATTAAAATTACTGGTATACCGAGCTTTGCACCTGAAATTTTACAACGTGTCCGTCCGTTGGATCCGCTCAGAGCGAAGCATTTAGGAAAGGCTGTTACCCAGTTGGCAGAGGAGGGGGTGGCAAGAGTTTTCCGCACTAATATTGGTTCTAATTGGATAGTTGGTGTTGTTGGGACCCTACAATTTGATGTTTTAGCAGACCGGATAAGAACAGAGTACGATATTCCCGTTAATTTTGAGGCAGCCCCACTTGACACGGCTCGCTGGCTAAATAGTGACAACTCACAGGAATTAAAGCGCTTTATCGATAAAAACCCAGGAGACCTAGCTTATGATCACGATGAGCTGCCGGTTTTTCTAGCTCGAAATGCATGGCATTTACAGAATGCAGCGGAAAACTGGCCTGATATTCAATTTTTAAAGGTAAGGGAACAATTTGGATGACCTCAATCCCCAAGGAAAGTGATGTCGTGATAATCGGTGGAGGGATAATTGGGGTCTCAACCGCGTATTATTTAGCGAAAAGCGGTGTGTCTGTGACTCTCGTTGAAAAAGGTATTATTGCTGGAGAGCAGTCTTCTAGAAATTGGGGATTTGTTAGACAGCAAGGTCGTGATCCTGCAGAAATTCCCACAATAATGAGAAGCCTCGCCTTGTGGAAAGGACTTTCAAAAGAATTAGGTGAGGATATTGGTTTCAAACAATCCGGTGTTTTTTACCTAGCCAATACAGAGGAACAAGTTGCTGGTTATGAAGATTGGTTGAAACATTCAAAAAAATATCAGATTGATTCTCACATCGTTCCAAAGACTGAAATACAAAAATACATACCGACTAACAGTGGCGGGTGGTTAGCGGCTCTTCGAACACCAAGTGATGGGAAGGCGGAACCTAGTAAGGCGACCACTGCACTGGCGAGGGGTGCAGATAATTTAGGCGCTAATATATTGACGAACTGCGCCGTTTCTGGCTTTGAGACTGAGGCTGGTCGTGTTTCCTCTGTACGCACGGAGTTGGGACCAATTAAAACTAATTCTGTTTTATGCGCGGGAGGAACTTGGTCATCATTATTCTGTGAGCGTCATAATATTCCGCTGCCACAATTAAAGATTCAATCCTCCGTTTTACGTACTTCTCCAGTGCCAGAAATATCAAAACATTCTATTTGGTGCAGGGATGTAGCGCTAAGGAGGCGCCAAGATGGCGGTTACACGGTTGCACATGGATCAGCCACAGAAGCACCTATTGTGCCCGATACCTTCAAATGGGGTATAAAGTATTTAGAGAGTTACAAGAAGGAAAAAAGCCGGCTTAGGATAAAGTTAAACGGCAGGTTTTACAAAGAATTGATGACAGCTCGGCGCTGGAATATTGATGGTCCAAGTCCGTTTGAGTCGGAGAGAATTTACGATGTGTCGCCGAACAAGAAAATCTTGAATGAAGCATTTAATAATTTACGAAATCTTTTCCCCCAATTCGAAAACGCTTCCATTATCGAGAGTTGGGCAGGGTTAATTGATGTCACTCCTGATGCCGTTCCGATTATTTCGCCTGTAGAAAAAATACCGGGCTTTTATCTGGCCACTGGGTTCAGTGGTCACGGCTTTGGTATAGGCCCCGGCGCCGGAGAACTGGCTGCACATATGATTACTGGAAAAGCTAGTAAGCAGGAGCTATCAAATTTTGATTATAGCAGGTTCTTTTAACTTTCAATCCAGTCTTCTCTGTTAAGTCAACTTTAGTTCTTTTATTAGATATTGCATGCATTCTTCTATTCCCTGTGAAATATCTACGACCAGAGCGTTTTCACAAGAAGATGGCGGCTCGAGGGTGTCAAATTGACTTTGGAGAAGTGCGGGTGGCATAAAATGAGCTCGAGCATTCATGCGGGTGGCTATACTTTCTTTATTGCCTCTAAGATAAATGAGTTTTGCTTGATTAATATTTGATAAGAGTAATTTTCGATATCTTCGCTTCAGAGCGGAACATGCTACAATACATGTTTGGTTTGTATCGGCCTTGGTTTGAATTGCAGAGGAAATTTTTGTCAACCAAGGTAGACGGTCTGTGTCCGTTAGTGGCTTTCCTACCGACATTTTTTCTATGTTTTCTGGAGAATGAAAATCGTCACCTTCTAGCAATTGACAACCAAGTCTAGCCGCAAGGCGGCGGCCCAATGTTGTTTTTCCAGAGCCACTTACACCCATTAATAAAAATATCAACCTAATCTTCCCATGACGTGCGAAACGTGCCCGATCTGTCAATTCGTTTATACCCGTGTGATCCAAAGAAATCGCGTTGTGCTTGAATTATATTCATTGGTAGTTTTAATTTAATAAAACTATCGAAATATGATAGAGATGCGCTATGAGCAGCCAGAGGAAGGCCAGATAAAGCTGCCTCAGATACAACTAAGCGGAGCTCGGGTATCGAACGCTTAAGTTGTTCAGATAAATTAGTGTCTAATAAAAGATTTGTGAGTGATGCTTTTCTGTCAAAAGCTTGCACAATTTTATCTAAAATATTACCTCTTAGTATACAACCAGCCTTCCATACCTCGGCAACGTCGCTCAATCTTAAGTTCCAAGAATATTTAAGGCTTGCTATTTTTAGTAGTTGAAAACCCTGGGCAAAGGCACAAATTTTTGCGGCTAAAAATGCTCTTTTTATAGTATCTGTCGATAAGGCGTCATTTTTATGTAACACTGGTTCATAAATTTTAGATGCAGTAATCCTGTCTGGTTTATATTGTGATATGAAACGGCTAGATACTCCTTCATAGAGTGTGGGAGCGGGAACACCCAAATCAATACCGGAAACAATTCCCCACTTTCCTGTTCCTTTTTGCTCAGCAATATCTTCTATCATATCAATTAGAGGAGCGTCTGTGAGGTTGTCTATAGTTTTAAGAATTTTTGATGTTACGTCCGACAGAAAGGAACCCTCTAGTTCGTTACGCCAACTTGTAATAGCTTTTGAAATATCTTCATTATTGTAACCTTTTATTTCGGCAAATTGAGAATACACCTCACTTAACAGCTGCATTTCCGCATATTCAATGCTGTTATGCACCATTTTCACAAAGTGGCCTACTTCCGCTGCGTTTCCTAATCGTTTAACGCATATGTTGTTATCTGAGTCTCGGGCGGCGGCTGCCTCGAGAAAAGGTTTTATATTTTCAAAGATTTCTGGTTTTCCGCCTCCCATAAAAGATGCACCATTACGGGCCCCGTCTTCTCCTCCTGAGACACCAAGGCCTAGGTAATCTATTCCTCTGGTTGCTAGTTCTTGGGATCTTCGCTTTGTATCTTCAAAATGCGAGTTGCCGGCGTCAACGATAAGATCCTCTGGTTCTAGGTATGGAACTAGCGATTGAATGACTTCCTCAACAGTTTGACCGGCGGGGAGAAGAAATAAAATTTTTCTTGGCGTTGCTAAGTTTCTGACAAAATCGTCTAGCTGTGAATGAACATGAATAGCAAGCTCATTCATTGCATGTGAATGTGATAAATCGTGACCGATTACAGAGAAACCCTTTTCTGCAAGATTCTTTGTGAGATTTATTCCCATTACACCTAGCCCAATTAACCCAATGTCGGCTGGTTCAATATTTTGTGTCATTCGAAAATGGGCCCCATCTATGCAAATTATATAGATAAAACTAATCCGTCTTATAAATCAGTCTTAACCTAGATATTCGTCCAATAAATCTTTTATTTTCCAACTAAAATAGATTAATTCCGCTCCTAGATATCCTAGTGGTTTTGCAACGAAATTTAATTTGAAGGGAGAAAATAACTTATAAGTGTCATCATCATCAACGATTGCACGCGCTATTAAACTACCGGCAATAGCCGTGGTGTTAAGTCCATGTCCCCCAAAGGCCTGAAGATACCATATATTATCTTTAAGTTTTCCAATTTGAGGCATGCTATGTGTCGCGTAACCCATTGTTCCCGACCATGCTAATTGCGCGCTGATTCCAGAAAGTTGTGGGTAGACACTGAATAAGTCTTCTAGCATCCTCTGCTTAAGATTGTTCGGTTTTAATCGTGTGCTCATTCCTCCCCCCCAAAGTATCTGCGTTGATAGTAAGGGACGGTAATAGTTTTCAATTCTTCTATTATCAGAAACGGCATATGGTGAACGAATGGCTTCCGTTAATCGATCGTAGAGCGGTTCAGTAAGAAGCACGTAGGTTCCTATTGGCAGAATGGCGTTATGTAATTTGGTATTAACATAATTTCGGGAAGCCGAGGTGCATATGACGACAGTGTTTGCTCTTACGTCCCCATTATTGGTCGAAACAACATATGAGTTGTTGCGCCTCGCGATCTTTATAGCTGTGGTTCTTTCAAAAATTTTTGCTCCTAAACTTTCGGCATCTAAAGCGCATTTGTGTACATAATTCAATGAATGAAGTTGATAAGCATCGGGATTGAATATCGCGTCACTGTATTTCTGACTCGAATAATGGTCCGCAACTTTACTTTTCGACCAGTAACTTAATTTAGTTTTGTAAACAGAGTTCATATAATCGATTTGTGCAATGAGATTATTCTCTTTCTTGCCCCAGGACATTCTTACCAAACCGGGTTCGGTATCGATTTCTGTTTGAGGTGAATTTTGGCATCGACGGCGCACTATTCCGATACCTTCCGCAGATAGTCTATATAGATCTTGTGCATGTTTTCGTCCTAAACGCTGCTCCAGCCTCTTTATGGGAATGGAATATCCAGCCGATAGGAGACCCCCGTTTCTTCCCGAAGCACCACTTCCTAGCGTTTTTTCTTCCAATAACACTGCCGAAACGTTCTTTTCAGATAATTCTAAAAGGGTGTTTATACCGGCAAGACCACCACCAATAATGCAAACATCGGTTTCAATGGTTCCGTATAATTTTGAACGTAAATTAGCGCGGTGCTCTGTTTGGGAATAATAAGTATCTGTATGTATTTTCATTGCCCGCTTATCATCATTAGTACTAGATAACTTTAGTGTAGTTTAACGCTTAGGTTTATTTTAATACGCTCGTAATTATACAATCCTTTTATGGGAGATGTTGCATGAAAATAGCTGTTATGGGAACGGGAGGAATGGGTGGCTATTATGGCGGCCTACTGGGATCAGTTGGCGCAGATGTTTCGTTTATTGCTAGAGGAGAACATCTGAAAGCTATCAAACAGGATGGCTTATTATTAAAAGGTGATGGAGAAGAAATCCATTTGGATCCGATAATGGCAACAGACCAGCCAAGCGAGATAGGTGAGGCCGACGTCGTTTTATTTTGCGTAAAACTTTATGATACCGAGACAGCTGCGGAAGTTTTAAAGCCATTACTTGGTGATAACACCATGGTTATTAGTGTTTTGAATGGTGTGGATGGGCCGCAAAGATTGGAAAGAATAGTTGGGCCTGGACGGGTTATAGGAGGTGCAGCGTATGCTTCTGCTTATATTGAAGCACCGGGAATTATAAAATATAAAAGCACGGGTGGGCGTTTAAAGATTGGTGAATTCTCTGGTGAGATAAGTCGGCGCATAGATGCCTTCAGAACTATTTGTGAACCTGCTAGTTTTGAGTGCGAAGTAACGGAGAATATTGTAGGGGCGCTTTGGGATAAATACATCCTTCTAGCAACGAATGCAGGGTTATCCTGTCTGTGTCGGAGTCCTGTTGGAAAAATCTATAATGATGCTGACCTATTAGAAGTGGCGATTAACCTGATGGAGGAGGTCCGAGCTTTAGCTTTAAAACAGAATATTGCAATTGACCCCAATGTAATCGAGCACTCTGTAAAATGGTCTAAAAGTTTACCGCCAGACCTCTTTGCATCGATGTACCATGATATGGGGGCCGGAAAAAGAATGGAGTTGGAAGGAATGTCAGGTTTTGTAAAAAGATTAGGAAAAGAACTTGGAGTTAGCACCCCATACCATTCGTTGCTATATGGTGGATTAAAGTTCTTTAAAGACGGGCAGTCATAACATTATGATTCTGTCATTAAAAGGTCGAGGTTTTCATGGTCATTTATGTTGACGCCGACGCCTGCCCAGTAAAACAGGAAGTGGTGAAAGTAGCTGAACGTCACAATCTTATTGTTTACATGGTATCTAATAGTCTGATGAGACTGCCTCAGAGCCATTTAGTTAAACGCATTCTAGTCTCCGACGGCTTTGATGCCGCAGATAAATGGATATTGGAAAATGCTAAAAAGGGTGACCTTGTAATTACATCGGATATTCCATTTGCTGCAGACTGCATAAAAAATGAAGTTAGCGTTATAACGCCAAACGGGCATCATTTTGATGAACAAAATATCGGCAATGCTCGTGCCATGCGCGATCTGAATGGCTATCTCCGTGAAACGGGAGCAATACTCGATCAGAAGCGGAGTTTTAGTAAACTCGATAGATCATCATTTTTGCAAAAGATGGAAGAAGTTCTTCAGCGCCTAAAACGTGTCTAGTTTTTTCTGAGAACTACTTGAAACTTTCCCAATCAAAAAGAGGTGGTTCTTTTTGGGCGAAACGTTTTATTGCTTCAGCATGAAAATCCGACTCGCGTGAAATAGCCTGTGCCATAGCTTCCATCTCTAGTATCGTTTTGTAGTCATGGTTGAAGGATTGATTAAGAATAACTTTTGCTAACCCAATTGCCTTTGTGGGCGCATTTACAAAACGTTTGGCGAAAGCCTTTGCTTCCTTTAGCGCATTTTCTTGGCTTACTATATCATATACTAAACCTATTTGCTTCGCTTCCTCAGCATAAACGCGTCGACCGGAAAAAATGAGTTCCTTCGCTTTTTGTAACCCTATCAGCCTCGGAAGAATATACATTCCGCCCCAGTCGGGAATAAGACCTATTCTTACGAAAGCCTGCAACAAAAAACCCTTTGGGGTTGCAAGGACAAAATCTGCTGCCAGAGCAATATTAGCTCCAGCTCCCGCGGCAGCTCCGTCAATTAACGAGATCACAGGTACTTCGATATTCAGTAAGTCCAACATCTTCTGATGGTCGTCGCGCAGAGCTTCTCGTGCGAGGGCTGCCGATTTAAGCCGCGACCCCATACTCTTTACGTCACCACCGGCACAAAAAGCGCCACCAGCACCGGTAAGTATCAGTGCGCGGACTTCTTCACCTGCTTTTTCTCGGACTGTTTTCAACGCAAGAGCTAACTCTTGTCTCATCACGGGAGCTAAAGCATTTCTAGCCTCCGGACGGTTTAAGGTAATGATTGCTATACCTTCATCAATTTGAAAGAGAATTTCGGTGAAATCCATAGAGAGCTCCTCAATTTTTTTGGCCTAAATTTGCTTGTGCGTAGTATCCTAAAAACTAGCCATTATTCAATCAGATATTAGATCTATTGCCTTTTTAGTATCGGATAAAGATAAAAAATTAATATGGTTGTTGAGTTGCGGCTTAAATATCCAATTTTCGGAGGGGGAGATAATGAGACGATTTGAAAATAAAGTAGTGCTTGTAACGGGAGGCGCATTCGGCATGGGGGCGGCAACGGCAAAACTTTTTGCTTCGGAGGGAGCCAAAGTTGTAGTTGCTGATCTCTTAGAGGATGAGGCATCAAAGCGCATTGATGAGATGACGAAACTAGGCGGCGAAGCCATTTACGTCAAGCTAGACGTTACAAGTGAAGATAATTGGGAAAGCATTATCCAACAGATTGACAGCACGTATGGCCGTCTTGATGTTCTCGTTAATAACGCAGGGATTAGTGGCAGTGGTTATCAAGACCAAGGTGATGTTACGGCATGGGAGGACTTGATGCGAATTAATGCAACTGGCCCATTTTTGGGCACTAAACACTGTGCTCCTTTAATTATAAAATCAGGTGGTGGCGCTATAGTTAATATTTCCTCTATATCTGGTGTTGTGGGGCAAGGCTACATACATCCTGGCTATAACGCCTCGAAAGGGGCGGTGAGAACAATGACAAAACAAAGTGCTGTGCGCTTTGCTAAAGATGGGGTAAGAGTTAATAGTGTCCATCCGGGGATAATGCCTGCGATGCGCACTTCTGGGGTTACAGCAGATCCGGTCCACCGTCAAAAAATTCTTGATGCTTATGTTCCAATGAAACGCGCGGGAGAAGCAGAAGAAGTGGGCAAGGCCGTTTTGTTTTTAGCATCTGATGAAGCATCCTACATTACTGGCGTTGAGCTGCCAGTAGACGGGGGTTATTTGGCTATTTAAGTGATCATCCCTTTCAACGAAAACCAGCGATATTACCAAAAAACAACGCATACGAGATTGTCTATATTATATATAGACTTTCCGTTGACAGTTTAGCTGCGTAAATTCGAAGATCTTTGGGAAGCGTACAAAGATTAGCGTTCGGTTAAGTAAATTAATACACTGGCCGTGGATCATTCCTGAAAATTACGCTTTCTAGGTTAACCAACAGGGAGTAAGTAATGAAAAATAGTCTCTTAAAGTTAGGACTTGCGGGTGTTATTGGCTTCGGAGCTTTAACAACCTCTCAAGCTGCCACGAAGCTCGACATGGCGACGCCATGGGGTGGTGGGATCATGCTCGAGTATGTTGCTCGAGGAGCTGCAGCCAATATGGAACTCTTCACTTCGAATAATGTAAAAGTGGAAGTCTTTCCTGGTGGCACGCTCGGAAAAGCTCTTAAAGTTACAGATACTGTAAAAAAGGGCGTAGCGCAAATTGGACATAATTGGCCGGGTTACGACTGGGGTGTAGATAAAACAGCGGTTCTTTGGGGTGGCTTTGCAGGTTCAATGAGCTGGGACAAAATGATGCACTGGACATTCCGTGGCGGCGGAAAGGAGATGTGGATGGACTGGCGTATGGCTGAATTTAATGTAGCAGCATTTCCTTGTGGCTCCGCACCACGGGAGGTATTTGCCCATAGCCACAAGCCAATTAGGAGCCTTGAAGATTATAAGGGTATGAAAGTACGTACGTCCGGTGCTTGGGCGGAAATTGCAAAAAAACTTGGTGCATCTACCGTAATTCTGGCGGGCGCTGAAGTTTATCCAGCTTTGGAGAGAAAAGTTGTCGATGCCATTGAATGGGGAACACCAACTCATAATATCGTGATGGGTTTTGAAAAAGTTGCAAAATATATTGTTGTGCCAGGGGTTCATCAACCAATCGCTATGCATGAGTGCGCAGTAAACAGGAAGGCTTGGGATGGTATGTCTGACATGGTTAAAAAACAGCTTATTGCAGGCGGAAAAATGATGACCTGGGATCTTTACATGAAGCTCGGTCATGACGATGCACCAAACTGGATGAAGTATGTAAACAATAGTAAAAACGAAATTATCGACCTTCCACAATCGTTTAAGGATGCTGCAAAGAAAGCGACAGACGAGTGGGCAGAGGAAACAGGAAAGAAAGCAAACGATTGGTTTAGAAAAGTGTGGGCCTCTCAAAATGCTTATAAGGACGCTTGGTCTCAAGCACATCGTTATCGCTAAAAATAACGTCATAGCGTAAAGAAAAGGCGTTAGTTCCTTTTTGGGGCTAACGCTTTTTTTATAAACTCTTACAAACTTCGTAGAATTTTCGCATTCCTTCTATTTGTTGGTCTGTATCTCCCGCCCCCTGCCCAGAAGTGTAGAATGTTAAATGGTCTGCGCCCATTGTCAGCCATTTTTTTGCGGTTGACACCCAGCTGTCGGGGTGACCGTCACCAAAACGTATCCACGCCTCTATTCCAAAAGTTTTGGGATCTCGACCCTCGTCCAAAAGAAATTTATAAAGCTTATCTAGCGCTTTAGCACTATTAGTTCCAGGATTACCCAACGGGATCCAGCCGCTGCCATAAGTCGCGGCACGCTTCAATACAGCATCGGCTTGACCGCCAAACCATATTGGTATGGGTTTTTGTTTGGGAAGCGGGTTTATACCGGCGTTTCGAACTGTATCGAACTTTCCGGAAAAATTTACTGTCCTTTGCGTCCAAAGATTATTCATCAATTGAACTTGTTCATTCTGTTTTTGGCCGCGTGTCTTCCAGTTCTCACCTAGTGCCTCATATTCAACTGAGTTCCAACCAACTCCAATTCCTAGTCTTAAGCGGCCGTTGCTTAAAACATCCAATTGCGCCGCCTGTTTTGCTACAAGCGCTGTTTGTCGTTGTGGCAGGATCAAGACGCCGCTGACAAGACCAACACGGTTGGTAATTGCTGCCATAAAGGATAGAGTGCAAAAGGTTTCATGGAAACAGTCGTCAACGTCGTAAGGTCCGTCGAAGTTCTCATGCTGTTCTCTGTCAGCTCCGAGAACGTGATCAGACACTTCTATATAGTCAAAACCTATTTCCTCAGCCGCTAGCGTCCACGCTCGAATTTGGTGAGGATCGCTGGGCGTATCTCGCGTAGGAAAAAACGCGCCAATTTTAAGGGTCATAATGAACCCGCTCCCTGTGACTTTACAAGATTAAATTAATTATTTCGTCTGAGAGCAGCATCAGCTCCCGCAAGTCGGCCTGTTACGGCCCCGCGCATAACCGATGTTGCTCCAGTGTACGTTCTATAATAGATTCCAGCAACCTCTCCTGCCGCATATAACCCCGGGATTATATCGCCTTCGGTATTTATGACGCGGGCGTTTTCATCAATTTTAAGGCCACCAAAGGTGAAGCAATTTGAACAAATAATAGGCCAAGCACGAAACGGCGGTGTAGAAATTGGTCGGGACCAGTGTGACTTGTTGATTGATAATCCCTCCGTACGTAAGCCATCTGGGATAAGTGGATCAAAATCAGTGTTTACTTCGGGGCATGCGTTATTGAAATCGATAACCGTATTCAAAAATTCGGCGGGATCTATCTTCATCTGTTCTGCGAGACCTTCAAGTGTATTCGACTCCAACGGCGGGACGCGCGTTCTAACAGTTGCATTCCAATTATGAACGTCATCTAATTTCTTATCGAAAACGGCATACGCCAATCCATTGCGTTGCTGCATAATTAAGCGGGTTACAGCTTCATAGGTCGAGTCTACAAGAGCTGGCGCCTCATCTGTAAACCTCAACCCGCTGTCATTAATGAGAAGGCCGTAGGAATAGTTGAGGACAACAGGCTCCCAATCTTTAGATCGTGGGTCAACCGGCTGCGCGTGAAAACTACCATAATCTCCACATGGCGCAGCACCTATATCCAACGCCATTTTTATTCCTTCTCCACGGTTGTAGTGACCGCCCCGTGAGACGGGCCGAATAAACTGTGCTTGGGCTCCCACATAGTGACTTAACATTTCCGGATTACCTTCAAACCCTCCACAAGCAAGGATAATATTATTTGCTTTGAGCATTAGAGGTGCGTTATTTTTTGATATTGCTTTTATGCCGGTCACAGAACCAAAGTCATCTTGTATGAGTGCCCTCGCGGCTGTCTCGTAAAACCAAGTTATTTCCTCTTCTTCGTCTGCATATTTTCCTAGCGCATCAACAAGTGCTAGGCCGCCGCCAATAGGTCCCATTCTTGTAGTAGATTGACTCAGAAAATAAAGTGGTAAAAAATCAAACTTTACCCCAAATGTTTTTAGCCATTGTAAAGCTTTTGGAGCTTCTTCGGCTATCGTTGCGATTAAATTTGGGTCAACCACTCCCAACGATCTAAGGACTGCAGGTTGATTCTCTTTGTCTCTAACCAGATCTTCTAAAATCGAAAGGTCTGGCCATCCACCTGAGTTTTCCGCAAAACGATCTTCAAAATCGTCCGATACTTCATTTTCACTTTTCATGCGCCAGAAGCTCTCGGTATAACGCGTATTTCCTCCTCTTTCATCAGGTGGGGCTCTTTCTACGATTGCTACTTTATCGCCGTTTTGTTGAGCCGTAATGGCGGCGGATAAACCTGCGATCCCTGATCCAACTACGATCGTATCAAAGCTGTGTTGTGTGCTAACATTATGAGACATTTAAAACCTTCTGGATTTTCGTTGATTTAGATTATTGTATTAAATTCTACTCGCAGTATCTAGGATATATGCTTAGAACATGTCGTTTGTAACAACTTATTTTGAAATAATTAGCTATTTGTTTACACTAAGAATTCCAAATGAGTATACCATCAGGTATTTTAGAAGGATTGATCCCCCTGCGATAATTTTTGGATGACTAAACGAGAATATGAAAAACATTATTTCAAGGCGTAGTTTTATTTTTTGTCCTGGCGTTCGTCCAGATATGTTTCCCAAGGCGGTTAATTCGGGCACAGATATTGTGTGCATAGAATTAGAAGATGGAATTGCCCCAAAAGATAAAGATCGAGCCCGTAAACTAACGCTTGATCTTTTTTCGTCACCTCTTGATAGTAAGGGCGCGGAATTGATTGTGCGAATAAACTCAGTTCGAGATGAATTTGGTTTAGCTGATATTCAGGCGATCCTAAAAACATCGTCTCCTCCGCCAGCTATTATGCTGCCAAAGGTTAAAACGCCTGATGAGGTGAAGTGGGTGGACGAGCTTTTTTCGGAAAGAGGACATGACACTAGGCTCCATGTTATTATAGAGACAAATGCTGGATTAGAGGCTGTCTACGATATAGCAAAATCGAGTAGTCGAGTAGATGCTCTATTTTTTGGGGGCGTGGATATGGCGGCGGAGTTGCGGTGCAAAAATTCATGGGAACCTTTGCTATATGCCCGAAGTCGGGTGGCTCACGCAGCAGCCGGTGCTGATTTAGATGTTATCGACGTACCTTACTTGGATCTAGAAGATCTTTCAGGAATGGTAAAAGAAGCCGAATTAGTTCGAGATTTAGGATTTTCTGGAAAGGGCTGCATACATCCAAAACAAATTACTAGTATTAACGAAGTTTTTACCCCAAATGATGACACGGTAGCTAATGCAAAAAAAATCATTACAGCTTTTAAAAAAGCTGAAACGGGATTGGTTGTTATTGATGGGAAGCTAATCGAAAAGCCCGTACTACGTCACATGGAGAGAATCGTCGCTATAGCAAGTCGTGTTTCAGAAAAAAGATGACCTCTTTGGAGCATTTGCGGCCGAATATGGTACTTAACCAACCTGCGCTAACCAAAAAAAGAAATATTTATCATCTCGCAAACTCGGTGAACCGACAGAGCGATGAGTTTGATGGTCGCGACACACTCAAAGCTATTGTCGTGGGCAAACGGTTCAAACTATTAGCGAAAAGGAGTAATGAACCAGCAAAGTGGTATAGCGTTCGTATTCTACCAAATATTACAAGTGATTTGGAAGCAGGATTTTTAAATCTAAACGATAACCTAGCTGAACAATTACTCGGTCTACGTTTGGATGCTCTGCATTATTTAAAGAAAAACGATTTTGGGTTCGATCGTATATTTATTTCTCCTTCGAAATAATAGTGATTAGGCTGATCAACGTAAAACCGACGCTATTAGATGTGTGTTATATGGTATCTTGGAAAATTGTTGAGCTTCAGATTGCTTTAATTTCACGATAACCCCATTTGCGAATTTGATTGTTGTTGTGGCTTTATTAAAAAGGGTGATAGATCGTAATCTCTCCCCGCTTAAAATATCTCTGCGCGATTTGTACGAATGCGAAACTTCGAATTTATCATTTGGACTAGTGTTGCAAAGCATATCAACCTCCATAGCAACTGATACGGCTGTATGACATATCAACGCATTCCATATCAGCGCAATTTTTCTAAAGCTGATATGCGTTTTTTGCATAATAGGGAAATCATTATTTATTGCTTAAAGAAAAATTAACGTTGCTACCACTTTAACTGGACAAAAGCATCGGTCTGTTTATCTTTGTAGGATGTTGTAAGCCAACTTTTAACGCTATTAGATTAGCACTGGATGTCTATTATGAAAAAGCTGGTTTTTATTTTTGGAGTTCTGATAGCGATTTTAGCAGCCGCCATTTGGGGCGCCAGCCAGATCTGGCTTAGTGGCGAGAATGTCGAGATAGGCTTTCATGGCAGTTTAGCTCTTGTTCTCGGAGCACTAGGTAGTCTTTTGGTTGGCGGGTTTTTAATGGCTCTTCTATTTTTTAGCTCTAAGTATGGTTACGATGAGCAAGTTTTCTCTGCTGATGACGATAAGCATTGGGATTGAGCGTGCAGGGGTATCTTGATCTTATTTAAAATTGAAAAATTGATCGCATTGCTTCAGAGTCGTTGTCAATTTTCTTAAAACTTTGGAAATTGGGGAAAGTTAAATGACCGAGTATTTACCGCCAACACTTGATTGGGTTAGGGAACAGGTGGAACTTTATGAAGGAAGTGGTGGCAAACAAGGAACGACACTCAGAGATACAGGCCTTCCGTGTATTATTATAACGCATAAAGGCGGAAAAACGGGAGCCATAAGAAAAATACCGGTAATGAAAGTGAAGGTTGGAGAGGGGTATGTTTTGATCGGATCATATGGTGGTCGACCCAAAAACCCAGTCTGGGTTTATAATTTGCGCTCACATCCTGACGTAGAAATTCGTGATCATGAAGAAGTTTTTAAGATGCGTGTTAGAGAAGTTGAAAGTGACTCTGAGCGTGAACGTCTTTGGAAGGCAAGTGTATATGCGTACCCACCGTATGAGGAATATCAGAGTAAAACCTCAAGGAAGATACCTGTTTTTATTGCCGAGCCATATTGATACTTGTCAGGCAGGACTACGTTAATGTTTTTGCAAGTCCAATTAACCCGTCGCTTATTTTTTGATAGTTGTGTTGTTTGCAAGAACGTTTTTGGAATATAGCTCTTCAATATCGTCTTGTTTATAGCCAACTGCTAAAAGAATTTCCTCATTGTGTTCACCGACTGTTGGCGGTTGTCTTTTAAGAGACGGCCTATTACGAGCTTTCCCAAACTCAAGTGGCAAATTTGGCAATCCAACAGTTTGCCCAACTTCTTCACCAAAACGAGATACAAAAACATCAAGAAGTCCACCTGTTGCCAGTAGATGTGGATCATCAAATAAGTCTCCTGGCTGTCCCACTCGAGCCCATGATATTTTGCAAGTTTCGGCTTTAAATTCTATCTCTTTGCGATTGTGTCTTTGTAAATTTTTCCGTACGGCGGGAAGCAGCCACTCTCTCTCTTCTACTCTTTTTGGGTTTGTTGATAAACGAGGATCATTACGTAGGTCTGTGAGATCGAACTCTGTTACAAATCTCTCCCATTGTTGATCGGAAGTAACGCCAATAAATAGTTCTTCATCGTCTTTTGTTTGAAAAACATCATAAATTGCCCAAGCTCGTCCTCGTGCTGGCATTGGACGAGCATCAGAACCAGTCGCCGCCATGCCGGCCATGTGGGTCCCCATTAGGAAAACAGCGCTCTCAAAGAGCGAGCTTGACACTCTTTGACCCTTGCCACTGTTTTCTCTCTCTTGGATAGCGGCCTGTATGCCGATCACCCCAAACATCGCACCCATAATATCGATCACAGAAGCACCAGCTCTCAATGGTTGACCTGGTGGTCCTGTCATCCAAGCCAATCCAGATTGAAATTGCACCACTTCGTCTAAGGCGGGCCTATTTTCATATGGGCCAGCTAAATAGCCTTTTAATGCAAGATAGATTAACCTCGGATTAATATGCGATAACTCCTCAAATCCACAGCCAAGTCTTTCCATTGTTCCGGGCGCGAAGTTTTCAAGAATGACGTCTGTATCTGCAACCAATTTGTGTACGACTTTACGTCCCTCCGGGGATTTCAAGTCAACCGCTAATCCGCGCTTATTTCTATTTAATCCAGAAAAAAAACCAGCGCCAAAGCCTCCTAAACGGCGGGTTTTATCGCCATTGGGAGCTGGTTCAACCTTGATAACATCTGCTCCTAATTCTGCTAAGATTAAGCCTGCGGTTGGACCCATAACGGTTTGAGTGAATTCCAGAACCTTTATGCCATTTAGGTGCTTTAGTGTCATTATTGAAGGCGTTCGCGCCGAAAGGCATCGAGGCTCCCTGCATGGATAAGTTCTCCAGGTAATTGATGACCAACAATATCCTCGGCCAATCTGCCGACGTCAATTAATTGGTCTAAATCCACGCCGGTTGCAATTCCTAATTCTTCGCACAGTAATACGAGCTCTTCTGTACAAATGTTTCCAGCAGCTTTTGGTTGGCCGGCAAATGGACAGCCGCCAAGACCACCAACCGTGGAGTCAAACTGTCTTATGCCCATCTTCAAAGCGGAGTAAGCATTTGCGATAGCGAGCCCTCTCGTGTCGTGAAGATGAAGAGAAATATTCATATCAGGCCAAACATTTCTTACTTCACCAACGACTCTTTCTATCCGGTGCGGCGCCGCCCAACCCATGGTATCAGCTAACGAAAAAAGTGTTATTTCAGCACCGGTTTGGGCTGCAATTTGCATACCGTCTTCGAGTGTTTTAATCACTGTCTCGGGGCTTATATCACCTTGGTAGTTACATCCGAATGCGGCCATTACACCAATTCGATTAACAGGAATGCCAAGTTCAAGATGAGAGATAGCATGCCTTTCCATTGCGGCCATGTTTTCGGCGTGACTTCGGTTTAGGTTCTTTTTGGTAAAACCTTCAGATGCCGTAAGAGAAATCGAGCCAGAGATCGTAAGTTTGTCCTTAAATGCCAATGCCCGATCAAGCCCATTCCCGTTAAAATAAAGGCCGGTGTACTCCACATCCTCATGAGCATGGAAGCTTTCTACAACCTTTTCAGCGTCCGCCCAACCAGGGACCAACCTAGGGTTTACGAAAGAACATGCCTGTATATGTTTGAGACCTGTTTTGGAAAGTGCGTCTATTAATTTAACCTTGTCCACTGTTGAAATTGGACCGGGTTCTATTTGAAATCCCTCTCGTGGTCCTTCTTCGTGAATTTCTACTGTACTGGGGAAATCAGACATCTTTCCGATCCTTTTTTATTAATAACCAAACGTGTTAGGCGATGTTAGTAGCCCAGTTATATCAGGAGCGATTATGAATTTCTCTCACGTGGTTGTCCAGCTTTGACATAAAGATCAAACGCATTATCGTGAAGAAATTAAGATATTTGATAAGGAGGTTTACGAACTAACTTTAATACACTGTTTAATCTGCATAATGAGATTTATCAATTTGGCCTAAATGAGTCATCAAGTTTATAAATTTTGTTCATTTGTTGCTTGTAATAAATACCCTTTTATTCTAATGAGATTGTTTGATACTATGGATGTTGAAGGCATTTTTAAACAAGGTGAGGGTATAGTATGTCGGCTTTTTATAAGCCTGATCTCGAAACGGAATTGGACAGTCCTTTCGTTAGAGATGAAGAAGATAAATTAATCAGAAGATCATATTGGCTAGATAAAAGTGATAAATCACTCGTCATGATTATGACAAACGGTATTGGGTCTAAACTAACAAATGATGAGAAGAGAGCTCACCTTTTGGATCTCAACAAAGAAAGCTTAATAGATGAAATCTGTGTTCAAGAGATCCTTCCACCTGAATAACGCTCAAAGATGCAGCAAATGGAAAGGTTCATAATCGTTGCTGGTTTATTCAGTTAAAATCTTTAAAATTGGTATCCTTTTCGTCAATTGAATCGGTGTGTTTGCACAAATAAAACGTGCGCGATGTTCGTTTTAGAAAGAGAATTTACAAGATCACTTAACTTATGGCTTCGAAACACCAACAGAAATCTGATACTATTGGGATAATGTGAATAAAAAAATACTTGAAGCACTATTGAGTTTTTTTCTTTTTGGGTCTGGTGCAACGGGCCTTATGATGATCTGGGTGTTGGTAGCAGAATACAAAGTTGATGATTGGATCGTGTGGCCGCCTGTTCTACTTACAGTGTCGATTGTTATTTTTTTTATTTCGTGGAGCATCTTAAATTTAATAAAGAAGAAAAATAACCAAGAGTGATTACCCTTATTTTGAGAGGTGAACATAAATTATTACAATGAGATAGAAGGAAAGGCTAACGATACAGTTGAAGGCTATATCGCTGCGTTAAATAACCGGAGTGTAGCCTCCTTGGAAAGGTATCTTCATTTCCCTCACACACGGGTAATGCTTGATGGAAAGCCAAGACGTTGGGAGACGGCTAGAAAGTATCTGGATGATTTTCAAAGTCGCATAGAAGAAGACAGTTGGCACTCTACTGAACTGATTAGTATTGACAGTGAGGTCATCTCAAAAAAGAAATGTCACACTCGAATCAGCTTTAAACGTTTAAGAAGAGACGGAAGCGTTATAAACATATATCAATCTCCGTATATAATTACTGAGAAAAACAAAAGTTGGGGCATTCTGTTTGGTTCAGGGACAGGTTAATTACCTGGGTTTAAGATTAGACTACCCCAATTTTTTCTAATACCTGTGATTATGCGAACCCTTTGCTCGATGATAATGGCATTTGGATATTTCTAGTTGCTCTCACTGATGGCTTATTTCTGCTTTCAAAGAGGTTCTGAATAGTGCTTACAAATGCCGTAGATTGAAGTTTTTTGGCACGTTTGTGCGCTGCCTCGATTTCCTCTATCGAGAGTACATGAGACTGATATAATGGGTCTTTTTGATATTCGTACATTTTTTATCCTTATATTTTTGTTGCTATATCATGTATGTAATGTTGGGGGTGCTGCATGGCCAGAGCTGTTAAAGCAACCCTGAGATGCAAAAAAGACATAGCTTTAACACTTGAAAAATACTGGATATAAATCAGTGCGACATAAAAACTCTGGCGACTAAGATTTCAAAGAGCTCTGAAAAGTTTGCATTATTGCCTGAAAAGACAAACCGATTTATAAAAGTATTACTTGGATATGTATTGAGGAAGTAATTATGAGTGCGTATTTAATTGTCAGAGCAGAGGTTGATCCATCGGTCAGGGAAGGTTTCGACACTTGGTATCAGAATGAGCACTTACCCGATGCAGTAAAAGCATTCAAAGCATTAAGTGCTAAGCGCGGCTGGAGCGAGGTGGAGGATAACGTCCACATAGCATTCTACGAATTTCCAGATGCAAATACCGCAAATAATATAGCTTCTTCTGATACCATAAAGGACTTTATAAAAGAATTTGATCGTCATTGGGAAGGCAAAGTGACTAGGTCGCGTGATGTGGTGGAGTTTTCTCAAAAGATTTGACTATATCTTTTTTAAATTTGTTAAATCGGTTACCCAATCTAGCGCTGAATTAAACCAGGCCTGTTGTCTGGGTATTAAGCTTTCTCGCTGATCCACGGTTCCAACTCTGATGCCAAAACGTCCTGGCTTTCCGTCAGCTGGTTTTGCATAGATTCTTGTTCCGCAGGTGGAACAAAATGCAAGACTACGCCTTGCCCCACTATCAGCAATCTTTTCAAAGTAGGTAAGTTCACCATCCTCCAGAATAAATTCTCCGTTAGTTACGCCTACCACCACCCCGTAGGCTGTCCCTGAGTTAATTTGACAGTCTGTGCAATGGCAAATTGTAACAGTTTTAGGGTCTATATTCGCCGTGTATCGAATCTTTTTACAAAAACAGCCTCCGGTAATTCTCATTCAAAAACTCCACAACTCAATAAACCAAAACACTATTTATATACTGTTATAGAAACATATTCGGGTAGTTTTAAGCAGTAATGTAAGACCGTATGATAGTTTGACTTGAAAAGTACTCTTGCAATTATGCCAAATCATGTTCTTGAGGGGTTGTCACTGCACCAATGAAGCAAGCCAAAAATGCTAAAATTATGATCCGGCAGTCAACAAAAGCGCGTAAACGGCTGGAGAAAGTCATTGATGAATATCCAGGAGACGCGATAGCGCTTTTGAGGCGATGGTTGAAAGAGCGTAATGTAAAAAAATAGTGTCCTTTAGGCGGTCTTTTACATATCTATAACTTCGAGTAGTATAATGCTTATTGAAGGCTTCTTGTTTTTAATCTTTGAGTGAAAGAGCACAGTAGGAGAAAAAAATGTTGGTTGTTGTATCCCCCGCTAAAAAACTCAACATGCAGTCGACGCCCAGCGTCGCGTCGAGCCGACCTCTTTTTTCAAAAAATGTCGACGAGCTTGTTTCCAACATGCGGAAATTTAGTGTGGATGAACTTAAAAACACAATGGGCCTGAGTGATAAACTAGCAAAGCTAAATTTTGATCGTTTTGCTGCGTTCGGTACGCAGGAAAAAAAATCTGCCGTTTTCGCCTTCGATGGCGATACGTATCAGGGGTTGGACGCGACATCGCTAGATGATTCAGATCTGGAATTTGCACAAACCAGACTAAGAATTCTCTCTGGCCTATACGGACTTTTGAGACCTCTCGACGCAATAGAACCTTACAGATTAGAGATGGGAAGTAAACTTGAGGTAGGGCAGGCTAGTTCGCTCTATAAATATTGGGGAAGTTCGCTCGCAAAAAAGCTTAATGAGCAAGCAAAGGAAACGAGAAGTAGCGCACTGGTCAATTGCGCGTCGCAGGAATATTTTAATGCCGTCGACCTTAATGCACTGGATTTAAAGGTTGTTACTCCGATGTTTTTAGAACGCAAGGATGGTAAAGCAAAAATGGTGAGTTTTTTTGCTAAGAAGGCTAGGGGGATGTTGGCAAGATTTGCAATTAAGAAGCGTTTAACAGAACCGAGTCAGCTAACCGATTTTGACTATGGGGGGTACATATTTAGTCCGGATGAATCAGACGGTACAAAACTTATCTTTACGAGACCCCATCCGTCTTAAGCGTACGGAGCTTTAAGGGTGCTTAGACCCATTCTTTATCTCATAAAGTAGGTTGGATATTTGCTACGCAGGGAGGATAAACGGTATGGAATTTTCTAATCTTCTTTCGAAAATGACTCTGGCGATATGCGAGGAAAGACCAATAGATGTAGCAGCGTGTTTTTGCGAGGATGGCGAATATCACGACGTTTTTTATGGCCATTTCGTTGGCAGAAAAAGTATTATTGATCTTATAGAAAATTATTTTTACCGGGACGCGCGTGAGTTCAAATGGGATCTCCATGACCCAGTATCAACAGGGTCTATTGGATATTGCCGATATATCTTTAGTTTTGAGTCAAAGTTGGAGTCTGCGGCCGGAAGACGGGTGGCATTTGAGGGGATAGCAAATGTGAAAATTAAAAACGGATTAATTTATCAGTATTCAGAGATCGCTGATACTTTCCCGGCGCTACAACGGCTTGGGTTTACCTCTGATAGAATTGGGAAAATGGCCGCAAAAGCAGCCAGTAGGTTAGAAAATCGACAGGAATTATCTGGTCACTTTTGAAATACAAGCCTTTGCAAAATATTTGCTAAGTTAGATATACCTTACTTCAGCAAACAGATAAGTCGAGGAGAACAATATGTATGCTGCTTTATTTCAAAATCCCAGCTTTTTGAGCCTTTTTTGATAGTCTTTCCGTTGACTTAACACTATCAGTAATAAATCGCTCGTGTGTACCATGTCCAACTAAGTCAAAGTCATCATTTACTGTAATCTCAAAAACCACGCGCCGGCGGTCAAGGCTTTTTAGTAATATTGAAATTTCGACAGACATGCCCAAAAGTGTTGCGCCGACATGCGAAATGTTTACTTGGGTTCCGACAGAGTCTTCATTCTCGTCCGCATGCTCAAGTATATGGTCTTTGCATGTCCGTTCGATATCCCGTATCATCTCTGGCGTTGCATAGACATCAAAATTCCCTCCAGCAACTGAAATTGTTTTGCTAGCGTCAATTTTAAATCTTCGGGTTGTTTTATTGCCTTCTTTAAATGTTTCTTTCATTGGAATTTCCATTACCAGTTAAATAATTAGATAAGAGGAGCTTGGCCCCTACTATTGATTAAAAGAAATTTTCGGACGATACGCAAAACACCTTTATTTTTTTTCTAATTTTTCCCATTCGCTGGTAATCAGCTTCATAGTAGCTTCAGCAAGGGTTAGCTTTGTATCCAAAGAGCAATAAGCCAAGGTTCCGAACCAAACTAAATTCTTATTCAAGTCGACGATTGGGACTTTTTCGAAATGGTTATTTGCTGCTGTCGTTTTGTTGACCTCGTCAATGAAACTGATAACCCAATTTGTGATGTCTTTCTTAGCTGTCTCATGGTGTTGCCACGAGATAACATCAAAGCAAAGTGTCGCCCCCACACCTTTTTTGATTGAAGGGAAAGTTTCGCAATATGACGCCGAGCTCCCATTTATTATCGAAAGCAAAAATGCAACTACGAAGTGCCGTTTAATATTTAGAGAATAGTGAAAAAATAATTTCATTTGGTTATTTTTTTTGGGTTTTTAAAAGGTTTTTCCTCGATCGGTCCGTCTGCCTTCACCCAGGCACTAAAACCGCCTGCCATGTGAGCAACGGGTTTCAATCCCATATTCTGCACAGTTTGTGCCGCTAATGCGGACCGCATACCGCCAGCGCAGAAGAATACATACTTTTTTCCTGATCCAAAGTCTTGTCTATAGTAGGGACTATCTGGGTCTACCCAAAATTCTAACATCCCTCTTGGCGCGTGAATTGAACCTGGTATAGCCCCATCGCGCCATAGTTCTCTTATGTCCCTTATGTCGACCAAAACTATTCCCTCATTTTTATGAACGTTTAAAACATCTTCAACGGTAAGCGTTTCTATTTCATTCTCTGCCGCTTCACAAAGTTCCTTTATACCTTTTGTTATCATCGCGTTTTTTCCTAAGATATTTTGATGTAATTTTTTAAGTGTCTAATATTTCTTTCGATAAAGCTTTTTTTAATGGGTATAACAGTGCAAGCAAAGCGAGCGTAATGGCGGTTAATGTAACAAGCGCGTATGAGAAACCGTCCGTTGCATCATGAACTAATCCTATTGCTACTGGTCCTGATACACCTCCAATTTCTGCGGCCGTAAAAAAAAGCCCCCCGGCTGTTCCAGCTCTCTTGGCTCCAACATTTGGAATTTCCACCAATAATAAAAGTGTAACTGTCATCATGGCGCCACGGGCTAATCCTTGAAGCACCAAGCCAGTCAGCATAATCGGTCCAGGCGCGATTTGTAGAAGCAACGTTGCTATAAAACTGGAAAATATGAGCAGCCCTAAAATTAAAATCCTTTTCTCTGGTGATGCGTATCTTGGTATTAAAAGAGCACTGAGGACGCTAACTGCAGTTGGAATTGACGCCCAGTAGCCTGCCGAAGCAGCAGATAATCCGTGTGCTCTAATTATTTCTGGAAGCCAATTATTTAAGCCATGGTTTATGAAAAATATACCAATACTTAAAGCTAATACTAGCTGTACAGTTGGAATGGTGGCCAGACGCTTAAACGTTTTTGGGATAGACTCTTTGGTTGTTTCAGAGACGGCACTTTTGATAATTTTGCCCGCTTCATTTTGTGATAATAATAACCACATCAAACCGGAAAAAAGAGTAAAGAAACCGTAGGCACCCACAACCAGCCGCCAGTTTTCATCAAAAAATGGTAATAATACGCTATTAGTGGTTGAGGCTGCTATTACGCCACCGAGACCAGGACCTGTAATATAAATTCCCATCGCAAGGCCTCGATTTTTTCCCTGGAATAACAGTGCGATAACTTTTGGAGCGCCAATAGAAATTAAAGGTCCGCCCAGACCAAAAATAGCAACCGCAAGGAAAAGTGTTAAATGGGTGTCGGCTGCGCCTCGCAATAAACCTGATAGGCCCATTATTATTGCGGCGATCAACAGACCGTGTCGAGGTCCGATACGGTCTGTTAAGAAACCGCAGGGAAGGGCCGCAAGAATATATATTAAGGGCCAAGCTCCTAACACTGTGCCCATCTGACCAAAAGTCATCTTTAGGTCGTCTGTTATCGGCGTGACCAATGGGCCTAGGGCCGCAACGGTTAGGCCAAAACTAAAATAGATTAACCATACACCAAATAAAACAACCCACCGGTAAGGCCCTTTAGGTTCATCAGTTGCCGTAAGGTGCGTCATCTGTGTTTGTCCAAGGTCAGTTGTCCAAGTCGTAAAACCTTAGCGAAGTAGTTGCAAGTTGAGAGAGTTCAACGCTAATTCAAGCTATATGGCGAGATGTAAATACTTTTTGAAATAGGATTGTAACAAAAGGGTAACTTTTTAATATTGCCATAGTCGCACTAGTATAACGTAATAATTAATAATAATTCTAGGAAAATTAGTTATGAAAAATTTCATTGCGACACACGAATTTAAATCTGCGGAACTTCGAGAACAGTATTTTCAGACTTTTTCCCAAATGTCGGAAGAGGATATCAGCGCAGCTGTTAATGGTGACAAAGCGCAGTGCCAAATGAATTGGGCCAATGGCGTGAGTTCCATGAGAATGTTCTGCTGGTGGAAAGCGGAAAGTGGGGAAGCTATAATCGAGCAGCTTGGCGATATGAATAACTTTTTTGATACAGTCTGTGAAGAAATGGAAAGCGTTGCTGACTTTCGCTAGTGTCCTATAACGGGGTATACGGTGCCGGATAATCATGATGGGGGCTGCCTTTGCGGGAAAATACGATATACGGTGTATGGGCAGCCTGTTGGGGCTGGCGTATGCCACTGTAGATATTGTCAATTAAGAGCGGGAAGTGCATTCGGTACTCTGGTCTATTTCTCACTGGAGAAATTGCAATTACGCTCAGGGGGATTATCCGAATACCAATTCAGAACTGAGATGGGTAGGACACGGAAAAATGAATTTTGCGGCACCTGTGGTACTACATTATTTATGTATTTAGAGGCATCGCTCGGTGACGTTGGAGTTGCTGGAGGAACATTTGATCCTCCTACTTTTTGGTTTAAACTTTCAGGAGAAGTATTTAAGAGATCGAAAGCGCATTTTGTGGGTAATATTGAAGCGCCGCGAAAAATGGAAACTTGGTTTAACTATGAGGCAAGAGGTACGGAGAGTTGTCACTTGGATGGTAGCCGTAATGCGCTAATTGAGCCAGGTGCTGGTAAAGAAAGTTAGTGCTTATGACAGATCAATTTGAGCCAAATGAGGAGGATGTTTCTATAATTAGGTCTATCGCCGAAAGTGACATGGACCGACCAGTTTTGATGCTTAATCTTAATCGGTATTTTGAATCTGTGAGTTTCCCCGGTGGCAAACTTTATAAATCTTACATGGGTGTTCTGTCGAAGTTGTTACAGAGCCTTGGCGATAAAATTCTATGGCAAATGCCGTCGTATGGTCAGCCGCTGGGCGGAGAAAAACTGCATGAGATAACAGCAATTTGGTATCCGTCACATAAAGCCTTCTTATCGTTAAGAACGATGCCACTTTCTGAAGAAAACTTTAAACTTAGAGGCATGTGCGTGGAGCATGCAGTATTGCATCGTTGTCCTGGAAATGTCTTCCTAGATTAATTATTAGTAGCCAAATTTTAGTTAAGCCACACTAAGATTTATACCGAAGGCAATTTAAACGCCTTCCAAAAAAGTTATTATAGGTTGCTTAACTATTAAAGACCCCTGAATAGCTGAACGGGTCTGAAAATCAAATAAAACTTGTTTTGATGGTTCGGTCCATATCGCAAAGCTTTTGTGCGGCTCACTGGTGTTTTTAAAAGCCGAGAAGTTGATTCCCACTTCTTGTCTTTGGTCTTCAAGTTCATTAAATAACTGTAGTCTATTTTCAAAATCTTTTACATTGGCTCCAATTATTATAGTGATAGACATAGCACTCCCGCTTTTTAAATCAGAGTTCGCAAAAAGGGTATTACCGGAGACTGTTCAGAGGAAACCAAATAATGACGATATTCCCACATCATGAACTGCATCGAGCGGCAGCAAACCTAGCCAAGAATAATGTCAATTCTAGCGATGATGTCCTTATCGTAACAAGCTCAGATCAAGACGCGAGGTTGATTGATTCGTTAACGGCAGCCGTATCTGGAAATAACCCCAAAACTGTTTCCACTATCGTGATTGCTTGCCCGGAAACACTAAAAAACTTCCGTCATCCTGCTCCCGTGTTGGCAGCCGTAGAGCATGCAGATCTCACCATTGTTGCAACGACAATCAATTTCCCAAGAGCTTATGATGACTTAAGCGACGTTGTTTATAAATCGGGAAAACGACAGGTCCTTATTAATAATGCGCCTTTAGAGGATTTTGTCAGGGGCGCTTCGCTTGCAGACCCTGTAGCCTTAGACGCGGATACAAGAAAACTTGCAAGGCGGATTTCAGATGCTAAAAAAATACGTGTTACTTCCAATAATGGGACGGATCTATGCATGAATATCTGCCGACCATGCATATCCTTGACTGGGTTTGCTGATAGGGAGATGGGATTTGGGTCTTTCCCCAGTGGTGAAGCTATGTTGGTGCCAGAGGAAGACACGGCTAACGGAATCTTTGTGGCCGACTCGTTTGGTCAAGTGGTTTATATCGATGGTTCAGGTCCGCAAATTGGGCTTATAAATGATCCTATAGAAATGCATTTTGCCAAAGGGAATTTAGTTGATATTAATGCGGGTAGAGATAGTCATAAACTCGAAGAAATCATAAAGGCAGGAGACAAGAATGTGCCCAGGTTAGCTGAACTTGGTATTGGCACAAATCCAATGGCCAGAGAAATCGGACATGTTGAGAATAAGTTTAGAAAAGGGACGGCCCACATAGCTCTTGGCGATAATCATTTAATTGGATGGGGTGCGGTAAAAAAGTATGGTGGGCAAATTATCAGTAATAGGCATATTGATTTGGTTGCGAATAACATTTCTCTTCAACTAGACTCGGAAGCTGTCGAGTTCTAGAAGGAAATCGATGTTGCAAGCGGAACTTGATCGGATGTAATTTTTCTATTCAGTCAGCTCGAACTGAACCTCATTACGGCGCAAGAAGGGAAGGGTCCAAGGCGGATTATAGAAGGCATATTTCGCATTGCCAGCTTTGGAATAGCTGGAGCCATTTATATATTTTTCTAATTCGTTCGTGTGAGTAGTTAGGTTTTCCTCCGTATTCCTTCCGGAGAAACTGATCACCGCGTAGCGTTTAGAAGGTATCTGGATTATTTTTATTCTATCATTTATTGGATTTGGAATAGTATCTATCGAAAACTTCGACGGCATTATAAAGCTTATAGCCCATTCTGCATCCGCTTTTTCCTGCTGAACTGGCGCAGTCATCGCAATCTTAATTCCCTCCTGCTGCGTTATTGGACCATTCATTGAAAGTTGTTTTTCTCCTTCGTTATTACCAAAAATGAAGTCTGCTAATATTCTAAATCCATTACTGATCGAAGCCTGACGGGAGCCAGCGGTCTTTACCTCCGCGATGATCAATGGAGGATATCGCCTAATTTCTATATTTTGTTCTTTCTTTAATATTTTGTAGGCGGGTACTTCAACGTTACTCATGATTGGTCCGATCATAGCAGCGCCAAAAACTAACACCACGACCAGTAGGAATATTGGCACGAATATTTTTTTTTTCATCTTTGAAAGATGTTTCGCATTAGCTGTTTCATTTTCAAAAGACGTCCGTTTAAAAACTTTTACGTGCACCCAACCCAGGATCAGATAGAGCAGAAGACACTCTGTCGATCAATTTACTTTACTCTCGATATTCGAAACAAACCACCGTCTTGTTCGTCATTTAAAATGAGAATGCTACCGTCCGTTAAAACTTCAACATCTCGTACCCTTCCAACTACGTTCTTCAAGATGCTTGTTTCAGATGTGGGGTAACCGTTTTTTCCCATGCTCACGACGAACAAGCGCATAAACTTGAGACTTCCAATTAAAAGTTTTCCGCGTAGCTCTGGGAACATGTTTCCATAATAAAAAGCCATCCCAGAGGGTGCTATGCTTGGTGTCCATTTCCAAACAGGGTCGGTAAAACCTTTTGGGGAATAGTTAAGCCCAATGTTGCCGCCGATATATTCTTTACCATACGACACTTTAGGCCAACCGTAATTGTTTCCATAAGAAATGATATTTATTTCATCACCGCCGCGTGGGCCGTGTTCGTGCGACCAAAGCTCTCCGGTTCGATCGTTAAATACCAGGCCTTGTGGGTTTCGATGACCTATTGAGTAGATCTCTTTTGCCCAGTTTTTATTTGGAGAACGCGGAGTTTTGGCTGGGGATGAACTTAGATGGATTATCGTTCCTGAGTGGTTTCTAGGGTTCTGTGCGTTGTCTCTCTCACCTCTATCGCCTACTGAAGCATAAAGAGTGTTATCTTTTATAGCTAACCGACAACCAAAATGGACGCCGCCCTTGGATGGCTTGTTTGATACAAATATATCTGAACCGTTCACTAATGTATCATCATCCAATGTTGCTCGATAAATGGCTGTGCTGCTTTTGGATGAGGAAACGCGTTTGGAGTAGCAAAGGAATACTACGATTTCGTCCCCGATTCTTTGAGACGTTACATCCAGTAAGCCACCCTGCCGGTATTCTACGACGTCTGGTGTGTTAGAAATTTTTTTACTGATTTGAGTAGACGTATTAATGAGATAAAGTGATCCTGGTCGGGTTGTAACTAAGACGCGCTGGTTGTCTAGTAAGGTTAGGCCCCACGGATGCTCAAGAGCAGGCCCTATCCGTGCTATGCTAGTCTCCGACGCGAATACCCCGGAGCTATTTCCTAATGGAGAAATGTAAATAACTGTAAACAGGAGCACGTTAATCGCAAACCAATATAGCCGCTCCAAATGCAAGATTGAAAACATGTTAAACTATTATCCCACAGTGGAGATGGTATTTGTAAATAATATTAGGCGGCAACTAGGAAGCAACTTTATGATGGTCGATTTTTCTGCTCCTGCATTTTGTCCCATTCGGCGTCTATCATGCGCATTGTTGCTTTAACAAGTGGCTGGTTAGGATCTAAGCCGCAGTATAAAAGTGTCGC
>Ga0160422_10000276_pt1 | contig 30557 bp, 29 predicted proteins | sample Fk160mmetaG_FD_108192 | JGI IMG/M metagenome (GOLD analysis project Ga0160422, IMG submission 108192) | Marine microbial communities from the Central Pacific Ocean - Fk160115 60m metaG | ecosystem: Environmental > Aquatic > Marine > Oceanic > Photic zone | place: The Central Pacific Ocean...
CAGTAATCCGGCCAAGACCGCTCACTTGCTCGATCTGAACAATGACGGTTTGCGTGGCCAGGTGTCGCTGTACGAGGCGGATTTGTTTAAGCCGAGTAGCTACGACGAGGCCTTTAAGGGTTGCTCCGCAGTGATCCATGCTGGGGCAACGGTGGGTTTTAACCGCGAAACGCCACAACAAGTCTACGACGGCTGTTTCAAAGAAAACGCCCATGTGATCGAGTCGGTCAAACGCTCAGGGAGCGTAAAACGATTTGTCTTTACTTCGTCTTTTGCGGCCGTTGGACATCCGCGTCCCGAAGGTTATGTGTTTACTGAGAAAGATTGGTGTGGCGATAACGTAGATGCCTATAAAGGCCGCTGGAGCGAAGAGCAGATTGCTAAAGATCGCGATATTGCTTACGCCATGGCCAAAGCCAATACCGAGAAACTCATCTATGCGGAAGCCGAGGCCGACGGCGGTTTTGAAGCACTGGCGATTCTGCCGTTACACGTTATTGGGCCGTTGATCGCGAGCAACAATGACCAAGGCTGGAGCTGGCAAAATCACATCAAGCGCATGATGCAGGGGCAGCCTTACAAAGGCGGGCGCGAAGGGCGCATGTTATGGAATTGTGTGGATGTGCGAGATGTCGCCCGTGCGCACCGTTTGTGTATGGAGACCACCGAGGGCGCGAACGGCAGTCGTTATATCCTCGCGGCGGCGGATCGCAGCGGCGAGTTATTTACCTGGCAGTTGCAAGCGCTGCTGCAATCCCTGTTCCCTATGGTTGACGAAATCGGCGGCGAGCCGATGCAGGCAGACAATGATGAAGTACCGGCTAAGCCGACCTATGACGCGCCGCGCGCGTATTGCCTGCTGGCGAAGCAAGAACTCGGTCTGGAGACCTTCGATCTAGAAACCACTGTCAGAGATACCGTGGATTCCTACTATGCGGTCGGTTTGCTGGGTGACTGAACCGAGCGGTTAGTTCAGTTGCCGGTCCTCTATCCAGTTGCCGTGGGCGCCATAGGGTACCGGATAGGGCAGTTCAATGCTGGCCACTGGCGCCGCTGCAAAGTTGTCGGCGTCAATGATGACGAGTTTCGATTTATTGGCGTGCTCGTTGTGCACTAAGCACATAACCCAACCATCGTTTTCAGCTTTTGAAGATGGAACCGGTGCGTACACGGGTTCTGCGCCGCGGGTGCCCGCGCCCAAGTCGTGCTCATTACAGTGGCCGCTGATTAAATCGTACTGGTAGAGCTTGGGTCCATAGCTTGGCTCCTCGCTGTTGCCTTCGCCATCCAGGGCCATTAAGTAGCCAAATTGGCTTTGTTGGCCGACGAAGCGGTCGTTTACTCGGCCAAAGTCACCGGGACGGTCGTCGACCTTCTCCTCTGTAACTTGACCGGTGGCGAGGTTGATCTGCCAGCGGTGCAGACGTGACACTTCAGAAAAGTCCCCAGAGTCGGCGCCAAAGGCAGAATTCTGCTTCGATACGAACAAAGTGATGATGTCGCCCTGTTCCCAGGCGTTGACCTGATGAAATACGTAGCAGGGATTGATCTCAAACCAACGAATATCCTCGGCGCAACCGTTGCGGGGCATAACGCCCAGACGCGCCTGATTTTCGCGCTTGAAGCGGAACGGGATGCCGCTGGCCAGTAAGTTGAGATCCAACGCCAGAGGCAAATCCATAAAAATGACGTAGTTCTCGGTGATGTTGAAGTCATGCATCATGACCATTTCGGGCAGTTCGATACCCTCGATCTGTTTCAGTTTGCCATCCGCTCCAACTCGAATGTACTGCAAATAAGGCTGTTCAAAGGAGAAATAACTGAACGCCAGCAACTCGCCGGTAAGCGGGCAAATTTTTGGGTGTGCGGTCATCGAGCAGGTCAGAGCGCCATCGAAGTTTTCACACCCAACGGTGTTTAGGTCGGCATCAATTGTCCAAGGCCAGTGCGCCTCTTCCAGACATAGAATTTTTTTGTTGTGGGCCATGATGTGGGTGTTGCCCTTACCACGGCGTAAATCTCCCAGTCCGGCCATTGGGTCGGTGAGTGGATCGGTAATGTCGGGTGTCTGCACAAAGCGGTTGCGATACCACAGGGCGTTGCCATTTTGGATGCGAATGCCATGCACCATGCCGTCTCCGAGAAACCAATGATCGCCGCTGCCCGATGCAGGATTAGGCCCAGTGCGCACATAGACGCCGTTCAGTTCACGTGGAATACTGCCTTCAACTTTGAGTTCAGTGGTGTCGTGCTCTTGCTGGGTTGGCGCCCAATTGCCGCGCAGGAACCAGGCCGTTTTTTGCTTTTCCATACTCGCTCCCCAACGATATTTAATCGACATATTGAGGGGAGTTGAGCGCGAATGCCAGCGCCTAATTATTGCTTGCTAGACGGGCCTTGTTGTTGGTTTATAAACCACCGAGATCGCAACCACGTTGCTGCAGTATGGGTCTTAGCTCTCTGTACGCAGCCGGTGTTTTGCTCAGCGGAATGCGCGGGTACAGATGATGAACGATGTGGTACTGCATGCCTAACGACAGTAGATTGCCCAGTTGGCTTTTGAACGCCCGAGTGTTCTGATAGCGACCCTGAGCGCTGCCCGGATGGTGAGGCGCCCAGCTTAAATAGTACTCGATGTAGGTGAGCCCAATATGCCGCGGTAGCCACCACAGTAGCGCCGCCTCGAGAGCGTAGCCACTCCAAGCCATACCCGCCAGAAAGCCTAGATACACAAAGTTATAAATCAGCGCATCTACAAGTACGTGACCTTTACCCTTGCGAATCAGGGCGTTTGCATAATCCTCACTAGCGTCGGAGCCCGGTTGGCGGCGCCTAATGCTGTTAATCAAAAATGCGAAGTCATTCGGTGCATGAACTGAGTAATCTGGGTCCAACTGCGGGTTGTTGGTATGAGCGTGATGCTCCATATGGGTGTCGCGCAGGACGCGATAGGGCTGCGCTAAAGGAATAACTGAGGCATGTCCTACCAGTTCGTTAAGCCACCGTAGGCGCTGGCCTTTACGGGCAATAATGTTGTGCTGCGCTTCATGAGAGGGTAGGTAGCAAAGGCTGACGTTGATCGAGGCGATGACGAAGCCCAGCCAAAGCGGCATGATGTCAAGTAGCACCAGAGGCCATAGCGACAGCCAGATGGTTAAATTACTGAAGGCCCAAACCACAGCGCCCCAAGGCACAATTCGCGTGTACTTGGCAGCAATTAAGCGCTCGGCTTTGTCGATATCGGTAATGTCGGACAGATTCGAGTAGTCGAGATTACGCATCACTTTACCCAGAACCAGGAACCACGAAGGTGCGCCATCAGCCCGAGGCCGCCGCCCAGTATAAGGCCAACCCAGATAGTGTCGACGCCGGGAATTTGCCAGTTCAGCACGACTAAACACTGGCTGATTAGGGGCGTTAAAAATGCCACTCCAAACACCAGAGGTGAAAAAATAAAACCCAGTAGCTTCACGCCAGCGTTGCCCGTGTTGGTGAATAACAGCGAGTTAGTATATGGTCAACTTAAAAGTATGGCCACAATAGTTGCCCGAGTTATTCAGAGGTTGTTGCGATGAATGTGCTGTCTGCGCGCTGGTTCCGAGGGCTGGCGATATTCGTGCTCTTACTCGTTTTGCTGAGCCTGAATACCAACCGCTTAATCGTATTGGTAGACCGGAACTTTTTTGAACCCACTTACCACGGCTGTGTGCGTATTATGGGTTGGATTGCAGAGGATGTGACCCAGCTAGAGCGCCAAATCGTTTGCAACATCACTATGGTCAGCCTTATCGCTGATGCGGAAAGGGCACTGGCGTCAGAGTTAGCAGAAGACCGCGTCAAGGAACCGTCAGCTTAGGCGTTGCGTGAATAAAGAGCCTTCGGCTGAGGCGCTCGCAGCTCATAAAACCTGCTACTCGGCGCCCAGCAGTGCCATGGCCAATGCTTCGCCGCTGCGATAGGCGCCGCCGGCACCTTCCCCAAAACACCAATCGCCGGCCGCCGCCAGCTGGAGTTTTGGATCGAAGAGGTAGGGTTGGTCCAGCGGCTGCTCGGTTTGCGCATAACGCCACCTGTGAACGGCGCAGTGCAGCGGATTAAACGAAGTCTTGGCAATAGACTGCAGTGCGCTAAGGATGCTTGTCTCCACTGCAGCAGGGCTGTCCTCTTCGTGCTGTCTACTCCACTCGTCCGTAGCCTCCACCACGTAGCCGTATTCTCCTGTGTCAAGTGCGCGCCCGGGCTTGGAAGATTCAGCGCTGATGCGCCGAATTAAACGGTGATTCGGGCGCAGTTCTGGGGCCGCGATAATCGGCTCTCCGGTGACGAGCATCATCGCCCACGCAGGACTCATGCGGACGGTGGACAATTGCTCGAATAAAGTTGAATCGACAGCTTTTATTAGAGCGTGGGTTTGCGGGCAGGGAGCGGTGACGATCAGCGTTGGAAAGGGGCCGTATGCGATTGCGCGTTGGTCGATTAAATGCCATCCATGGCCACGGTGTTCGATACTGTCGATTTGACAGTTCAATTGAACATGAAGTTGACCGGCCAGATCTTTCGCCAGCTGGTTGATGCCGCTTGTAGGTAGGTGGTGCCAAGTCGTGTTGTCGCCGCAATGCCAGCGTGGATAGCGACTTATTCTGTCGCCCCATCCGTCGCCGTCGCCGTGCAGACTTGGGGCGCCGTGATCGAAGCGCCAATGTGCGTGGCGGCGTGTCGCCAGGCGGCCACCAACCCCTCGGCCCTTGTCAAAAATTTTTACCGTAATGCCGGCGTCCTGCAACACCTCGGCGCAACGCAGGCCACAAATTCCAGCGCCAATTATGGCAACACCTAACATAGTCCTTCCGATATCAAAGGCCACGGTCAACTTACGGTTTTAGCCGTCAAAGGTTCGTGAGCGTTGCTAGGGCATTAACGCTGTGGCGCAGCCGTTTTGGGCTGGGCGTTTTTGCGATTTATGGCAGCGGCTTGGGTACAGCCATGGTCGAGCGGAACTTGGCTACTCGGGAGAGAGCAACGCCTTGATCCAGAGTCCACTCGCACCTTTGCCATTGTGTCAAAACCGTGTGAATTTCGAAGATTTTGAAAAGCGCTTATGGTATAAATCCGCCGCGGAATTGGGGTCGCCTCATGGCCGCCGGGAGCGCCAGCAAGCAACGGGAAACGACACCGAACCGTGTTCTGGCAGATGGCAATGTCTTCTTGTTGGCACAAGGCTAGACTAAGGCTAACAGCCGTTTAAAAAAGCGCGTTTGGCGTGCAAGCGTAAGCGAATAGGGCATGATAGAGCCATCGCCCGAGGGGTTTTCATGGGGTCTCAAATGGCACTCACGAGGACCCCAAGAACGAGGAATGGCAGAGCTAGTCCCACAGGTTGGAACGCGCAGCTTCCTGATGCGGGCGCTGAATGTGCGGCAGCCTAGTGGTCGGGTTTGTTGCACAGCGCAAAAGAACGGTATAACTCTGAGGAAAACAACAAGATGGCAGATTTTGACCTTAGTGGTCTAAAGAAAAATCTCTTTCCAATCTGGGCTGTAGCCGCATGCATGCTCCTGGGTTCGACGACTGGGGCTTGGGCAGACGAGGACCTGGAGCTCGCATGGAAGTATCACTGTGTAACTTGTCATGGCGTAACGGGCTTAGCCGATTCGGATCGCTATCCGAATATTGCCGGCCAGAACGTAGGTTACCTGGTTAGTCGCCTAAACTATTTTCGCGATGGCCAAGAGCCGGGAAATCAGATGAACGCCCAAGCCGCTGCACTGAGTGATGAAGACATACAAAGACTGGCTGAATATTTTAGTCGTCAAGCGAATTGAGGTTGGCCGTGAATACATCGAAATCAATTTTCCGAGTAGCGTTGATTGGCGCAGTGCTCTCGTTGTGCGCTTGTTCCGGTGAACCCGTTGACGGTGGCGCTTTGGCTGCGGAGAAGGGTTGTATCGCCTGCCATGGTGCGGACGGTAAGGCTATTGCCGACATCTACCCGAATCTTAACGGCCAATGGGAGCGCTACTTGCGTTTACAGTTGAAGGCATATCGATCAGAAAAGCGTGCCAACCCGATCATGTACGGCATGGCTAAGGACCTTACCGACGAGGAAATTCGTATTCTCGCGGCACACTATGGAAGATGAAATCGCGTTTTGATCGCGCGTTGAGATCGTGGTGCACGAGCTTGCGCGGCGCCATTTCTGTTGCCGGCGTGACGAGGCAAACGACTGAGCGATAGGTTGGTTATTGCTGCGGTGTTGCGCCACTTCTGTGAGCGTGGTTTGCTCTGAACTGCCCACTTCAATTGCTCAGTTATGTACGATCCAAATCTACCTTATGCCTCTGCCCGCGCCCCGGTTGCTGCCGCCAATTTAGTTGCCACGTCTCAGCCGTTGGCAGTGCAGGCGGGCTTGCGGGCTATGCACAAGGGCGGTAACGCCATGGATGCCGCGCTGGCGGCCGCCATCACCCTGGCGGTGGTTGAGCCGAATAACAATGGCCTGGGGAGCGACGCCTTTTGCTTGCTTTGGGACGGCACCGCGGTAGTGGGACTTAACGCCTCAGGCCGCGCGCCTGCAGGGTGGACGACCGATCGTTTTAGCGGTTTAAGCACGATGCCGGAGTTAGGTTGGGACAGCGTAACCGTCCCTGGCGCGGTCAGTAGTTGGGTGGCACTCAGCGACAGATATGGTCGACTGGCGTTCGCCGATCTGTTCGAGTCGGCCATTGACTACGCTGAGGGTGGATTTTTAGTCGGTCCTGAAACCGCGTTCTACTGGCAGTTGCTCGAATCCCACTACGCAGAGTTTGATGCGTTCGGAGAACATTTTCTTCCTGCGCCGAAGGCCGGTGAACTGTTCAAGCGTCCAGATATGGCACGTTCACTGCGGCTGATTGCGGAGTCCAAGGGCACTGCGTTTTATCAGGGAGAATTGGCTGAAGCGATTGTTGCGGCAAGCGACGCTCAAGGTGGTTGTTTGACCCTGCAAGATCTGGCTGACCACTCTGCCGACTGGGTGACGCCGATTAGCCAGCGCTATAAGCATATTGAGCTGCACGAAATTCCACCGAATGGGCAGGGTTTGGCGGCACAAATTGCGTTGGGCTTGTTGCAGCATTTGCCCGATCAAGCGCTGGACTCGGTGGCAGAGGTGCATCAGCAAATTGAGGCTATGAAAATTGCCACGGCGACTGCCGCGAAGCGCTTCGCGGACCCTGCGGCCATGACGGTGAGTGTCGAAGCATTACTGGACGAGGCCAGTTTGCGAAGGGCGGCTGCCGCCGTGACCGAGCGTGCGATGACGTTGCCACCGGCTGTATTACCGGTCGGGCACGATACGGTGTACCTCGCCACCGCGGACGCTAGTGGCATGATGGTGTCGTTTATTCAATCGAACTTTCGCGCCTTTGGGTCGGGAATTGTAATTCCTGGAACCGGCATCGCTATGCAGAACCGCGGCAGCGGTTTTGTACTCGATGCGGATCACGTCAATTCAGTTGGCCCAAAAAAGCGGCCGTTCCATACAATCATCCCTGGCTTTGTGACCGCAAAGGGTCTGCCGGAAATGGCGTTCGGGGTGATGGGTGGACACATGCAACACCAGGGACATGTGCAAATGATCTCTCGAGTTTTCGGCCATGGCCAGAACCCGCAGGCCGCCAGCGATGCGCCGCGTTGGCACGTCTATGAGGACTTTAGTGTGGGTCTCGAACCGGGCTTTGATCCCGAGGTCGCCAAACAGCTGAGCGCGCTTGGGCACAAAGTGCGCTTTGATAAACGCACCAGTACCTTTGGCGGCGCGCAACTGATCCAACGGTTAGCCCATGGCTATGTAGGAGGATCAGATCATCGAAAAGAAGGCCTAGTCGCGGGCTTCTGATTTGTCGCAATATGCTATGCCAGTGAATTATTTTCGGAATAATTCATAAATTTCGCGTAAATCAAAGGCTATGGATTATAATGTGCACATTGCGACAGCGTCGGCGAAAGGCGCGTCTCGTCACACAGGGCCTCACGGCTAACGTCATGCCGGACTTTTTAAGCGCTTCACAGCAGCAACTGCTGCGCAACCCAGTCGGTGGTGGGTATTGGGATACGTCGGCGGTTCACGAATTAATGGCGTCAAGCACGGCGCGATCAAAGCGTTCGACTGAACGTTTTTTAGCCGATCTCCACTGGCTGCCAGATACGCTTGGTGTGAGCGAACTCAGCAATGAAGACGGCCGTGGTCTCGTTATGACGGTAGCGGAGTCGTTTCAAACGCGGGCCAAACGCGCACGTACAGCGCAATGGATTGTACAAACCGTGGACGTTGGCACCTCGACACTGGTGATGTTGAACGATGGTCGGCACAGCCGTCGCTGGTGCTGGATTGATGGCGGGTTGGATTTATCCAGTTGGTGTAACGCGCTAACGACGCTGGTAGATGGTCGCGATGCTGTGCTTTGGCCCCATGCCGCCGCCGTAGTCTGGATGCGGCAATGGGCAGCGGAGCAGGGCGATCATAAATTACATACTCATTCTGGAGTTACCCTAGAACTGCCTTTAGGCGCTTACGTACAGCCGCTTCGGGCGACCGTTGAAAGTCTGGCGCGAGGTCCGGAGTTGGCAGCAGAAACAAACGAGTTTGACCATCTCGGGCGTTTAGAGGCTGAGAGTATTCATATAATGCGCGAGGTCATAGCCCAAGCCGATAACCCGGTGATGCTCTACAGCGTTGGTAAAGACAGTGCCGTGATGCTGCATATTGCCCGGAAAGCCTTTTATCCAAGCCCTCCGCCGTTCCCACTTCTGCATGTGGACACGCGCTGGAAGTTCCAACAAATGTACGATTTTCGCGACCGCATGGCGCAAGCCAGTGGCATGCCATTAATTGTGCATGTCAACCCCGAGGGCGTGGCGCGTAATATCAATCCTTTTGATCATGGCAGCGCTGTACATACAGATGTGATGAAAACCCAAGGCCTGCGTCAGGCGTTAGAGCAGCATGCTTTCGATGTGGCCTTTGGTGGTGCACGCCGCGATGAAGAAAAAAGCCGAGCCAAAGAGCGGGTGTTCTCGTTCCGTACGGAAGCGCATCGTTGGGACCCAAAAAACCAGAGGCCGGAGTTGTGGAATATTTACAACGGCTACAAACGCTCCGGAGAGAGCATTCGAGTGTTCCCGCTGTCGAATTGGACGGAATTGGATATTTGGCAATACATCCGGCGTGAGGGCATTGCCATTGTGCCGTTGTATTTTGCTGCGAAACGGCCGGTTGTCGAGCGCGATGGATTAATCCTGATGGTCGATGATGATCGATTCCTGTTGCACCCCGGAGAGCAAGTGCGCATGCAACAGGTGCGCTTTCGCACCCTTGGTTGTTATCCACTTACCGGGGCAGTGGTGTCCGCAGCCAAAACATTGGATGACATTTTGCTGGAGTTGCTGCAAAGCCACACCAGCGAACGCCAGGGTCGGGCGATCGATACTGACGAATCGTCGTCGATGGAGAAAAAGAAACAAGAGGGATACTTCTAAATGCCTGCGCCGTCGCCCACCAAACAGAGTGCAGCGGTGCAGCGGTACCTCGAGGCTCAGAGTAATCTCGACTTACTGCGCTTTATGACCTGTGGATCGGTTGACGACGGTAAAAGCACGCTTATTGGTCGCCTGTTATTCGAGGCTCAAGTGCTCTTCAGTGATCAGGTTGAGGCACTAGAGGAAGAGTCGAAACGTCAGGGCACTCAGGCCGGAGCCATCGACTTTGCATTGTTGGTCGATGGCCTGGCGGCCGAGCGTGAGCAAGGTATCACGATCGATGTGGCGTATCGTTTTTTTTCGACCGCGCGACGTAAATTTATCGTCGCCGACACACCGGGCCATGAACAGTACACTCGCAATATGGCGACGGGAGCGTCGACCGCAGACTTGGCGGTTATCTTGGTGGATGCTGCGCAAGGTCTCTTAGATCAGACTCGCCGGCATTCTTTTATTGCCTCGCTGTTGGGCGTGCGGCACGTGGTTCTGGCGGTTAACAAAATGGACCGGGTGGACTACGACTCAGCCGTGTTCGAAGAGATTCTGGCTCAGTACCACAGCTTCGCTAAGCGTTTGGACTTTACCGACGTTACCGCCATTCCGGTGTCTGCTCTGTGCGGTGATAATGTGGTTGAGTATTCAACGAATATGCCTTGGTATGAGGGTCCGGCGCTGCTGCATCACTTGGAGCATGTCGTCATCGCGCCTGCTCAATCCTCCCAAGCGATGCGGTTTCCAGTGCAGTGGGTGAATAGACCGAACGCGGATTTTCGTGGGTTTAGCGGCACCCTTGCCGAAGGCACCAGCAAACCCGGAGATCAGGTTCAAGTGCTACCCTCAGGGCAGATCGCGTGTATTGAACGTATTCTGCTCGGGCACAGGGAACTGCCACAACTAGCGAAAGGTCAGGCCGCGACGTTGACCCTCGATCGAGCGCTCGATGTCTCCCGGGGCGACATCATCGTCGCCGCAGACAGTCCGTGTGCAATGGCCGATCAATTTGACGCTACTTTGGTGTGGATGGATTCAGCCGAGGGATTGGTCGGGCGCTCTTATTGGTTGTTGTTAAACGGTAATCGGGCTAACGGTTCGCTGACAGATATTAAGTATACGTTTAACGTTAACGCGTTAGAGCCCACGCCGGCGCAGGTATTGCGGTTGAATGATGTGGCTCGAGTCGAAGTGAGTCTCGACCGGGCGGTTGCTTTCGCGGCCTATAAAGACAGTCGTGCTCTGGGGTCCTTTGTGTTGGTAGATCGTTATACCCATGCGACGGTAGCGGCTGGAATGATTAACTTTGCCCTGCGTCGAGCGGACAACATCCATCCGCAACGCAGCGAGGTAGACCGCAGTGCGCGTTGGCGGCTTTTAGGGCATCAGGGCAAAGTGGTTTGGTTTACCGGGTTGAGTGGTTCCGGCAAGTCGACCATTGCGAATGCGTTGGAACAGCAACTGCATCAGCGGGGGGTGCTGACGTATATCCTGGACGGCGACAATATTCGTCGCGGTTTGAATCGAGATTTAGGATTTACCGACGCCGATCGGGTTGAAAACATCCGTCGTACTGCCGAAGTTGCTAAATTACTTCTAGACGCAGGTGTCGTGGTAATCACCGCATTTATATCGCCGTTCCGGTCCGAGCGGGATATGGCTCGTGACATGTTTGAGCCGGGCGAGTTCATCGAAGTGTATTTAGATGTGCCGCTGTCGGTTGTTGAGCAACGCGACCCTAAGGGCTTATATCGCAAGGCGCGGGCCGGTGAGTTGCCACACTTTACTGGTATCGATTCGGTTTACGAAGCGCCGCCGACCCCTGAGGTCAGGTTAGACACAGATGTCCTGACTGTGGATCAGTGTGTCTCGCGGCTACTTGAGTTCGTTGGATAACTGGCTGCGTCGCGTTGGTGTTGGCGAGGTGCTGTGCGGACGTTACTGTGTACGGTTGGAACGTGAAGTGGCTTGGAAACTAGTGATATTGTCAGCAAGCATGTCGCAAAAAATACGCGGTTCGCGCGCCGTTTTGTTCGGGCTGTTGGGTTTTCTGCTGGGCGGCTGTGCTCAAGCGGATCGAACATTGTCTATTGCCACCGGCGGTCCCGCCGGCTTGTATTACCCGTTTGGGGGCGGCATGGCATCGGTGTGGTCGGCGCAGCTTGCCGATGTCAATGTCAAAGCCGAGGTCACGGGGGGGTCCATCACCAATGTGACTCAAGTTGCACGGTTGGAAAGTGATCTAGGTATTGCGATGGCCGATGTGACTACAGACGCCTATCTCGGCGAGGGTCTATTTAACACCCCGTTGCCGCTGCGAGTGCTGTTTACCGCATATCCAAACATCGTTCATATACTGACGCTAGAAGGCAGCGGCATCACCAGTGTGGCCGACTTGCGCGGCAAGCGTGTGGCTATGGGCGCGCAGGGCTCGGGGACAGCGGTCGCGGCCGCAAACACGTTGCGCGGGCTCGGAGTGCAGATCGATACCATCGCGCCGCGCTACCTGAACTTTGCTGCCACCACTGCAGCGTTAAAAGATGGAACCGTCGATGCGGGATTCATTGTAGGTGGTCTTGGCATTGCTGCGGTCACGGAGTTGGCGGTGACGCGCCCACTGCGCTTGATCAGCTTGAAAGCCGAAGAATTGGAGCAATTGGTAAGCCATTACCCAGCCTATAGCGGTTACCAAATACCTGCAGCGACCTATAACGGTGTGAATTCTGCGACCACCGCGCTGGGTATTTGGAGCGCTGTGGTTGTGCATGCAAGTATGCCCAGCGAATTAGCGTTTCGGCTGACCTGCACGGTGTATCAGCAGCGTCAAGCGCTGTTGCAGATTTCACCGGTTGTACAGGCCATGACCTTGGAAAACATTCATCGTCTGCCGGCAGTCCCATTACACGCGGGTACGCAACAGTACCTTCAGGACCCCACCCAGGATTGTGGAGGCGCTGGTGAGTGAGACCCCCCAGCTTGCAGATCCAGAGCTAAGCCCGCGCCGCTGGCCTTGGGTTATTACGCTCTTGGCAGCGCTGTTGTCGCTGTTTCAACTGTGGCAACCGCTGGCCGGATTTGTGCCGCCGGGGGCCGTACCTTTTGAAGCGGTTCTCGGTATGCAGCCGGCGGTGTACTTTCGTCCGGTGCACTTGTGCTGGATTTTGTGTCTCGGGTTGTGGATTTACCCATTGCAGATTCGCGGTGCGAAATACCCTTGGGTTGATCTCTTGGTTTGTCTGCTGGTGCTGTGGGCGACTCTGCGGATCCTGCGATTTGATTACTCAGGCATTGAGCATTTACTCAATGGTCTCAGTCAGCCCGATTTTGTGGCGGGGTTGATTATTGTGGCAGCAACTCTGGAACTCGCACGTCGATCCATCGGGCCGGTGATGTGTGGCATTGGCTTGGTGTTTATTGTCTATGCCGCGTTTGGCAACGTTTTACCCGATGTGTTGGCGACGCGCGGTTTTAGTTTTGAACGCATCATCCGGTTTCAGGTCTTTACCGGCGCGGGTCTCTACGGAGCGCCACTTGGCATTGCTGCAGGCGCGGTGTTTAGTTTTGTCTTATTCGGAGCTTTTCTGCAGGTCACGGGGGCCGGCAAAATGCTGATTGACCTGTCTTTTGCTGCTGCCGGTAAGTCCAAAGGTGGCCCCGCCAAAGCATCGGTATTGGCCTCGGCGGCGATGGGTTCGATTTCGGGCAGCGCTATCGCTAACACCGTCACCACCGGTGCCTTGACCATTCCAATGATGAAAAAACTCGGATATAAGCCGGCGCAAGCGGCCGGAATCGAGGCGGCGGCGTCTACTGGTGGTCAGATAATGCCGCCAATTATGGGCGCTGGCGCCTTTGTAATGGCGGAATTTACCAAGACACCCTACGGTGACATCGTATGGATGGCTCTGGTGCCAGCGCTGCTGTATTTTTTCTCGGTACTGTTGTACGTCCACCTTATGGCGACCAAGGCCGGTTTCGTGGCGGCCACCGAGCGGCCTGAGGTGCTGCCGATATTTCTCAACGGGCTGCATTTCTTTCTGCCGCTGGCGCTGATTACCGTGCTGTTGTTGCAAAACTACTCGCCGTTGTTGGTAGGCGCAGCGGGCTGTGCCGCAGTGGTTGTAGCCAGTCTATTGCGAACGCATACGCGTATTGGGTTTAGCGATATCGTAGCGGGTTTGAGACAGGGTGCGACGCTTGCGGTTCCCATTTCCGTGGCCTGTGCGGTGGCAGGGATTGTGGTCGGCACAATAGGGCAAACCGGTGTCGGCCTGCAATTTACCGAGTCGGTGGTGTCATTGAGCGATGGCCGCTTGTGGTTGGCGTTACTGTTGGTTGCGATTGCGGCGTTGGTGCTGGGTATGGGGCTACCGGCCACGGCGGCCTACATCGTGTTGGCGGTGATGACGGGCCCAGCCTTACAGGAACTCGGCCTGGCGCTGATCACCGCGCATATGATTATTTTTTGGCTAGCTCAGAGTTCCAACGTGACACCGCCGATTGCACTGGCTGCCTTTGCCGGTGCAGGGATTGCCGGCGCTCAGCCCATGGCGTCTGCGGTCTCGGCGCTGAAGCTGGCGAACGGCCTCTTCGTAATTCCGCTGATGATGGCCTATGCGCCGTTGCTGTTAACCGACACCCAAGGCTGGCCTATTGTGGTGTTGGCGGGGGCGGTGACCCTACTGTTGATTGTTATGCTGGCTATGGCGTTGGAAGGTTTTATGTGGACGACCGTGCCAAGTTATTTGCGTCTTGCAGCCGTGCTGTCTGCAGGGTTATTGGTCTGGCCAGAGGCCACTGTGCGTTCGATTGGTGCGGTGTTGGCGGTTGTGCTGCTCGTGCTCAATTGGCTGGGGGCTCGGCGTTCTGTCTGAGGGTCTTCGCGCCCGGCGAGCCAGTGCTCGTTATGGATGAACTGCTCGTCCTCCCAAAACCCCCAATCTTTGTTTTTTACCCCGGTAATAATAAAAGTCCATACCGGTTTCTCTTGTTTTAGTTGCACGATGTGGCGATGACGCGACGAACGAAAATGCGGGCGCCACGCGCCAACGTGATTTTGCCCGGTTGGCGTCAGCTCGTTGTAGCTTTGCATTGGTAAAGTAACAAACCACCAGGGATGGTCATGAAAAGCGCGGTCATCGTCGCCCTTGTGGAATTTGTGCAGTCTAAGCGTGATGCCGCACCAAATGATCCAACGTTCTAGATAGGCTTCCTGGTTATCGTAAACGAGGTCGTGGGTCCAGCCGAACCGCCAGCGCCCAAGCGAAAAAACGTATTCTTGAAAGACCACTGGTCGTGTTCCCTAATTGCTGCACGTTGCGGATGCTGTCGAATAGAGCAGCGGAGTCAGTATACTCTGCAGGCTTAGAAATACAGCACAAGTAGGGAGGTCTTATGCCTGTGTTTACTCAATCGCCAGATCTAGATAACGCGTTAGTTAACCCAGCAAACTGGGGTGACGAGGATTGGGTGCACGATCAGTTCAGTTGGTTGCGTGCCAATGAACCGCTCAAGCAAATCTCTCCCGAAGGCTTTGATCCGTTTTGGAACGTCACGCGCTACGCCGACATCAAAACCATCGAAGGCAATAGGCGGGTCTTCATCAACGATCCACGTCCGACTCTGGGCCAAAAGATGATGACGCAAATGCTGCAGCAGATCAGTGGGCGCAAGCATTTGGTGCGCTCGCTGGTGCAGATGGACGATCCTGATCACATGGGTTACCGGCGGCTGACCCAAGGGTGGTTTATGGGCGGCAATCTGCGCAAGTTGCAGCAGCGGGTAGACGAACTCGCGATGCACTATGTAGATCGGATGGGCGATATGGGTGGTGAATGCGACTTTGTCAAAGACGTCGCCATTTGGTTTCCGCTGCGGGTCATTATGTCGATATTGGGGGTGCCCGAAGAAGACGAACCACTCATGCTGAAATTGACCCAGGAGCTGTTCGGCAGCACCGACCCGGACGTGGCGCGGTCCTTCGATATGATGGATTTCATGAATGTGGTGCTGGATTTTGAACGTTACTTTGCCGAATTGACTGAAGCGCGCCGGCAAAATCCCACCGATGACGTCGCGTCGGTCATCGCGAATGCACAAATCGATGGTGAGCGGCTGCCGCAACACGAAACCAATGGGTACTACATGATTATCGCCACAGCGGGCCATGACACCACCAGTTCCTCGACCGCTGGAGGGTTGCTGGCATTAATCGAAAACCCGGAACAGATGGAGAAACTGCGCGCGAATGTGGATGGCTTGGTGCCCACCGCCATCGACGAAATGATTCGCTGGGTATCGCCGGTTCGGCATTTTATGCGCACTGCAACAAAGGATTACGAGGTGGGCGGTCAAACGATTCGCGCGGGCGAGTCTGCGATCCTCTGGTACCCCTCGGCGAACCGCGACGAGCAGGTGTTTGATGCGCCGTTTGAATTCCGCGTAGATCGTAAAGGGGCGCAGCAAATTGCGTTTGGTTTCGGCGCCCATGTGTGTCTTGGCCAACACCTAGCGCGGATGGAAATGGCGTCACTCTATCGCGCCCTGTTGGCTCGGGTCGATCTTATCGAATTGGCGGGCGAACCGCGCTACACCCAATCTACTTTTGTCGGTGGATTAAAGACCCTGCCGATCCGTTATCGCATGAAGTGAGCGACGCCAAGATTCGGTAACGCTCTGACAATCAGTTCGTATATTCGAAGCGAACCGGTTGTGGCTATGCTCGGTTCCCTAGCCGTGTGCTGGCGTGCTACATTTTGCGCTATAAGCCCATAAGGAGTGAGTCATGGCAGAAGCGGTGGATTATAAGCAGATCGGCACTCGACCGGTGCGTCCGGATGGCCTTGATAAGGTGACGGGTCGCGCGCAGTTCGGTGCGGACACCGTGCTGCCCAATATGATCCATGGCAAAGTTCTGCGCAGCCCACACGCCCACGCCAAAGTCGTCAGTATTGATGTCACCGAGGCGCTCGCCATTCCTGGAGTTTTTGCTGCGATCAGCGGTGCCGACTTTCCCGGTGGCGGTATCGAAGGCGAGGTTGGCGGCGAGGGCGGCGGTACGTTAGATGATGTGGCGAAGAATGTGATGGCTCGGGACAAAGTGCTGTATCACGGCCATGCGGTTGCAGCGGTAGCGGCAGCAACGCCGATGGCGGCTGAGGCGGCACTCGACGCGATCAAGGTGGAATACGAACCCTTGGCCCCGGTGCTGAATGTGCTGCAGGCCATGCAGCCAGATGCGGTGTTAGTGAATGAAGATAATTACACCAATTTACCGAAAAAACCTGAGCACCCAAGTAATGTGGCGAATCAGGGTCGCTTAGAACGGGGCAGCCTGGAAGAGGGCTTTTTGGCGGCGGACGTGGTTGTGGAACGGGAGTTCAAGTGCCCCATGGCGCATCAAGGCTACATTGAGCCGCAGGCGTGTGTCGCCAGCATCGATGAGCAGGGGCGCGGTACGGTGTGGTGCTCTACTCAAGGGCATTTCGAATTTCGCGCCGCAACTTCAAAAATGCTGGGTAAAGATCTTGCCGACCTAAAGTTTGTGCCGATGGAAATTGGCGGAGGTTTTGGCGGCAAGACCGTGGTATATCTCGAGCCTTTGGCTGTCATGCTGTCGGAGAAAGCTGGCCGGCCCGTGAAAATGGCGCTGAACAGAGAAGAAGTGTTTCGCGCCACTGGCCCGGCCTCGGCCTCGGTGGCTCGAATCAAAGTTGGCGCGAAGCGCGACGGCACCATCACCGCCGCCCATGCCTGGATCGCCTACGAAGCGGGCGCGTTTGCCGGTGCTCCGTATATGCCCGGCGCGATGGCTATCTTTGCCCCATACCAGCTGGAAAACTTCTTGGTTGAAACCTTCGATGTTTTAGTCAATAAGCCTAAGGTCGCTGCTTACCGTGCACCAGGGGCACCGCAATCTATGCATGCCTTTGAGTGTGCGTTGGACGAAATCGCGCAACTGTTGAATATGGACCCCATCGATCTGCGGCTGCACAATGCGGCGGACGAGGGCACCCAAGCGCCTTATGGACCGAAATTCCCACCCATCGGCTTCAAGGCGTGTCTGGAGGTGGCTAAGGCTCACCCGAATTATTCTGCTCCGGTGCCAGAAGGCGCGGGTCGGGGCGTCGCCGCCGGGTTTTGGTTTAATGTGGGCATGCAGTCCAGTGCAGAGGTTCATATCAACGAAAATGGCACGGTGATGGTGGTGGAGGGCAGCCCAGACATTGGCGGGTCGCGAGCGTCGATGTGCTTGATGGCGGCGGAAACATTGGGCGTAGATTATGAACGGGTACGTGCTCAAGTTGCCGACACGGAAAGCACCGGCTTCTGTAACGTTACGGGTGGCAGCCGTACGACCTTTGCTACGGGTATGGCGGTCACTCAGGCGTGTGAAGACGTTATTGCGGAATGCAAAAAGCGTGCGGCGATGACTTGGGGGCTGGACGAGGATCAGGTGGAGTGGGAGGACGGACAGGCGGTGCCGGGTCCCGGGGTAAACGCTGATATCAAACCTTTAAGTCTCGCTGATCTGGCGGGCAAAGCGGCTAAAACCGGTGGACCTATTCAAGGTCGAGCATCGCTCAATGCCCAAGGCGCGGGTGCGAGTTTTTCGGTGAATTTCGGCGATCTGCGTGTAGATCAGGAAACCGGAAAGGTCGATGTGCTCTCGTATACCGCTGTGCAGGACGCTGGCAAGGCCATTCATCCGGCTTATGTCGAAGGCCAAATGCAGGGCGGCGCTGCGCAAGGATTGGGATGGGCGCTGAATGAGGAATACATCTTTAACGACGCGGGAGTATTAGAGAACCCAGGTTTCCTAGACTATCGGATTCCGGTTTGTTCCGATCTGCCCATGATCGATACTGCGATTGTTGAAGTCCCGAATCCAAGCCACCCCTATGGTGTTCGCGGGGTGGGTGAAGCGCCCATTGTTGCGCCCCTAGCGGTCGCCACCAATGCGGTATCCCGCGCGATCGACAAGCGCCTCAGCGACCTGCCGCTCTCGCCGCCGAATGTGTTGGATGTCATCGACAGCGAATAAAAAGTCGCGCTAGCAATGGCTCAGGTGAACCTGCCCGCCGAGTGGATGGCTGTTACTGGCGGCCAGCACAGGTTGCAGATAACGGCAGAAAATTACCGTGATCTACGCGCGAGGCTGATCGAACGTTGGCCTGAGCTCGCGAGTACCATAGACCGCTTCGCAGTCGCTATTGATGGGCAGATTTATCAGGACGCATTTATGGAGGGGCTGGCCCCAACGAGTGAGGTGTTTTTTATGCCGCGCATCGAAGGCGGTTAGTAAAGAGACCGCGGTATGAGCCGCTACGGTGCCTGTGTCGGTGGCGGCTAAATGCAAGCTTGCGCCAGCGTGTTTGCCACTGCAGCGATGTCTTCTGGCCAAGCCTCGGTCTTCTGTGTAAATCCTGTGAGGTCGCCTGCGTAAAGGTCGCGCAGTGCTTCCTCGTAGCCGGGCAGGTCCCCCGCCATAGCCTGACAAAACCGATAGGCTTTTTGTTGAGCTTGGTGTTTTGCGAATTCGCGCTGGCGCGCCGGATCTTTGCGTGCAGCCGAAATGAGCTTGCGCAGGGTTACCGAAGCGCCGCCGGGTTGTTGCGCTAACCACTCCCAGTGTCTGGGTAATAGCGTAACTTCGCGGCCCACCACACCAAGTTTTGGTCGCCCTCGGCCGCGTGCGGGCGGCGTCGAGCTTTGTGGATAGTGGTCGATGCGACGCGCGACGTCATCTGCGCTGCCACTCAGGTCGACATCGACGACGCTGAATGTGCTCTCATCGAAGATAACCACGCCCGCTTGGTGCAGGTGCGCGTGGGCTGCCAGCGCGGCCTCGCGTAGGGTGCCACGCGCCAGTCGGCGGCTGGGGCTGAATGTTACGTACATCTGGTCCTGATCGTGCTCGAGAGGGTTAATATTACCTTGGTAAAATTATCGAGCAACTGTCAATGTCAGTTGTGCGTATTTTCCTGGCGCCGTCAGCGCGTTCTCGACCACGAAGGGCAAATCGAGCGTGCGCAATTTTTTACCTGGTTTGATCTGCACGGTGATTTGCCCGTGAGCGGGTACAGTGATCCGGTCGGCGCTGAACATGAAGGTATAGTCACCGTTATAGCGCAATTCAAACGCTGCATCGGATGCATTGGATAACACCACCTCTGCTACCGCAGTACCATTGAGGTAGCGCAAGGTCGAGACGCTTAAACTTGCCTGTAAGAGGGGTTGCAGATGTTGCTCGCGTCCGATTAACAGGTTGCGAAACCACACCACCGTGCGGCCAGCGAATAGTGCGTCTTTGATCGCGCCAGCAGTTTTCGCCTTGGCGAACACTAAGGTAACGGGTCGATGACCGCCCTCGTGGGGTTTGTAATCCCAGTCGATAAGATCGTGAACATCGGATACGCCAATTAAGGTCAGGTCGTTATCCAGAGCGATTTGCAATGCCTCTTCGGAGTAAGTCTGGCCGTTGGCGATTTCTATGCCGTGCAGCAGTCCATCGCGCGCGTTGGCGGCGTGAAAGTCATTAATGCGTGCGATACCGTCGGGCGACTGGCGAGTCCAGTAGGGGTGGTTCCAGAACATAAATGCATTCTGCGCGTGTGCCGCCTTGATCGCCTCCTGTGCCGGCCATTTTCGCGCGGCTCTGGAGAATGCCGCGCTACTGGTGCTGTCGCTGGGTGGGTTTTCTATCTTCAATAGTTTGTTGGCATCTTCGATAAACACGGCGTTGATGTGTCCCGCAGGGTAATCCCGGGTAATTTCACTGCCGCGAATGACGATCAGATCTGTTTTCTTGGCCGCATCTGCCGCGATGTCATAGGCTCGATTGCGATCCAGATGTGGAATGTCACGCAGGTGGGGTTGATATTCCAAATGCTCGGTAATAGCCAGCGCGTCCAGTTGATCGCGTAGGGCCTCTTCTACCCGGGTTTTGGGCCACACATGGCCGTCGGAAAAGACGCTGTGGGTGTGCAAATCCACCACCAGCGTCTGATAGTCAGCGGTATCGGGAAATTCAATCGCCCGCGCCTGATTAGCTGCGATGCTGGCGTTGCCATGGGCATTGGCTGACCCTGCAAACAGTAGACTGGCCACGAGCATAGTGCCGTGGGCTAACCGAGCAACCGTTAGCCGTATCGTTATCATAAAACCTCCCACTAAATCCCCTCGTGAACTGGTCCGGAGTCTACGCCAAATTCTGCTTTTTGTTCGTCTTCGGGGTCTCGCGAGCACGCATGACAAACACCAACAACGGGATATACAGGGCGAACGTGAACCAATACGGCAGATCCGGCTGTATCTGATAAAAAAAACCGCCCATTAGTGGGCCAATGGTGAATCCTAGTGGACCGCAGGAGCCTGCGACGCCGGCCACCGCCCCCTGTTCTTCAGCGGTTACGGCCATGGAGGCGCCGGCCATAAAGGCTGGACCTGCAAGTCCCATACCGGCACCTTGCAGCAACATCGCGACAACAAGCATCGTTTTGGTTTCGGCCATTGCCAGACAAGCGAAGGCCACCGCCAATATGGGCATAGCGATGCGTAACCACTGTATAGGTCGAAGATTAAGGCGCTGCATCAAGCCGATCTGACTGATCAGTGATGCGGCCGCGGATAAGCCCATCGCCATCCCGAAGGTTTGGGCGGTCGCTACTGCGCTCAGCTGCAATACGTCTTGAAAGCGAAACGCCAGAGTTTGTTGCACCAGCGCCATGCCAATGAACATCATGGCTCCAACTATGATGTAGGGCAAAATCCGTGGGTCAAAATAGCTGAGCTTAATGCTCGGCTGACCGCGCGATAATTTTGGCTGCGGGCTGTTTGGCAGGAACAAGATAACGAATACCGCGGTGGTGACCGCCAGTGCTGAAGCGACCCAAAGCGGCGTCAGCAAGGTTACACCTGCAAGCAAGCCGCCTAAGGCCGGGCCGAGTATGCCTCCAAGGTTGTTCGCTGCGCCCACTGCCCCCATTCCTTTTGTGCGGGTTTTAAGATCCGTGACATCGGCCATGTAGGCGCTGCTCGCAGGCATGATCGCGGACATCACGCTTGCGTGCAGCACACGCGTCAGCATCAGTAGCAGGTAGGCGCTGAGTGGCAAAAGCGCACCGATGAGCGCGGCGTGAAATACGCTGGCAAACAAAAAGTTGCCGCAGGCGTAACCCAGTAGGCCAAGAATCATTACCGGTTTGCGTCCCCAGCGATCGCTGAGTCGCCCCCAGCGTGGACTCGCCAAAAATACGGTGAGTGACGATGCAGCGATCACTGAACTTATCTGTAGTTCGCTGAGACCAATTTGCCGGCCTAGCGGCCCGAGGATCGCAAATAACACCGTGAAGCCGAAACCAACCGCAATGAGGGCGAGTAAAAGGATAGTGCGTGCAAATCTATTCTGTTGTGCCGGTGTCTCGATCAATGGCGTTTGCTCATGGTGGGCGGGTAGAATGCCAATCGACCATTGTAGCCGAAACCGCTAGGACAACTGCGGATAATGAGGGCGTTTCGATTAACACCGAGAAAACAGATCGCACGTTGCGCCGCGAAAGAAGTCAGGCGACCCAGCGTATCGTCGTGCAGAGAAATCGCTGGCGGCGTATGGCGCGAACCATTTTGCTAGGTACCACCGCTGCGTTGGCCGGGGTGGTTTGGATTGCGCAGCAGTATGGCGTTGCTGTGTCCGACAGTTTGGCGTTCTTGGGCAGCAGTGTGCTGTTCGTGCTGGGCCTTATAGGCTTGGCATTAGGGGTGGCTACGCTACTGTGGCTGGCGCGCAAAGTGCTGGGACGCTAGGGCGACTGCTTATCCGCGTAATGGTCGCATTAGCCGATCGCTGCGTGGCAGATAATAGTTATCCGCATCGACGCTGAACGCCACTGAACTCGCGCGCCCCAAGATGGCGGCCCGCGCCACGAAGCCGATGGCTCGGTAATCGCCACTGTTGTCTCGGTTGTCCCCCAGCATGAGGTAATAGCCGTCTGGTACGGTTACCGGTCCAAAGTTGTCCGTAGCCCATGCAGGCTTTTGCTTGAACAACATAATCGGCCGTTTTTGACCCAAGGCGGTTTCGCGAACGATCTGGGTATGACTTAGAGGACGAACCAGTTCGTCCGGCAACAATTGGACGGACTCTGCCGTGTATTCAGCCATTTGGCCATTAATGTTGAGTCGGTTTTCGCGCAAGCTTATGGTATCGCCGGGTAGCCCGATGACGCGCTTTATCATCAGACGGCCATCCTTGGGGGATTCAAAAGTAACGATGTCTGAACGTTGCGGATCGGCCCACTGGGTTACGCGGATAAAGGTGAAGGGCACGCGCAAGTCGTAGGCCAATTTATTCACAATTACTCGATCGCCGATCAATATCGAAGGCAGCATGGAACTGGAGGGCACATGATTCCAGTCTGCTATGGCTGAGCGAAAGATCAACATGAACACTACGAAACCCGCAAATCCGCGCCAGTCCCGCCAAGTTTTAGCAAGGCGCCCAGATTCGGCGAGTTCCGACTCAGGCTTAATGTTAGGCACGCTGTTGCGCGTCCATCGCGGCCAGTTGCTCAGGGGTTGCTTCGAGCTGATGATTCGCCTTCCATTCGGCGTAGCTCATCTGATAAACCGTTTCTCGAGCGGCTTCCATACTTACGTCGAGCTCGAGGTCATCGGCAGCGGCCTTGTACCACTTGGACAGGCAGTTGCGACAAAATCCGGCGAGAATCATAAGGTCGATATTTTGTACGTCTTTGCGTGAGTCCAGATGTGCAATTAGTCGTCGAAACGCCGCTGCCTCAAGTTCGGTTTGCTGTTGTTGGGTAAGCGCATCCATAGTCTTAGGTCCTAGTTAGCGGGTGAAGGTCCATACGTCGTCGCTGCTCAAAGCGTCGTTAATGGCATATCCGTCGATATCAAATTGGCGCAGCTGTGCGGGTCGCGTAATGCGGTTGTCGATCATATAGCGCGCCATCAAGCCACGGGCTTTTTTTGCCGCAAAAGACACAAAGCGGTATTGGCCATTGCGCTGTTCTTTGAAATTAATGGTCAGAATGCGGCCATCGATACCCTCGGGGTGAATAACCTGATAGTACTCGTTGGATGCGAGATTAATCAGCACCTTGCTGCTTTGCTCGGCCAACGCTTTGTTTAGGTTGTCGGTAACTTTGCGGCCCCAAAATTGGTAGAGGTTGCTGCCACGTTGAGTGGCCAGTCGGGTGCCCATCTCCAGTCGATAGGGTTGAATTAAATCCAAGGGCCGCAGCAGGCCGTGCAAACCGGATAATACGCGCAGATGTTTTTGGGCAAAGTTAATGTCGCGCGCCCCTAGAGTCTGAGCATCCAGACCCAGATAGACGTCGCCTTTGAATGCGAACACAGCCGGACGCGCATTGTCTGCAGTAGCCTGGTTTTGCCACTCAGCAAACCGCCGATGATTAAGTTCGGCGAGTTTGTCGCTGATTTTCATGAGACTGCCGATCTGCGCGGGTGCGAATTTACGCAATGCCGAAATGAGTTGTTTCGATTCGTCGTGGAAATCTGCTTGGGTAGACTTTGTGGTCGTCAGCGGTGTTTGGTAGTCCAGCGTTTTCGCTGGAGACAGAATAGCCAGCATATGAAGCCCTATCGATCTAGTGTGATGGTACCGCGACACAAAGGAATCGGCACCGAATTGGTAGATATTAGCGAACCTCGGCGCTGTTAACGAGTCTCTTGGCGCGGTTTTCAATGAACGTATAGCGCCCTGATGGCGAGGGTTATATCATTGACCTCTAATTGCTTGAGACGCCATCATGAGTTCCCGCCAACGACGTATTGAAGAAACGCTGGATGCTGAGTTTTCGCTGAGCCACCTCGATGTTGCGGATGAAAGCTCCGGACACAACGTTCCTAGGGGCGCAGAGAGCCACTTCAAAGTGACCGCCGTAGGCTCTGTATTTGCCGAGCATTCGCGGATTGCGAGACATCGTCTGGTGAATAAGGTTCTGCAGAGCGAATTCGACGCGGGCATGCACGCATGTGCATTGCATCTATACAGTGAGGATGAGTGGCAGCAACGTCAGAGTCAGGCACCGCAATCGCCGGCGTGTGCTGGCGCAAATGAAACCACTGCGGATCGGGGCTGATCATGCGGCGCGTGCTCGCATTTTATAAATTTATCGATGTTGCCGACCCCCATCGGCGTGCAGAAGAACTGCAAGAGATCGGCGAGCACCATAACGTTGTAGGTACGATTTTATTGGCCAGCGAAGGCGTAAACGGCACCATTGTCGCGGAAGTGGATGATCTGCATGCGATGATCAGCGCGTTGCAGCAGGCGTTTGGTGATATGTCGTTCAAATGGTCTGATTTGGACTCGACAGGGACCGGTTTTCATCGCTTTAAGGTGCGTGTAAAGCCAGAGATTGTCAGCTTTGGGGTTGCTGGGCTGGATTTGCGCAAAACCGGAACCCATGTTGACGGCGCGCGGTGGAACGAACTGTTAGATGATCCAGAGGTTTTGGTTATCGATACCCGTAACCATTATGAGATTGATATCGGTACATTTGACAATGCAGTTTCGCCCGACACCGATAATTTTCGCCAGTTTCCGCAGTGGGTTCAGGACAACATCGACCCGGCTAAGCAGCGTAAGGTGGCGATGTTTTGCACGGGCGGTATACGTTGTGAAAAAGCGACCGCACTGGTGGCCCAGCATGGAGTGGAAGAAGTCTATCAGCTGGATGGCGGAATCTTGCAGTACTTAGAAGAGACCCCCAAGGAACTTAGTCGATGGCAGGGCGAATGTTTTGTGTTTGATCAGCGGGTATCTGTTAATCATGACCTTGATCAAGGCCGTTATCGTCAGTGTTATGCCTGTCGGCATCCGTTATCGATAGACGACATGCAGGCACCGGAGTACGAGCACGGGGTCAGTTGTCGTTTTTGTCACAGCAAAGTTAGAGAGGTCCGTCGTCAGCAGTTTCGCGAGCGTCAGCGCCAAGTGCGTCTTGCTGCGGCACGCGGGAAAGCTCACATAGGCAGTGGCACCAAGCAGAACAGGGTAAGTCGCTCCTAGGGAGTCGTGCTTGCTTCGTCGAATGCTGTAACCAACGCCAACAGATGCGGCAGCACAGCTTCCACAATCAGCGGTTGCGCTACCGCCGTCGGATGGATGCCGTCGTCCTGCATGAACTCTGGTTGCAGAGCGACCTGCTCGAGCAAAAAAGGGATAAGTGTCGTATTCGATTGTCTAGCGACCTCGCCGAAGCTCTCGGTAAATTCCTTGGTATAACGGCGGCCATAATTCGGCGGAATTTGCATTTCTGCCAGCAGTGTTGCAGCGCCTTGGGCCTGCGCAGTATTGATAATGCGCAATAGGTTGTTTCTCATTTTCTTAATTGGATAACCTCGCAGCCCGTCATTACCGCCAAGTTCGACGATTACAATTTTGGGGTTGTGGTCGTCTAGCACACCTCTCAATCGCGCCAGACCGCCGCCAGTTGTCTCTCCGGAAATGCTCGCATTTACGACCCGCCAGCCGGGGTGGTGTGCGGCCAGGTGTTGATCGAGCAAATGCACCCAGCCTTGCTCGCGTTGAATACCATAAGCCGCACTGATACTGTCGCCAAGGACCACGACAGTACCGGTTGACGGATTGACCTCGGCAGCCGCCGCTGCGGATGACGGCAGAGCCGTGGACAGCGTCAACGCAAAAAACACACCGAGGATAATAAGCTTTTTCACGAAACACCTCGTGCGCAGGGGATCAGTAAAAATGAACAGTGATGTAAGCATGAGTCGAATCGTAGTGGCTGCCGAAGGTGTAACCAAAGTAGTGCCCACCGCTGCGGGCCGGTTAGTGATCTTGGATGGCATTGATCTGGAAATCAATGCGGGCGAGTCCGTTGCCATCGTTGGCGCGTCGGGTTCCGGAAAGACGACGTTGCTCGGTATCTTAGCCGGTTTGGACACCGCCTCAGAGGGCGCTGTGCGATTGGTGGACGCCAATCTATCGGAGCTTGATGAGGAGGCTCGCGCTTTGGTGCGAGGGCGCCACATGGGGTTTGTGTTCCAGTCTTTTCAACTGCTGGGAAGCCTCACGGCGCTGGAAAACGTAATGTTGCCTGTTGAATTGCGTGGCGATCGGTTAGCTGCTGATCAGGCACACCAGTTGCTGGATAAGGTGGGCTTGAAAGAACGCGTGGATCATTATCCACGTCAGCTTTCTGGTGGTGAACAGCAGCGTGTCGCTATCGCGCGAGCGTTCGCGTCCAATCCCAAGGTGCTGTTTGCCGACGAGCCCACCGGTAATTTAGACACGCAGACCGGCGAAGTTATCTGTCAACTGTTGTTCGAGTTGAACCAAGAATTTGGCACCACGTTGATTTTAGTCACCCATGACAAAAGCTTGGCAGACCGCTGTAACCGCACCATTGCGATTGCTGGCGGCAAGGTCGCGTAATGAACCTCGCTTTGGTTTCGCGAATGGCCTGGCGCGATGTGCGCTCTGGCGAAATGGGGCTGTTGTTGGTCGCGTTATTGGTCGCTGTGGGCACGGTAACATCGATCAGTTTGTTCGTTGACCGTTTGCAAGGGGCTCTGGTGCAGGAGTCGTCGAACTTCCTTGCCGCAGATCGACAAGTGTCCAGCTCGCGGCCGATACCTGATGATTTTTTTCTGCGCGCCGAAGCGCTGGGGTTAGAAACCTCGCAAACGCTGGTGTTTCAGTCGATGATCTATGGCGGTGACAATAACCAACTTGTGAGTGTCAAAGCCGTTGACGCCAGTTACCCATTGCGGGGTGAATTGATCGTGGCCGATCAACCGTTTGCCGACGGCTACCCGGTAAATCAGGTGCCATTGCCCGGGGATATCTGGCTCGACTCAAGATTGTTTCCGGCGCTGGGTGTGAGCCTTGGCGAGGAGGTTGAGGTAGGACTTGCCTCGCTGCGTATTGGCGGCGTGCTGGTAGCCGAGCCCGACCGCGGAGGCTCCATGTTTGATCTTGGGCCGCGCCTGTTAATGAATCTTCAGGATGTGCCCGCTACGCAAGTGGTTCAGCCGGGTAGCCGTTTGTCCTACCGGATGTTGCTTGCCGGCCCAAATGATGACCTAGACGCGTTAAAACAAGAGCTGCCGCTGCAACCGAATTATCGGTGGGCGAGTATTCGCGAAAGCAGTACCAGCATTGGCAGTGCGCTAGACCGCGCCGAGAGTTTTTTGTTGTTGGGTGGATTACTCGGCGTGTTGTTGGCGGGCGTTGCTGTGGGTCTGAGTGCTCATCGTTATGCTCAGCGACACTTCGATCATGTGGGTGTGTTGAAGACGTTAGGTGCGACCCCGACGCAGATTTTGCGTGGTTTTATGAGTCTGTTGCTGCTTGTGGGGTCGGTTGCGATTTTCCTAGGTTTGGCCGCCGGCGGTTTATTACACCTAGCAATCGTTGAAGTACTGGCGCAATTTCTGCCCGTGTCCTTGCCCGCGCCAGGCTCACGCCCCTTTGTGCTGGGCGCGGTCACCGGCCTGATCTGTGCATTAGCGTTCGCAATGCCCGCGTTTGTGCATTTAAAAAACGTTGCGCCCATGCGGGTTATCCGGCGTGATCTAGGCGTGCCGCCATTGAGTCGTTGGATCTCGTATGGCGCGGCGGCCGCTGGTAGCCTGATATTGCTGGTGTGGTACACGAACAATTTACTGCTGACGTTCTGGGCTCTCGCGGGCGCGGTTGCGGTGATTACGCTGTTCGGCTTTTTGGCCCATTGGTTGCTGCGCGGCGGACGAGTAGCCGGCATGCAGGCCAAGAGCGGTTGGCGCCTCGCGCTGTCTGGGCTGCAGCGACGTCGCCAAGAAAATACCGCGCAAATTCTAATTTTTGGTTTGGCCATTATGTTGTTGTTGGTGTTGGTGCTCCTTCGTACCGCGCTGATAGAAGAATGGCGCTCGCAGATACCGGATAACGCCGCCAATCACTTTGTTATGAATATTGGCGCGGATGAAGTCGAAGGCGTCGGTGTGTTGATTGGCGAATCGGCGACCCAGGGCGAGTTCCTGTACCCAACGATCCGCGGCCGCGTCATCGCCATTAACGATCTGGACGCAAAAACCTGGCGCGCGCAAAACCCTTATCTCGAGCGTCGCATGTCCTCAGAGCGCAACTTGACCTGGATGCAGACGTTACCGTCGGATAACGCGCTGACCGACGGCCAATGGTGGGATACGGGTGATACGCAGCCCCAAGTCTCGCTTGAGCAGGAATATGCACAAGAGCTGGCGATTGCCGTTGGCGATAAAATGACGTTTGATATTGGCGGTCAGCAGGTCAGTGCCGTGGTTAGCAGCCTGCGGACACTGCAGTGGGAAAGTTTGAGCCCTAACTTTTTTATTATCTTCTCGCCGGCGGCATTGCAAGACTTTCCAGCTACCTATATGACCAGCTTTTATTTGGAGCCGGACAACAAGGCGTTTCTGAATACTCTGCTCAGCGCCTACCCAACCATTACGGTGATCGAAATCGACGCGGTTATCGAACAGGTGCAGAAGATCGTCGATCAGGTGACTCAGGCGGTTGAATTGATCTTGTTCCTAGTGCTCTTTAGTGGTTGTCTGGTGCTGATCGCCAGTATTCAAGCCAGTCGCGATGCGCGCATGTCCGAATTGGGACTGGTGCGAGCTCTCGGTGGAACGCGACGGTTGATTGCTGGATCGCTAACGGGTGAGTTTTTAATTCTTGGAGCCTTTGCCGGCATTGTTGCGGTGGTTGGTGCAGAGGTCACTGTCGCGGCACTGCAGACTCAGGTCTTTGATCTAGGGGCGAACCTGCACCCGCGGATATGGTTGCTGGGCCCATTTTGCGGCGCGCTCATCATTACCGGCGTTGGTTTGTTGGGCAGCCGCAGTTTGTTAGATTCGCCGCCCATGAATGTACTTCGAGGGCTAAATTAGTGGCCGATTCTGGGGTTCGAATACACGCGGGAGCGGCGCAAAAACGCGATCCGCGCAAGCGTCAGTACGAAAGGAATAAGTGCCACAAAAAGCTCCGACGTTTGGTTGGCGAGGCGCTCACAGACTTTAATATGTTGAGCGAAGGCGACAAAGTGATGGTGTGCCTGTCGGGTGGGAAGGATTCTTATACGCTGTTGGACATGATGCTGAGTTTTAAGCAGCACGCACCGATTAACTTTGAGGTGGTTGCGGTTAACTTGGATCAAAAGCAGCCGGGCTTTCCAGAGCAGGTGTTGCCCGAATATCTGCGTGGTCTGGACGTGCCGTTTGACATAATAGAGCAAGATACTTACAGCGTGGTAAAGGCGCTCACCCCCGAGGGCAAGACCACGTGTCCGGTATGCTCGCGGTTGCGGCGCGGTATACTCTACAGCCACGCTCAGAAAATCGGCGCTACTAAAATAGCGCTCGGCCACCATTTAGATGATGTGGTGGAAACCCTAATGCTAAACATGTTTTACGGTGCGAAGCTCAAGGCTATGCCCGCCAAACTGCGCAGTGACGATGGCCGTAACATTTTAATTCGACCACTCTACTATTGCCGAGAAAGCCTTATTAGTCGTTGGTCAGAGTTTCAACAGCACCCGATTATCCCGTGCAATTTGTGCGGTTCTCAGGACAACTTGCAGCGTCAAGTGATAAAGCAGATGTTGGCCGGTTGGGATGCTACCCATCCCGGTCGGGTCGACAACATCGGTCGCAGCGTGAATAACGTAACGTTGTCACACCTCGGTGATCGGCGTTTGTATGACTTTGGGTCTTTGCAAGCGCATACAAACCGTATTGATGTGACAGAGGTCAGCTGAGCACTCAGCGACGCGATGAAAATTCCTCAACAACAGTTGTCTGCTGAGGCACTGCTGGGTGTGGTCGACGCATTCATTTTGCGCGAGGGCACGGATTACGGAACCCAAGAATTTACCTTGGAAGAAAAGCGTCAGCGGGTTTTGCAATTGTTGGCCAGCGGGGACGCGGAGATTCATTTCTATCCGGAAAACGAGCACCTCGATATTTTACCCGTGCGTTAGGCCTGTAACTTCGACACGTCGGATAGATGTCTTATGCAC
>Ga0160422_10000277_pt1 | contig 30536 bp, 32 predicted proteins | sample Fk160mmetaG_FD_108192 | JGI IMG/M metagenome (GOLD analysis project Ga0160422, IMG submission 108192) | Marine microbial communities from the Central Pacific Ocean - Fk160115 60m metaG | ecosystem: Environmental > Aquatic > Marine > Oceanic > Photic zone | place: The Central Pacific Ocean...
AGTTTTCGCGCCTGCTGCACCCCGTAGGGTCTGGATTCGTGTCTCAGAATCCATCTCCGGGCTATGTCTCCCAACACCCGTACGCGTCGATGGCTAGGAGGTCCTTTACACCCCCTACAACCTGATACGCCGCAGACCCATCCTATGCCGTAATCTTTCAACCACACACCGTTCCAGGCGTTGTGATCTATCCGGTATTATTCTCAGTTTCCCGAGGTTATCCCAGAGCATAGGGCAGGTTATCCACGTGTTACTGAGCAGTTCGCAAAGAATCTAATTTCTTTCTACTCGCATGGCTTAATCGAACTCCAAAAGCGGTCGCCTCTGGCAGGATCAACCAGATTTCTCTTGTTCTGATCCTTAGGTTACCTGTCGCATGATTTATTGCTGTCTCTAAAAAAAATTGGCGAGAAAATATTGCACTTGAGCTCTTGCACAAAAATACATCATAATCTCGATCACCTTCCTGACCCTGAACCATTGTGGTTATTCAGAATCGCAATCTCTTCGGCTTTACGTAAAGAGAGGATAGATTTCTTCACCGTCCGAAGACTCAGAATCTAACGCCGTTCTCCACAACGCAAGCAACTCAGCCACTAACAACCCATATATGAATATACCCGATATTGAAACCCTAAAAACCACGCAACTGCGGAACAGATAACCTAGGTTTTGGCAGTTAATTTAGTCAGAGTTTGCGATTATTCTGCCCCAAAGAATTGTCTAATCATTGGATGCATTTCCATTGCTTGTTCTTTTTGTATTTGCTCGTAGGTTCGCAAAATGATACCGACCGCGAGTAACAGACCGGTACCGGTAGCATTACCCACCGTGCCCAGCAGATCTGCTCCTGCAGCTAGTAAACCAACGAATGCGCCTGAAAAGTAAGTGACTGGTGGGATATAGTTCTCTAGGATTTTCTCTAAGACCTTGGGATTCTTTCTGAAACCTGGAATTTGCATTCCAGTTCGCTCAATTTGTTTGGCAACGTCTTTAGTGCCCATATTCGTAGTGTCGATCCAGAACTTCGCGAAGACCATTGAACCAACGGTCATCAATACGACATAGAAAATCACGTGAACCATTATTTGTGTCAAACTGTGGCCGTATATGTCACCTTGCTGATTTAGTAAAGGCAACAACCAATCGTTAACTCCGTTGACCATGCTAGCATACCAAGCAAACCCTCCTGATGCCGTTGTTTGCCCTTGGTCGTATGTACCAATATACTCGGAGAGCGACCCGTAACCTTCTCGGCCCAAGAATGGAGTTTGCGATAATGTTGGATGACTCCAGAATAGTAACGTAAACATATTGATATTCGCAAGTAATGCAGCCATCAAGATAACAGGAATGTTAGAAGCATATACGAGCCTAATAGGGTATTTACCTCTGTGTCCTCTAACTTTACCGTGAGTAAGCGGAAGTTCTAATTTACTTGATTCAGCATATGCTACCACCAAGAACACAACTACTGAGGAAAACAACGCTGCTAATGGATTAACGTGCGTTAGCAAGATTGTTTCAAAACCATTACTCGATATCATTTCGTAATTGGTTGCTTCCCTGAACATGTAGAATATCATTGGGAGTGTTCCAGATGGCGGATTTGACATGGAGTAACCTAAACCGCTGGTAACGGGTAGAGGAGATAGAGTTCCAACGAATGTTGATTGTGATACGCCTGCCGCAATGAACAGAGACATACCCGATCCTATACCCCATTTGCTGACCAATTCATCAAGTAGGAATACGAGGTACGATCCAGCAAATAACTGCGCAACAATGACAAAGTTAGCCCAGCCCATACCATAAGAATCAATCAGGAATTCCATCGGGTCGAGGAAACCATAGGTCTGCGGTATAGCTTCAATTGGAATCATAATCAAAACGAGTAGCTTTTGCACACCTTGATACATTGCTTTGTCTTCTGAGTTGGACAAATCTAATCTGATAATCTTAGCACCTGCAAACAGTTGCATGATAATCGAACCAGTAACAATTGGCCCGATACCCAAGTGCATGATGGTACCCGAAGCACCAGCCATAATCGAGCGGAAACCGCTAAACAAATCCAATGCTTGTCCAGACAGACCATATAGCATGACGTTGGTCATGGCAAAGTATATGATGAGAACGAAGGTTGTTGTCCACATTTTCTCGTTGAATCTCACGTGTCGCTCTGGTTTGGTAATCGTTGGATAAACGTCGACAAACCGGTGAAGTGCGTATAATCTGCTGCTCTTATCACCACTCCACATGAAACATGTGAGGGCTGCAGCGGCACCAAATCCAAGGAGCAGGATACCGACTAAGAAGAATCCGACACCGTCTTCATAGCCACCCCATTTGCTGGGCCTGACGTAGAAGACTGCGATTCCAGAAATTGCTAGCCATCCCATTAGTTTGCCATAGCGACCTATTACTGGTGCGTCTTTGAGCCCCTCAGGTAAGTCTCGATTAAAGCACCACATTAGATAGGCTACATAGATTACGGATAAGACTAGACCAAATTGAGCTGCAGTCCGCTGTTCAGCGATTTCACTGGACAGTTCATCAGACTGCCAGTAAATAAGTAAACCGAAATACAATACTCCGGTTAGTGCAATTGCCCAAGGTATTGGCTTGTGTCTCATTACTCTCACACCTTATGATTACTCTTCTTCCCACTCGTCCCATTCATCATCGCCGTCAGTATCTAACGATCCGCCAGCGGCTTCAATCTTCTCAATGGCCCGAGCACTTGCTTCTGAGACCGTGATTGACAATGATTTACTTATTTTACCACTTCCGAGCAACTTGTCGATGCCCATTTCCGTGAGATTAACCGAGTCACTGTCGCCAGCAATCTCTTCAAGTTGACCCACGTTTACTGTAGTATTGACATTTCTAAGCGATGGATGACGATTGAATCCGTGCATACCCCAGTGCTTTGGCATATACTTGATTCTAGTCATAACCCTGTGCTTGTTCATACCGGCATTACCTCGGCCACCACGCTTACCAGCGCCACGGCCAGCTTTCTTTCCTCTGCCATGATAGCGGTTTCTGCCACGATGTTTATTTGCTTTAATTCCCATATCTTCACCTCAAATCATCCTATCAACCAAATTGTTGATTTCATCGCCTCTGGCGCCAAGTGCACCTCCCACAATGAATGAACGCTTGATTCCGCCCCATCCTTTGGGCCCTCTTGGAGGGTGTAATCTGAAAACTCGCTTTAAACCGGGGACTGCTTTGACTGTTGAGTCTCCTGAAGTTATCGCTTTGGCGAATTCAGAAATATTTTTGAAATCCGTGTTGTCTTTTACTACATCATCAGTAAGTGGTGAGTCACCGGACATCCTACCGCGCTCACTTAGCATCTTTTCGACTGTGCTTTCAGTTGCTTTGCCCCAGGTGATGTAATCCTTAGCCTTCTGTAACATTCCACGATACTGATCATTTTCAGGTATGATAACGGCATGGTTTACTTTAGTCAAATTTAGGTAATCCATTGTTTCCCTTATTGAACGTTCAACGTTGACATTGCTGCGAACTCTAACTACTATCCAACTCATTCAAACATCCTCCCTTTGTTGATATACAGTTTCTCACGTTGTTCGTTAGTGATTCTGGTGATGTTGAGGTTCTTCAAGGCGTTGAAGGTTGCAGCGGCATAATTGATGGTTGTTCTTGTCTGGCCTTTGGTCCGGGACAATACGTCAGTTATACCGGCTAGGTCCAAGACTTTCTTACCAGTCTCACCGATGACTAAGCCCTTACCTTTGGCCGCTGGCATCAGCGTGACTCTGGTAGATGCAGAGCGTCCATTTATTTTGAATGGAACTGAGGTCCCTGGGCCTGTTGATGATTCCCAAGATCCGTTGCCTCTTTGCACACTGATGATGTTCAGTTTTGCCGCAGTTATTGCTTTTCTAATCGCTTGTGAGACTTCTTTTGCTTTAGCCATACCGAGTCCAACATAGCCATCTTTGTTACCGACACATGCCATGACATTGAATCTTACACGACGTCCACTGTCGGTCATTCTTTGAACCATGTTGACTTTAATAATTTCATCCTCTAAATTAGGAATGAGAGCGTCGACTACCTCAACTTCTCTGATTGGTAGTTTGCTAGCTATTGCTTGCTCAAATGTTACAATCTGACCTGCCATTACTGCATTTCCTAAGCGCGTCTTTGGAGTCCATGAGCGCAGATTAACAATTGGATCGTCCTGACCCTTGCCTCTTCTTCTACCGTCAGCAGGTTCTTCTACTTCTTCCGGATTAAAGGCTTGAATTAGCCCTGGCGCCATTGTTGGTTGTTCGTCACTCATCAGTATGCCCCCTCTATTTTACTCTTGGTTGATTCGACGGCAGCACTAATCTTGTCGGATATGTGTGCCCCATTGATTCTATCATCTTCCGGAAGTATTTCGGCGCTGTGTGGAATTTCCACTCCGGCATCAATCATACCTTTCAATGCTGAGAATACTCTGCCACCAGCCGTACTTCCAGCCAAACCAATGTCAAGCACTGCCTCAGTGCAGCCTTTGGAGATTGCTTCTTTACCCAAAGCATAACCGACCAAATAACTGGCTGGAACTGACTTTTGCGAGAATTCTTTTGGCCAATTATATTTCTTTGCGAGGTCGCTACCAGTTACCGATGCTAGAACCAAGTCACCACCAGCAGACCAGTTTACCATTTGGCACGTTACTCGTGTATTTGATACCCTAACTACAGCTCTAGGTTTCTTACCTCGCAGTAATTTTAGCCTCCTGTGATAATCGGTTTGGCCTGATTGCCGTCGCCTGAAGATTGACCTACGTCGTGTCCCATTCATTACTCATCGCCTCCTTTGATTGTTATACCCTCAAGCGTCATCTGTGAGCGCATGTGAGCGATTGAACGGTAAGAACCACCTTTTGCTTTTAGATAGTAACGACGATATTGAGATGGTTGAATTGTTCCATCTTCACGATATTCTTTCAGTACTCTTCGCTGAGCTCTGATCGACCTCATCCAGCGTGACTTCTTTGGGTTTCTTGCATTAGCTGACCCAGCACGTTTGCCTTGACCTTTTCTACGGCCTTTTCGCTTTTGGTCTTGACGCATTCGAGCACGCACTCTAGAGGTTCCTTTGATTGGTTTAGCTCTAATCCAGCCTTCTTCGATAAACTCTCGAATATCATCGGTTTGAACAGCAGATGCGACTTGATCAACGTAATCTGGATTTACCCAAACTCGGTTTACACCACACTTGAGTAGTCTCGCTGCTAGTCTCTTTTGATTTGTTATTTGCATCAAACATCCCTCCTGCGATTAAGCACTCGGATGCCTAATTCGTCTGCTCTGGAATAGATTTGTTCTCGCTTTCTACCACCGACTGTTTTGCCGACTCTAGCTGCTTCAGTCTCTGGATCTATGGTTTCTAAATCGCCAGTATTGTGAACCATTATTTCACGGAAACCGGATGGATGTAAGCCACGCGCTGCAGCAACTTTTCCATGGCCAATTCTGACCAGAGAACTTCGATACTTGTAGTTTCTACGTTGCTTATTGTCCATTCCGTGAGGAGCGCGCCATCCTGATCTTGAAAGCCGCTTGTAGCGGAACCACTCGGTTCTTCTAAATGCTGGAGTCTTCTTCTTCTGTTCAAATCTGAGTGCGAGCGCAACTTTGAGATCTTCCGACAACACGGGTTTCTGTTTTGCAACATGGCCCTCATCCTCGTCGTCTTCCCAATCATCGTCCCAATCTTCATCAGCATCATCCTCAAAGTCTTCGTCTACCGCAGATTCATTAGCCGCTGGAGATTCAACTTCCTCGGTTTCAACGATTTCTTCTTGTTGGTTGTCTGACAACCTATTAATCAGTTCGGACTTCTTACCAGAAACCGGTAGCCCTCGCTCTTTGAGTAGAACCTTCAGTTCTGCAACTGTCATACCTTCATATTCTTCTGCCATTTGAATCACTCCTTGCTGAGCAGATATATCCCGTCTTGGAATACCCTTCTGTCTCGATTTTTCACTACCACGCATCGTTCAATGTTGGCGGCGGTTTGACCCACGTTTTCTTTATCGATGCCGGTGACTGTTACCTCTACTTTGTTGTTTACTTTGACTTCTACGCCACTCAAAATATCGGCTTTTCGCGGCACTCTCTCACCAAAGTAGTTGTTGACGACAAACTCGTTACCTTTGACTTCAAGCGTCATTGGGAAGTGAGAGTAGAATGCTTTCAAATGATATTTGAATCCTTCAGTTACACCCTTGACCATATTATTTAGATGAGCATTCCAAGTACCTGCGAGAGCCTTGGTTTTTCTTCGTGGCAAGTCTGCCCGCACAATTAATGCACCACCCTCTTGTAACAAAACAACCGAAGTGCTGGTGAATTCTCGGCTTAGAGTTCCTTTCGGACCAGTTATTGTAACGACGCCATCTTCGCTGTAATCGGCTGTTACGCCTTCAGGGATGGTTACGGTGTGAACGATTCTGTCGATTTTTACCATGTTTAATCACCTCAATACACATAGGCTAGCAGTTTGCCACCTATTCTTGCATCCTTTGCATCGTAGTGATGCATTACTCCTGAGTTTGTGGTTAGGATAAGCAGGCCAAAGTCTTGCGCAGGAAGATATCGGGTTTCCCACTGTTCGTATTCCTGTCTTCTAACACTGTGACGTGGCTTTACGGTTCCACATCGATTGATTGCGCCGCGTAGTTCTACTGTGTAGCTACCACCACGACCATCTTCGGTTCGTTCAATATTTCCGACATAGCCTGATCTCTGCATAATTTCGAGCACGTTGCCAAGTAACTTGGATGCCGGTGATAATTCAACATTGAACTTTCCAGCTTGTTCTGCGTTATACATTTTAATTAGTGCATCATTTAATGGGTCAAATTGCATTCTTATTCCTCCTCAACTCATCTTCTTGAAGCCTATTTCAGGCCCTACTTCTCTAAAACATTGGCGGCATAGCCTTAGACCATGTCTCCTGATTAAACCTCGTCGTCGGCCACATCTTCTGCAGCCTCTTGTCCGTCCAATTCTTTCTCCGTGATCTCTTGCCATTTTTACTCCTCCAAAATTGTGATATTGAAATTATCAACAAACCATGCTCGCGATTCATCCGCAGTTACCTTATGACTGGTTGGAACCTTGCTCTTGGCTCTTCTCCTCCGGCTAATTCTGTGGCCTGGTCGCTCCAAAACTACCGTTATATCCATACCGTATATGCCGATATCTGGGTCATACTTTTGACCCGGGAAATCCGTGTAATCTCGCACACCAAAGGAAAGGTTTCCTTCTCGATCAAAATTCCATGATGGAATCAGATTTTCTCGGCAAGAAAATGCGTCTGTCAGAAATCGTTTGATTTTATCAGAATTTCTGATAGTTGCCTTGCAACCGATTGGCGCACCGACTCTAACCTTCAAGTCTCGATTCTGAATTTTACCTAGGGTTCTTTGTGGTTTGACACCAGTAACCATCTCGAGCACATTCTCTGCGTTAACAAGACGGTCTCCCCCCTCGCCAACACCTATGTTGACACAGACCTTAGCAATCTTTGGTGCCATCATGGGATTTGCGTTGCTCATTCAACCACCTCTGTCGATGGTAATTTTTCTTTGCCAATGGCGAAAACATTAGACATTACTGTGCCAAAGTCACCAAATTGGACTTCATTTGGCATACTTGAGCGCTTAACGATATACTCGGAGACCTCGGCGAATTCACCGACGTGTGCACCACCAGTTAGGTAGCACTTGGTACCCTCTGAGAATCTGATATGTTCCTTGATATCTTGCGATGGTAGAGAAATCACCAACGAGTCGCCTGTGCTGTATTCTGAGGCATCATCAACTAGAATATTTCTGCCATCGTGTAGGTTTAGCTGGGTCTTGCCGCCCTTAATTGTGGTCTTACCGTTAATCCGGCAAACCTTTGTCTCCGCTTCTTTCTTGGAAATTGGTCGGTATCGGAGTCGACCCTTGCGATCTATTATGCAGCGATAGTTATCTTCACCAAGGGTAAGCACATCCATGAATCCAACACCTCTTCGGCTATCCTTGCAGACCTTGCCGTCGATGGATGCCAAGTCGTTGTGGAGTATGTGGCGGACTTCTCTAGCCGACTTTGCGTAGCCAAGGACGTCCCTAATGACAACTCTGACCGGCATGCACAATTCTAGTGCGTGAGCACCGGCTGACGCTCTTGTTACCCAAATCGAGGTCTTTCGTGGCAATGGCCAGCTTCTTGGCATGGCTAGTCGCTTCAAGTGGTTACTGCTTCCCATATTTTTCAACTCCTGTTGCCGGTTAATTGTTGGACTCGGAACTTATCAGTCTCATCCAATTTTACTACGACCACATTTGAGGCACTAACCGGGACTGCCTCTTCTTTGTTGTCGGATTTGCTAGCTTTTGCACCTTCGATGAACAACCTGCCGCTGTTTGAGTCTATTCTTAGCACTGGTCCAGTCAATGATTCGCTGTTTCTGGAACCGCCGTGGCGCTTGCCTCCGTAAGCAAGATCGCCACGCACAACTCTAACAGTGTCACCAACTCTGACGGTAACTGTACGTACTCCATCAAAGCGAGAGTCTGGTTTCTCTAACTGCAGTCTTGCAGATAGTCGCTTGCGCTTTTCATGCTTTGCAGCATTAAAGTGTGCTTTTCTTTGTTTTCCTGGCTTCATACTCTTTACCATACTCTCACCTCAGACAATTTGTTTAGCATTTGCTGCAATACGTGGCCATCTTTCGGCCGCTTCTCTTGACACTGGGCCTTTGATATCTGACCCTTGGACATCGCCCTTCTCATTAGTAATGACACAAGCGTTGTCTTCAAATTGAACCCATGTCCCATCTACTCTTCTGAATGGACGCTTTTGACGAATTATAACGGCATTGAACATTTGCCTTCTAGTGTCAGGAGTCCCTTTCTTGACTGATACCTTAGCGATATCGCCTACTCCGCCAGCCGGATACCTTCGCATCGTTCCACCCAGTTTCAGTATGTTAACGATTTGGACTACTTTGGCTCCCGTATTATCAGCAACGTGGAGTCTGGCTGAGGTCGGCAAGCCTCTAGTTTGTTTACCCGCAATGCCTCGCATCAAGACTCACCTCCATTGATTTCGACAACACAGAAAGCAACCGTCTTGGATAGCGGTCGACACTCCATGACCTTCACAGAATCACCAACATTAACCTCGCCGATACACGATGGAAGATGGGCAGATACTATGCTTGTGCGCTTTTCGAACCGCTCGTATTTCTGCATGTATCTTACATTATTTCTTTCAAGAGTGATTGTCTTCTGCATTCCAACCTTGGAAATCGTTCCCTCAAGCACTTGTCCTCTCAAACGCAGGCTTCCGTAAAACGGGCAGTTTTCGTCTCCATCCCACTCACCGGTAGGGGGTTTTACATCTATTCCTATATCTCGCATGGTATCAAGCCATCCTATACTTCTTGTGGGTTCGATTTTCTGGACGTTGTCCCACTTTCGTCCCGTCTATCACGACATTGCTGTCTGATATTGTGAATTTGATACTTGATTTGCCGATTTTGACAAATCTTCCATCCTCATCAATTGTGATGGTATTCTTAGTTTCATCAACAACTAAACCGTTCCTTGATGCCAAGGTGGCGTCGTTAGTGGCGATGACTTTCAATGTCCTTCCTATCCAGTTGTCATTGTAAATGTTCATCTCTATCTCACCTCCACATTAAATCCATTATTTTTGAGTACGACCGCTGCCTTCTTTTTGTGATCTCCTTGAAGTTCAATTGTTCTTCCTTTTACCGTTCCACCTGCAGCACATTTGTTTTTGAGTAGTTTCGCTAGTTGATTAATGTCTATTGCTGAATCCTCCAAGCCCTCTACTTTTGTGACAATTTTTCCATATCTTCTTCTATCGGTTGATAATATTGCGCATTGTTGTTCCTTAGCAATCTCCTGACATATACATAGCTCACCTGGCAGTCCACAAACACTGCATATTCCACTCATCATGTGTATTCTTCTCCTCAATCAACCGTTATTCATGTGTGTCTTTAATCTCGCAATGCTGCGCCTAGTAGCCTTGTATGCACCAATGCTCGCTGGAGTTCCACCCAGAGATTTCTCGGCACGTAGTTGGAGTAGTTCTTCTTGCAATTCTAGAAGCCTAGCTTCTCTTGCTTCGGCGCTCATGGCAGCAATTTCACGGTTTGAGACATGGCTCATTCGCTCGCCTCCTCAACTACTTCTACTTCAGCAGTCTCTGCATCAGCTCTAATTCGCAATTCTTCCTCGGAGAATACACTGATCTCGTGAGGTAAGGTAATTCCCTTGCGCATGATTTGAACTGTAACACCGATGGTTCCCAATTTCTTGACTGCAACAGCGTAGCCTTTGTCCATAAATTGTAGTGCAGTTTCGCCGCAATACTTGACGTGACCAAGAATAAACTTCTGGGTGCGATTTCTTGCCCCTGTTAACTTACCAGCAACTGTGACAATTACCCCTCTGGCGCCTGCTTCCATTATGTTGACTGCCGCAGATGCCCCGGCTCGACGGTAATACCAACCACGTTCTAACGCTGAGGCAATCTTTTGTGCCATAACTTGCGCATTTAGCGTTGGATTTTCAACTTCATCAACCGACAATCGTGGGTTGAATAATTCAAATTCGTCATTGAGGCGCTTTTGTAGATCATTGATGATTTTTCCACGCTTACCAATTACTCTACCTGGCTTTTCCGCTCTAATTTCCACACTAGTTCCGTTCGGAGTTCTATTGATAGTAAGGCCACCAAATCCTGCAGTTTTTGTGTTTTCCATCAGGAATTCCTTAACTAATTGACGCTCAACATTTCTGTTGACAATTGTTCTCAAAATGTTCTGTTTTCCACTCATAATTTCACCTCAGAATTCATCCTCCAACTCGTCATCGACCACATTGAAGTCTTCAAGGAAGATTTCAAGGTTGACTTGATAGTGATTTGAAGGGGTTGCTCTGCCTCTAGCTCGTGGGATAAATCCTCTTCTGATTTGACCACGGTGTGCGGCAATGTGGGTAATTTCCATTTCTTCAGCATCGATGTCTTCGTATTGATGTCGAGCATTATCCATAGCGCTCTGAATAAGCTTGATGATTGCTCGAGATGCTTTTACTGGATATCTACCAGGTCCGACACCGCCCTTTCGGTGACCAACCATCGATGGACCACTGCGCTTACGCTTCTTGTTACCGCTACCAAGTCTGTATGGCACGGCTGCTGCTTTTCTCCTGATGTCTGCTCGATCGGAATCGATTCGTAAAACTTCGTTGAGATAGTCAATTGCGCTACCAGCAGTCATATTCTTTACCGCTCGACATACTTCAAAGCAGTGCTTTACATGCATGTCTACATTAACTGCTCTCGCTGAAGCAATACGACTGCCTTGGAGTAGTTGCGTGAATCCCTTCTGAGGCAATTGACGCCTCTTTGTTCTTCTATCCATTTGTCTTTGCTTTACCATTTCTCACACCTCACTTCAACGCTACGTGCTTTGACGAACGTGTAGCACCTACACCTGGACCACTGTGGGCCACATTCTTTCTAGTTAGAGCAAATTCACCGAGATAATGACCAATCATTTCGGGCTTGATATCGATTTCGACAAAGTTTAGTCCGTTGTATATAGCGATTCTACGGCCGACAAATTCTGGCAGTATTGGCATATCTCTACGATGTGTTCGAACTGTTTTGGTGTTGCCTCTGCGCATTCTGGCGAGGAAGTGTTCGTTTTCTACAGACATACCACGGCCGATTGATCTGCGAGCTCTAGATGGTAGCAGTTGTATGATAGAAGTTTCAGAGCCTTCTGAGGGCCACAAGTCCATTTCTGACAACTCGGCCATACTGAATCCACGATAAGTAAACTCTTTCTTGACACGACCAGTCGTGGTCGATAGACGCTTTCTTGCCTTTCTTCTACTGGCTTTTGGGGTCATAAATGACTTCTTTTTCTTTCGTCCCATGTTATTTCACCTCAAATTTTCTTACCGCGGCCCCTACCGGTTCTTCTTGGGGCAATAATTCCAACCTTAGCCCCGGGTGGTGTACCACGTGCTACTGAATTTGGACCGTGAACAGCTTGATGATTTCCACCACCGTGAGGGTGGTCTACTGGATTCATCGCTACTCCACTCACGTGTGGGTATAATTTACCGCGAGCCTTAGCTTTGTAGTGTGCTGCACCAGCGGTTCTCAAAGGCATTTCATCACGACCATGGCCGGCCAAAACACCTATTGTTGCTCGGCAATCAGCAGATAATTCTTTCAGGGATCCTGATGGCATTCTAACGCGCACTTTGTTCCCGATGCGAGCTTCAACATAACACGAATTACCTGCTGACCTAGCTACCTTACCGCCGTCGCCCGGTCGCAACTCCAAATTATTGATTGCAGTACCTTCAGGTATACTACCGAGGTTGGTGATATTACCAGGTCTTAGCGATACATTTTCCCCGACTGCGACACTGCTACCGACCGATAGACCTTCTGTGGCAACTACAAGAGTAGTATCCCCATCAGGTAACTTCAACCTGGCCAATGGAGCGGTATGAACCGGGCTATGTATTAGCTCTGTTACTTCACCTACAATGCCGTTTTCTCTTGGCATGCGGTTCGATCCGGGGAATCGGTGGCTTGCTACACGATACCTTGGTGAGGAACCTTTTCTTTGTGCACGTATTCTCTTACCCATTTTATCACCTCAGAATGCTCCCAGACGCATTGCTGCATCTTCTGCGTCGTAACCTTCTGCAAGTTTCACCGAAGCATGCTTACCATGCTTGGTGTTTCTCACGTTGACTTTCTCAACTTCAACATCAAAAATGGTTTCAACCGCTTTGGCAATATCATTCTTTGATGCGCTTCTTCGGACAATAAACTCTAATCTTTGCTGAGTCGATCTCGCTTCCATGGATTTTTCAGTTAACCATGGTTGTATGATTATATCGTATGCATTCATAATTATCACCTCAGTTGAGTTCCTCCAACGCTGATTTAGTAAATACTGTTAGGCGTCCAACATCGCCACCGGGGGCTAAGTCTTCGGCGTTGAGGTCTCTTGCTGCGACAACATCGACACCCGGAAGGTTGCGGGCTGCCTGCGCCAGACCTGACTTCTCCTTGACCACTAACAAAACCGATTTTGGAGTTTTGTGAACCCTACCCCTCATCGTTGCTTTCCCAGCACGAATTTTGCGGCCATTTCTAGCGCGCTGTAAATCGTCGCCAAGACCTAATTCGTCAAATATTGCCAGCACCTTGCGGGTGGCTGAGCCGTGGTTGAATGACTCAATGTCATACTCTTCCGACTTGCCTTCTCTGACTTCTACATAGTTACCGAGAATTATCGGTAGTGCTTCAACTTCATCTGAAACTCTGTGTCCCCTTGAACTTACAATGTCTAGGTCAGTAGTTGCTGACAGTGCTGAGTCACGAGCAAGGCGACGCTCTTTTTGATTTAACTTTCGAGCCCAGTTCTTCTCAACTTTGGGCCCGTGTGCCCTGCGACCACCCAGGGTGTGAGGATTTTGTGCTCCACGTCGCTGGCCTGTTCTTCGCATTATTCTGGAGACACCACGGCCCTTGCCCCACCATTCGACCGAGTGCTTCATCCCAGCCATAGGTCGTTTCTTGCCTTGATGCGGTCTAGAACCATATGGTTGTCTTCTATTGGCTCTGCTTGACGCAACTGCTAATTTGACCAAATCTGCTCTCATTGGGGTAGTAAACGATTCGGGAAGAGTTACTTTCGAACCGTTTTTGACCGAAATTTCAAACGTGTCTTGTAAACGTCCTGCGTCCAATTCGTCGGCACTAATTGTGTTTGTGATATCTTTGACAGCTACCTTCATGTTCAGGCCCCCTGCTTGGATGCGGTGCTCACATAGGTGATTTCATAGTCGTGAAGAGTTTTAGTCGACCCTCGGGTTGCATCTCTGAATCTAATCAGTCGCTTGGATGGTCCGGGCACGCTGCCTTTGACCAGTATGTAGTCTGATTTCACTTCGCCATAGTGCAGGAAACCACCCGCAGGAGTAATCGAGTGCTCGTCGGGATTAGCGACTCTCAAGATTCTTTTGTTAAATTCGGTTCTTTGGTGATATCCAGTTTGGCCACCTTGTCTGATGGTTTTTCTTACATATCCAGTTCCAAAATCACCCATGTTACCATGTTGCCGTCGCTTCTTTGAATTTTTGTGAGATTGTAATTTTCCGCCAAACCTTCGGATTACACCTTGCCAGCCGTAACCCTTCGTTACGGCAACAATATCGGTTAATGCTCCTTCTTCAAAACAGTCAGCAAAAGAAAACTCCTCGCCCAGTTTTTCTTTGGCAAACGCTAATTGCTCGTTGATTGTTCCGCCATCGAGACCTACTTCCATGACTTCTGGTATTTTTGTTGGCACTCCAGAAATTTGACTTGGCTGGGTAGCCACAATAATGCGGACTTCGCACAAGTCTGAGTTCTCTAGGTTTTCGAAATGTTTGTCTGCATCGTGTTCTTTGCGCTCTGGGAGCCGCTTGAATAGATCGCTGAATGCGTCTGCGATTTGTTCTGCTGCCACCCATGATTCGCCCACAGCTTGCTTACCGTATGGGGTCATCTGATAGCCTCTGACACCCAAAATTCGCATCTTTGGGCATTCTACAACAGTTACAGGAATTCTAGTTTCTTGTCCTGCTGAGGGGCTTCTTGGGTTCAAATCACGAGCCAGTATGTGGGTCATGCCGGCTTTCCATCCGGCAAATCCCTGTATTCTGACTTCGCTCGCTTCGGTTTTAGGCCACGATTTGACATGCCCGAACGGACGTCTTGCGCGCTTTCGCGGGCTAAACGCCATCGAGCCTCTTCGTGGGTGACTTCTCTTCGCCATTCGGATTCCTCCATTATTTATACAACGTAGGGGCCCCACCGAGAGGGCATACGAGGGCTCTCTGGACAGGAGTAGCCGTGACACTGCGCCCCATTCCGACGATTGCGGAACGAGACTGGTGGGGTCCTCGAGGGATGGCCCATTGTGTCTGGCTACTCACCTTTGAGCATCCATCCGACTTACCTTTGGTATATGAGTGGTTCGGTCATTATTGGGATTCTGTCAATCGATTATACGGCAGTGAAACAAGTAGATTTTTATTGATTGGTGTAGTTTCTCAGGACATCATGCTTTTGAACCCTCGACTCCAAGTGGGCACGATGCCCACTGTAATTCACCCCTTCCTTAAGCCTGGGGTGGAGGCGAGAGGATATCAAATTAGGGCACTAAAAAGCGCCCTCTCATCATCGACCCTGATGGTAATGCCAACTGGTTTTGGTAAAACCGCAGTTGAATGGTTGATGATGGCAGAATTTCTCAAGTTTGAGCAAGAAAAGATTATTGTCATTGCACCAACTACTGGATTGGTTGCCCAACAGCAACGAATGGCTAGAGAAATGATTAACCTCGACCCTGAGTATATTTTGCGCTACACTGGAGAAACACCACCGGCAAAACGCGATGAGATATGGCGTAATGGCAGGATTTTAATGGCCACTCCCCAAGTGATAAGAAACGATGCTGCGAGTGGTAAAATTTCACTAAAAGATGTTGCGTTAATAATTTTTGACGAAGCACATCACGCAACTGGAAATCACGCATATGCACAAGTTGGAGACCTCTATCTAAATCAAAATCCGGGTGGATATACATTGGGTGCTACGGCAAGCCCAGGAGCGACAAAATCGTCTATTTTAGAAGTGGCAAAGCGTCTGGGAATCAATAGATTTGATGTTTCAATCAAGGATGAAGCATTGCTAAAACCATATGCAGTTACACTACACAATGACACTATTCAGTTGGAATTACCAGACACTCTAAAATCACTAATTTACCCTTTGGAAGAATACCAAGCAGGACAGGTTGAGAGTATCCAGCGGATGGGTTTCATGGGGCCGGTAAAAAATATCACCTCGAAAATCATAACAGACGCTCAGATGGCAGCCAGTCGGGCAATTAGCAGAAGAGACGCTAGGGGGTATAATGCAGCAAAAAAAATCGCCGACATCCGGAGGATGCACATGTTGTTAGATTTACTTAAAACACAGGGACTAAAAGCCGCATTAGCGTTTTTGGAAAAAGCCGAGGATGACGGACGCAGCGGTGAGAGAGTTACTAACCGATTCCTTGCGATACCCGTTATTCATAACTTTAGAATCAGCGCCAAAAATCTTGGTGAGTTGCATCCAAAATCACCAACAGTGATCGAGATGGTAACAGAAAAAATCTCAAACAACCCGTCCTCACGAATCCTGATATTTACCGAGTATCGGTATACTGTGAATAATTTAATTGAATCATTATCGGATATCGACGGTGTTGAAGTGTCTAAATTCATCGGACAATCGACTAGTGGAAAACAGAAAGGAATGACTCAAAAGCAGCAGCTTGCAAGACTGGAAGAATTTCGAAATGGCCAAATCAATGTTCTGGTTGCAACATCTGTCGGCGAGGAAGGTTTGGACGTTCCGGCGGCAGATTTGGTTTTGATGTATGAGCCAGTACCCAGTGCAATTAGGTCAATACAACGCCGCGGCAGGACTGCACGGCAGCGCTCAGGCACCGTAAAGACGCTGATTGCAAATAATACTAGAGATGAGTATGTCAGTCGTGCTGCTAAAATTAGAGAACGTAAAATGTATAGCAACCTCGCGGATATTGAAAACCAGAAGCAAAGGAGATTGAATTTCCGAACCAACATGCGACCTAATAGTCTCGACGCTTTCAGTGTGCAGTTGGAGAATGAGAAGATATCTGCAGAGGATTTTCTTGAAGCAGAAATATCTCGGCTTGAAGAATTACATCCAAAAAAACCGATACCTCAAGAGGCGACTGTTGAAAAAAATCAGAAGACAGCCACTCTGTCAGCAGTGGTCGACCCAAAAGATAAACGCCCCAGCAACCAAACTGGTTTAGATGATTTCTTTCACGACGGTGGTGGACATTTAGTTCAGGAAAAACAATCTGCAATAGCAAATGTGGTGAACGACATCGTGGATGAACTCCACGATCTAATCAATGCTTCAGTAGTGATAGATCATCGAGAGGCATCATCAACTTTGTCCGCATACATCAGCAGTCTTGGGATAAACGTGGATTATCAGAACCTAGAAACTGGCGACATCTTGATTCACGATGACATTCTCATTGAGAGAAAGACTGCAAGAGATTTGCTTACATCAATTATTGATCAACGCCTGTTTAAGCAATGTTTACGCATGAGAAACTCTGATCAACAACCACTTTTGCTGATTGAGCTAGGTGAAATTGGCAACTCGGTTCATCCTAACGCTGTCATGGGGGCTTTGGCCCATGTCACCTTGGATTTGGGTGTGCCAATAATTACCACAAAAGACTCCATGGAGTCTGCTCACCTAATCTACTTAATTGCTCGAAAAATGAGTAAGTTCACACAAGCTATTAGAGACCATATCGAATATCAACCGATTGATGACGAATCGATTAAACATCTTTGCGAGATTGCTTCTATAGAAATATCAGAAATGGTCAATCTGAGTAAAAACAAGGCAGATTTTGTTAGCAGATGGTCCGCAACAGGACGTAACAAACAAATTGAATTATTAACTAATATTACCGATATCGATTTTACCGTTTGTGAACGTCTTTTGAATAAATATCATTCAATTGCTGGTATTTTCAAAAACACCTTGAATGTGTTGCGGGATGATGTTAACTCCTCTGACTTAGAGAAGTTAAGTAAGTTCTTCTCACCTATCCACCAATCAAAACTGCCCTAGTTCTAAGCTGCGCAAGTCTATCCGGAAAGTGTCCAAAAGCAAAAGCGATCAATTCTGCCAAGTGGACAACTGGAATACTGGTATTTTTACCAGTTTTTCTACCGGCTTTTGTTTGATAGGAGTCTAGATTAGCGTGCGAGACTGTGCAAGCACTGACCATAAGATCAGCACCGTTTGACTTTGCATCTGATATAACTGATGAAATAAGGGCCATAACTGGTTTTTCAAGTGTCAACAACGATGGGGCACCGACACTTTGACACTTCAAATCATAATTTATTGGTGTGCCACCAAGAGCAATTATCAGTTGTTCTAGATATGTAGGCATGAATGGATCGTCATTGCCACAGAAACCCTCTCTTTGCATGTTTGGGCCATAATATGGAGCAACTTTGAGTTGTATCGGATTTACCACTGCGTCATTGACTTTATCCAGACCTATCTCTTCTACTAAATAGTGAAGTAGATGCCAAGAATCTGATTCACCACGGTATTCGACTCCGGTCGACCGGGCAATTAGATTGTTTAGTTGTGCGGCATAAACCGGATCGTCGCGGAAATCTTGCATAGTGTCTTTCATTATGCTATGACTTGTTGCACATGTAGTCATGATGTCGAGACCTTTCTCTTCGGCTAGCGCAAGATTTCTGGCAACTAGTGCATGCTGTAGTTTACTCGATGCTTGTTTGATTATGTTGCCACCGTCACTTGTTGCCTCTGGTAGTTCAATTAGGTCGATACCCAAAGTCTTGCACAGTGGTTGGATACAATCCTCTACCTCCATTGATGCGGCTCTTGCAACGTTACCAGGATAGTAGGCAATTTTGGGCATGTAAATCACTTAGAATCTTTGGTCTATTTCGTTAAACAGCCCTACAACTTGATGGTGATTCTTAACTTTTGAATTGAACATGTTTGGTATCTTGCCGATACCTGCTGGCGGTAGAATAAGGGCTTGCAAACTTCTAATGGGCGGACCGCCTGTTCTGGTGAACCCTAATACCATTCTAGCAGAGACTCCATCGAAGATATTGCTAATCAATCCTACTGGTCCCAAAACCTGGCGGTAAAGGGTAGTCTCGTTCAGTTTACCTGTCCACTTTACACTACGGCCATACCACTTAACTAACCTACCATGAGGACCGCGATAATTGGTTTGATTCAAAATATATGCTCTAACATCATTTAGCCCAGTTGAAGCGGTTTTTCCCTCTTGGCCATATCTTGAGATAGACGCTAAATCTGCTTCTCCCCAAACCCCTGTTGGATGGTTGAGAGAAGCAATTAATGAATTCTTATACTTATCACTAGATCTTGGGTCATTGACTCTGTTCCAGCGTTGGAGATGGATGCCGGGACCCTCATACTTCGAATCATATGCGACCGTATCAGACATTGAATGAACCAGTTGATAAGACATTACATCACTGGCTCTGTGTAGCTTGACTGCATCCTCTGATTCCATGACACCTACTGCCATTCCGTTGATTAGGTATGCTCCTTCACGTGGGCTAGAATTCATCCACGGCTTTGCCTTCATTCGGTTTTCCTCAAACTTAGAGTAATCGACCATCAAATCTCTAATTACTGGATAGCCAGATAATGGTTCAACCTTAATTCTGCCATCAGCACTAATAACATCTGATATGCTAGTTGAATCAGCCAATACCAACCGTCCGTTTACTCTAACGCCTGAGGTCGGCGAACCGGTCCCGTCGCCAGCTCTGAATGTCAAACTGCCATCAACGTTGTTTTTGACCGCAGTAAGCATGTCTTGTATTGAGGCATTTGCTGGTATTGCACAGACCATTGTATCCCACCCGGATTCAGCCGCAGTAGGACAATAACGGAATATTTCTAGCGTGACTGTTAACTCTGCTTTGTTAACAACACCTGGAGCGTAATCACCAGACACAACATCATCGTCGCTGCTACTACCGTATGCTTTCATTTGTTCCAGCAGTTCTATTTGCAGTGTTCCTGAGGAATCAACACAGGCTATTTTCGGGAGTGCTTCTGCAACCCATAGTGCCCATGGTGGTTCGAAGTCAACATCGCAGAGTTGAATATCATGCACCTTGCTTGCACCTAGAGTCTGATACTTCTCGTCCCAATCTACACCGGCTTTGCAAAACTCGTCATAAGCGGTATCGCCGATTGCGCACACGCTAAAATGGACTCCAGATAGGGATGGCCCCTGAGAGTTTACCGTCTGCCACAACGACTCAGCGTTATCCGGCATTTCTCCTTCACCCCATGTCGAGGTGATGATTAGGGTTCGTTTGTGAGTAGCCAAAGTAGACGAATCAAAACCGTCCATGTCATACACTTTGGGGACTAAACCGTAATCTGCGGCGAGTTTTGCCGTTTTCTCAGCCAGTCCTGCTGCATTGCCAGTTTGCGAGCCAAACAATATTGCTAGCGATCTATCACCCGTCATAAGTGCCGCCAGTTCTTCACTTGCCTCGCCAGATGTTGCTACGGCACTCGCTTGGGTTGTACTTGTTTCAGCAACAACTTCTGATTCATCAACAGTGATGGTCCCGGTGTCTAAGTCTGACATCGCTTGAAGTGCTGAGTTTGCCCAAGATTGCCATGCAGGTTCGTAGTCAACGTCACACAACTGTATATCGTGGACCCTTGTTGCACCAAGTTGGTTGAACTTGGCGTCCCAGTCAAGTCCGGCCTTGCAGAATTCATCATATGAGGTATCACCGATGGCACATATGGAGAAGTTGACTGAGCCGAGACTTGGATTTTGTTCACATGTCGAAACCCAGATTGATTCTGCATTGTCTGGCATTTCGCCTTCGCCCCACGTCGAGGTGATGATGAAAACACGCTTGGTATCAGCAAAATTTTCAGGTTTTATATCACCTATGTCTACAACTTTTGCTTGTAGATTGAACTTCTTTGCTAATTTTGCGGTTTTGCCAGCTAACTCTTCAGCATTGCCGGTTTGGGAACCAAAATATATTGTTAGTTGCCTGTCAGGAACCTCTGGCATACTGCTCACCCAATATTTCCAAACCGCCGTAGTCTTTGAAGGTTGCTTGCTCTCCCGTAGGGAGAGACTTTTATCGTGAGCAAAAATTGTCCCAAAAATCACATATGGAAATCGCCCATATCACCCATTTCATCGCCCATGGCGACTCCCTTGGATGAGATGACATCATCTATCCGCAAAATCATAACTGCGGTTTCTGTGGCAGATTGTATTGCCTGCTCTACGACTCGAATTGGCTCCAGAACATTTGCTTCTCGCATGTCGACTACGCCGCCTTCATAGACATTGATGCCCGCATTTGACTGGCCGTCTGCGTGAGCTTTTCTCAGTTCAATGAGTGTGGTCACAGGATCGAGTCCGGCATTCTCAGCGAGGGTCCTTGGTATGATTTCAAGTGCTGAAGCAAATGCTTCGATAGCCATTTGTTCTCTGCCACCAACGGTCTCCGCAAATGTTCGCAAGTCTCTGGATAGCGCAGCTAACACGCTTCCACCACCGGTCAACACTGCGCCGTCTTCCCAAGCGACAGAAACAACCCCAACTGCATCGTCAAACGCTCGCCTAATCTCATCGACAACATGCTCAGTTCCGCCTCGAAGCAAGACTGATACAGATTTTGCTTCGGGGCAACCCGTGATAAAAGTCATTTCAGACTCGCCTATTTTCTTCTCTTCAACCTTCTCTGCGTGACCCAAGTCATTACCGGTAAGGTCGTCTAAATTTGTCACAATTTTTCCACTCGTCGCTTTTGACAGTGCTTCCATATCCGACTTCTTCGCTCTCCTGATGGCAAAAATACCAGCCTTGGCCATGTAGTGTTGGGCAAGCTCATCAATACCTTTCTGACAGATTAGCACGTTAGCACCCGAATTGTGAATCTTATCCACCAAGCCTTTGATGTAATTTTCTTCTTCCTCTAAGAATTTCGAGAGTTGATTTGGGTCGGTGATTTGTATCTTAGCGTCAACCTCGGTCTTTTTCACCTCTATCGCTGAGTTAACCAGAGCAATTTTTGCCCCTTTGACAGATCTTGGCATACCAGCATGAACTCGCTCTTTATCCAGAATGATCCCATCAATCAGTGTTGAATCTTTGATTGATCCGCCCTGGCGCTTTTCTACCTTAATGTCTGAAAGGTCAACAATTCTCTGGTCAGACTCAATTATGCCAACTGCGTTAACCGATCTGACGCAAATATCAGCCATAAACGACTTGACTGCTCCCGCAGACTTGCCTGTGAGGGCGGTTTTGGCCACTTCCATAAGCACCGAATCGTCATTTTGAGTAGCAATACCGTGACTGTCTAATAAGTCAACAGCTTTTTCTGCTGCGAGTCTGAATCCCTCACAAATGACTGTGGGGTGAACATTCTGTTCAATTAAGTCCTCACTTCTCTTCAATAGTTCCCCTGAAAGAACCACGGCTGTTGTAGTGCCATCAAAACAATGTTGTTCTTGGGTTTTTGCAACCTCGATAATCATCTTCGCAGCAGGATGCTCAATATCCATCTCCTTGAGAATAGTTGCCCCATCATTGGTTATTACAACATCTCCCATGGAATCAACCAACATTTTGTCCATACCCTTTGGACCTAGGGTCGACCTTACTGCGTCGGCGACAGCTTTTGCTGCCGCAATATTGTTTGATTGGGCGGTCCTGCCGCGTGTTCTTTGAGTGCCATCTTTCAATATGAAAATCGGTGCTTGTCCATTACCATACATGTCTTCGCCTCATAGTCTGCGAGAGCAACCAAGTATTGAACCCTACGATTGGCTTAATCAGTGACAATTTTCAGTTTTGCTGATTTTGTGACAGCCACATTTCGCCGTAGGCATTCCATTGCTCCATAGTCCAACCTGCGGGCAAGCCACTTTCGGGTAGTGGTGGCCCAGCTTGCGCAACTGGCTCTGTTGGCTGAACAACGGCCTGGGCTGGCGTGGGTGCCATGGTTGGAGTAACCGCTTCTGCGGGCATTTGTGGTGGCATCGATGCCGGAACACTAGCCGGCGGTCCAGACGGTACAGTTGGGGCGGAAATTACTGATTGGTACGTTGATGTAAGGCTATCTTGGTAACCATCTTGGCCCCAATTGGCATATTCATCGTCTTCTTCCTCACCACTACGTAGAATTCGCAATGTAATCACAATTCCACCTACTACAATAACAATGAAGCCAAGCCAGGTCGCTGCACCAACAAAATCAAACCCTCCAGAGGTATCTTCACCAGTGTCAACAATGATTTTTCGCAACTGCACTTGGATGTTAGATTGTGCAGCATCACTGACAGTGTCTGAGCGTGCCCACAGAATTATCTCTGAGTCAAATATCGGATTTTCGAGCGTCAAAAGGGTGTCTTCTGTGACCTCAAATCTGATGGTTACAACACGCACGGAATCGTCACCAGTGCCTAAAACGAATTGTCTATCGCTGCTATCAATCCTTGACTTATACCAACTGCTAGAATTACCATAGTCTATGTCCATCGAGACAGACTGCGCCGTTGAGTATTGATTTCGAACTGTTACTTCTAAAACAACCTCATCTTCGAAATTATCGATGATTACTTGTTGTGATGGTAATATCTTCAGCCATTGATTTGAACTTCCAACTGAATAAGTAGACCCACCTGTCGCTATTACAGTGCTGTCATAAACGCTCTTGCCGATGATAACCATCTGTAAGTTGCCACTGATTCCTGTGTCAAAAGAAAATTCAACCGTGACATTGTAACTGGCTCCGCTATCAATGATCGGAGTGAATTGACCATCAACTAGGTTGGTAAATTGCGCGTTCATACCTTGTGGTAAATTCAAACTCATATCGAAAGTATCAGCAATGTTACCATTGTTAGTCACCTCAAAGGTCATCGATTGAGCAATATCACCTGGAATATAAGATTGGTCTGATATATCCGTTTCAACATGAACACTGGCTGTCTTCCTTATCTCTACCGGGATAACCTCGTTTACTGTTAAATCCGGGTCATCGACATTGGTTGCGGTAACAACTACCTCGTAGAATCCCTCGGGAAGACCCGTTGGCATAGGTAATTTGAGGTAGAAGGGCCAAGACCCATCCCACTCATCCAATAGGGGTGATTGTGAGGTATCGACATATGCTCCTGATTGGCGATATTTGAGCGGGAAATCGTTGGTTACAGTTATGTTGTAGGATTCTTCATCGTTACCACTGTTGTGTAGTGTCATCAAAATTGACTTTTCTTGGTCATTAGCAAAGCCCTCGACAAATAATCGGCCATTGTCATCACTAAACTGCGCATAACTAGTTTCTAGGTCGAAATCACGATAAATTGGTACATCAATTATGCGCGTCAACAGTGTAGTTCCTACAACATCTCCACTAGTTCTTGAGGCTCTAATGTTGAGGTCGACTTGACCTGGCGAAGCTTGTTCCTCCGCAGAGACTAACAAGTTCAGATTTGCTGAGGTTCCCTTAAGCATGAATATCGAAGTTATCGCATTGCCTAACTCATCTTGAACTGTTCCTGACCACAATTCTTCACTAAATGTTGCTGCAAGTTGGAATGTCGAATCCAAATTACCCGTGTTGAACACAGTGAATGGCAGTAGTTGCGATTCGCCAGGATTCATTGTTAGAGCTATCTGCGGGGCAGTTGAAGTTAGTTTTACGCTGTATTGTGAGTTGATTGATACCGTAGTAGCAACACGTGCCTTTTCTCCAGTATTGGCTGAACTTGCGTCGGTAAACCAGATTTCCCAGTCTTGGATTTGGACATCGGCTCCGGGTGGTATCGACAGATTAGCCCATACCTCAGTGGTTTCAAACGGCCCTATCGGTGGGATAACGACGTTGAAATCATTGTCATTAGGATTTGTCGTGTCTAATCTTAGTTGAGGGACTACAGGATCCATCCAAGATGCGTTAGTGACATTAGTCTGCGCCCGGAATTGAACGTTTTTGTAACCATTATTGGTAACTAGACATTTCCATGAAACAAGGTCATTAGGTACGGTTTCAAACCCACCAATAGGGTTGTCACAGTTTGCTGTAAGCGTGTATCCGTCTACTTTTGAGACCCCGAACTGGACAAAGTCATCAAAGTGCATTCCTTGAGTGGCGCCAGAGCTATCAGAACGCAGCACTAGACCGAAACTCCAGGAATTACCACCTAGCAGCAAATCTGGATTCATCAGTGCAGGGTTTTGCGACCAGACAGTCTGCGGGTCCCAAGAGATATTCTTCCATTGCCCGGGCACAGGGCTGGGATTGATTGCTGCAACATCCCAGTATACTGATTGCAATGGGTCAGAAAAATTGCCGTTTTGGTTCCAAAATTCAAGGTAGGCTGCATCTCCTGCACCCATTGTGCCCCACGCTTGCAAGTGCACTTGGGTGGAGATGTATTCTTGGGATTTGAATAATACCCGACAGACCCAGATACCTTCGATTTGGCCAAGACCCACATCTAGGGCATCCCCACCGCAATCCTGTGTTGGATTTCTGTAGGAATATACCAGTCTATCGAATGCACTTGATGGATAAGTATTACCGCCCGGTAACGACATTCGCCAGTGAGAGTCACCCACTGCGGAATCGCCGGAATCTTCGTACCACGAACCGTAATCGTTTGCATCACCACCTCCAATTGGGTAGCGTGCTGGTCTGAATGTTATGGTAGATCCAGAAGCCTCGCCGTCCATCAGGTCCTTGTGAACTGCAATAGGGACCTGCTTTTCCATGATATCATTGTCATTTCTATCATCATTAGTGAAATTGACCGATGCTCTGAGTATTAGACCGCCTGTTAGTTCATTAGTTGTCGTGTTCAATACAGAATGAGCAACTTGTGGATTCCACAATATGGCATATTGATCCTTGCCGCCACCCGGCATTAAATCAGTGGTCCAAGTGAATGTTTCAATGACAAAACCAATTGGATGAACAATCTCTAGTTTTGCATCAGTTTGCTTCTGTGTTCCGGTTACTGCACCATCCTTGTAAACTGTGACTATTACTTCTATCTCGTCATTTTGTAACATGTAACCCTGAATTGAACCGTCGGGTTGAATCCACCTTTCGGTTGACGATGATTCATTACCAAGTTCTATGCTGAAGATACTGAAATCGTCTTTGGAGCCACCACGTGCCGATGCTGCCTCAACATCAGGAACATAATTTAACGCTAAAGTTTGCAATAGTAATAGCGTTACAAGGGAAATAGAAGATAGTCTTCGCATCAGCATCAACACGCAGCCCATGAGCATTCAATTGATGAAAGTAATTGTTGGTTGTCCGCACGAATATCCGCCGATAATTTACTTGAAACCTCTGATGACTGGTTCATCATGGGAAGGTTTTGTTACCGGCTGACCAAAGTCGCCATCAAAAAAATGTTCAAAGCCAAATTCATCCGGCTCCTCAACCTCTGACACAGGCTCAATCTTGGTTTCAACACCAGGCTTCTGGACAATGTTTTGCTCACCTGAATCATAACCAGTATCAGGATTCGTTGAATCATCCGGGTGAGGCAAAAATTTAGCGACTGTCTCGGTAATCTCAGGAGCAATGATTGTGTTTGCTAAATTATTCACCGAGTTAGCCAAATTTTGTTCTTTAGTCTCATGTAACTCTAGATTCTCCGCCATCCACTCTGGTGGATCACCTGAACCAGCTCCCAAGACTGCGAGCGTGGTAAAGGTTGCCAGTGGAATGACTGCGAGGGCAGCGATAAGGTCTAGGAAGGAGGTTTCCGGTATCGAACCAATGTTGAGTGTGGATTCAAAAAAGGATTTCTCAAAATCAATATTCAAATCTATATCAGAGCCAATCCAACCCAGAACTACCACACTCGCCATCCTGCCCATCAGCCAAAGAATAAGCACTGGAGCGAGCCAAGAAATTTTCGTCATCGAGATTAACCACTTTCTAGTAAAAGACGCTATTCCGATGTATTTTTCCGCAATTCTAGGATAATATTTCATCACCAAACTAAGGGTAAAAATATACAGAATTAATGCCAGCTCCAGTCGGCGGTTTTCTCGCATCAAAGTGTCTGGAACCATCAATACCATTGCTAGCGGCAAAGTTGCGAGCAACACTTGGAAAGGTACGGCAAGTAAGATCAACCCTCCATGAGTAGAAATGATTGAATGACCCTGTTGCCACCTCTGATGAGCAAGCACGGTTATCTGGCCGTGCGGAGAATTAGCATAATTTTGTCTTGCTACTCGCCTTTGAGTAGCACTTCGCTGTGACCGAGAAAACCGCAAAAATTTGAACCAGCCCCCGCTCTCGATAACTGTCAGTGGTGTGTATCCACCAATTATCAGGGCTAAGAACAAGGCAACCATTCCATACATCAATGAAGCAGCTGTAATCCACGGAATCATTTCTTTCTGGAAAGTAATATTTATGCTTTCACCAAAAAAACTGAAATCAAACAAATATGTTAGAGTAAAGGCGATCAATGGGGTGAGAAACACTTGACAAAGCGCAACAACGGTTAACCACAACCGAGCGCTGAATGGTTTTTTACGTCCCGCACCCGCCATAAGATGACCTTGATTCAATCAATTATCAAAGATTGCTGAAACAGTCGCTGAAAATCATAGAATTTGGTAGGCACTTCATTCCTCGGAATCATCGAGGATTGTCATGTCCTTGGGATCAGAAGAGATGATTGGATAGCCGTCTGAGAGGAGTAGTCGCGTTGCTCCGAGAAAGAATCCATCTTGCCTTTTTCGGCCCAAATCTGGCCTAGGCATAGTGTCTAGGACTTTGCTGCAGGTTGTGCAGGACACCGTCATTATGCCCCACTCTGGTAGCGGATTATCGCAACACTTAGACTCACCTTTTGATTCATCCATAACAACCTGTAATCGCTGTGCAATACCTAAGGTCCAAGGAGGGTCTTGGCCACCAGCAAAAGTCTGCAAGCGAGAAAGGATATACCATCCTGATGAAATCCATAGGCCAAATCCAAAAGCGGCATTTCCCCATTTTATCGAAGCCAATCCAAACATCAGAGGAATGGTTGCTACAACAAAACCCATCCAGTAAATCATTCTCATGTGAAGAACTCGCTGGGTTAATTTGGGCGATAATGGAACTGGTTCGGGGTGTACCGGAAAAGCGGTGTTAAACCCCCTCCCTCTAGTAACCAGAATAATCGGTAGACGAGGAAACAGAAATGCTATGATAAAACCGGAAGAAAAGTATGTTAGTGGCATCACCAATGACATAAATTAATCACAACCTCTAACCTATGCTCAATTTTGTAACAATCTAAGGATATTATTGCCAATTGTGGGGCATTCTCGAAAATCAAGAGATGTTGTTTTAGCAATTAGAAGTGCATCGTCTTTTACCAAGATAATCACCCTACATCAGGTCCCTTCGAGCAATTCAGCATCGACTACTGAAGCAATATCTACATCATCTTTCAAAACCTTATCAATAGACTCATTGCTATCAAGTGTTAATGTCTCAGGATTGTTGGTTCTACCAAACCAAAGTAGCAAACCAACAATAGTGAACAATGCAATAAAGATGAAGTCAAGATGAAATCGTTCAAACCATGATTCATCATGACCAAAGCTTTCACCGTCACCAGCGACCATCATTATGACCGGAAGGGACTGACCGTCATCACTCATGCCTCTGAACTCTAAGGTATTGTTACCCGATGGTAGCTTGTCTGTATCCAGAGCGATAGACCAAGAAAATCTCTGCAGTGCGCCAAGAGAGCCATTAGTCTCTTCAAATGCGACCGACATCCAATTACCGCCATTGACCCGATACTCTACTGCATTAACTGAACCAACCTGATTCCAAGCAATGCCGTTGTAGACAGTTAGCCCGGATTGATTGTCAACAGTCACTGATTCGACATGGACTTGAGTGTGGACATCGATTTGACCTGTAAGGTTTTGATTCCTCAATTCCAATGATAGTTTGACAGCTTCGTAAGCATCTACCAAGCCCCAGCCAAAATCACGATTCCAGTATGGATCGACATCCGGTTGGGTTGCATCCCCTTTTCGTTCCGCAGTAAATTTGAGAATTTCCTTCATTTCAAATGGCGATAACTCTGGATTTGCTTCAATCATTAACGCCAAAATTCCCGAAACGGAGGGAGTGGCGTAAGAAGTTCCTGAACCTCTGCTGGTATAGGTGTTTGACGAGGCATCACCTCCGAGGAAATTATTGCAACCACCTGAAGTTACGCACCCTTCTGCTTGGATGATATTCGTACCGGGTGCAGTTATCTCTGGTTTCAATTCATTTAATGGGTTGCCATCGCCGTTGTCCCTTCGAGGACCGCGTGATGAATATGACGCAATAGTATCGTCATCCCTAGTGATTGTATTACCATCATCGGTGGCACCGACAGTAATTGACAGATCTGAGGAACCCATACCCGATAGACCATCGTTATTGGGGCCATCATTACCGGCAGCAACGCTCACGACGACGCCTTCTTCCATCGCCGCATCGAGTATCATACTATGCATATCAGAGCCATCTGACCCGCCCCCTTCATGCGAGGTTATGCCCCACGAAAGAGAAATTATGTCGATGCCGTGCAGGCTCTCATCAACGCCCGCCCACGCAGTATCTTTGTTGTCAATAATCCACTGGATACCATTCATGGCAGATTCGTAAAATTCCTGTTCGAGAATGTAATTTTCAAACGGTCCGGCGCCTGCGTCAGTACCGATTCTCACATCGATAAGGGAAGAATCTGGGGCAGAACCATAGAATTCACTTTGACTTCCATCAGCGTCAATACCTGTTGCGGAGGACATACCAATACAGGCTGTGCCGTGTTGGTTACCATCATCGGGGTCATATGAACCATCAGTCTCTCTAGCTCCCAGTCCGGCCGCGACACATGTTGGGTCGGTGTGAAGATAGCACACAGCATCATATCCCGCCACAAATTTACCCACCAGACCAGGGTGCTCGTTATCGACACCGGTATCGACCATGGCAATGTTTACCCCTTTCCCAGTAACCCCAAAGTTCCAAGCCGCATCGGGATAGATAGAAGAGTTGCGCGCTTTAACATTTGGTGTTTGAATATCGCCATAAAATACCACTGTACCATAATGATGAACCATCACAACATCCTTCAGACCTGCAATAGTTTCGGCAACAGACACATCATGGATTCCGATCAGAACTGAATTAATCGATTCCAACACATCAACAACCTCAATCCCTAAATCGGCTAAATCATTCAGGTTGGCCTGACTAACCTCGTTTAGATAAGATATACCCATCCCAACTGGGACTTCAGAGCGTTCGATAGAATCATGAATATGATTGTTATTTTTATCGTAGGCAGAGCGCTCAAACCAAGGTTGCTGGTGGTCTAACCACACTGGATTTATTTGTTCTGGGATGTCCATGGTGTATTCGGCATCAAACCAAACCATACCTGAATCATCGGCTAGAATCCAGTCTGATCGATAATTAACAGAGTCGTTGTGTATTGACCCAGTAAGTGGCAGAAAGATGACTGCGCAAAGAACTACGGCTACTAATCGCTTCATTTGTATCCCCCGTGTCACGCAGTAACCACTCACACATCAAGATATTCATGCTTTGTTAAATGGTGGGAGCAGAGGGATTTGAACCCCCCCCAGCGGGTTTCTTCTGAAACCGCCCAGTGTTTGTGGGCAAGGTCTGCAGGATGCAACAGGTCGGC
>Ga0160422_10000279_pt1 | contig 30462 bp, 36 predicted proteins | sample Fk160mmetaG_FD_108192 | JGI IMG/M metagenome (GOLD analysis project Ga0160422, IMG submission 108192) | Marine microbial communities from the Central Pacific Ocean - Fk160115 60m metaG | ecosystem: Environmental > Aquatic > Marine > Oceanic > Photic zone | place: The Central Pacific Ocean...
ATATATATATATATATAATCATAAAAATTGAAAAATATGTTTACTTATTTCTATAATTAATAAAAAATGAATTCTATATCTAAACAAATTCCAATTGAACTGTGTAAAATAATTCAATCTTATCAAGTAGATTTCATTATTTCCAAAAAAATTAAAGTATTTAAAGAAATTCATAAAGATATTAAAGTCGCATATGACCGTCTTAACTTTTATCAAGAACTTATCAAAAATAAGCCTAATAAAATAGAATGGGTGTGTAGACTAATTCATATTAACCAAGTTCTATTCAAAAATGATACTATTTCACCACCAATTTGGCATCATCATTACTAAATTACTTCCACCAAGGAAATATGTAGTTTGTCTATTTATATTTATTTTTTTATTTAAATTTTTAATAAATCGAAGAAAATTATCTTATTTAGACCCGCGAAACTTTAAAATGGGACAATATAGTTCAATATTTTATTTATATATTTATATTGAATTATATGAAATATTCTTACGATGAAAAAATTCCATTGACACAATTAAAAAAGTATCAAAACATTACAGAAAACCTAAATTGTAGTTCAACTAAAGCATATTCAAAAATTAAATAATTTTATATTTCTCATTTAAAAATGAATATTTTTTTAATTTGTCATTTATATAATTATCAAATTGTTGTCTTATAGATTCTGGGATTTTTTTATAATAATAATCAGTACTATTAGAATTTATTCCAGACCATAGTCTGTTTTTCCTTTCAAGGATAAATTATATAATTTATTTATGTTTGAAAGAACATAGTTTTTCTTTTCTATATTATATAAAAACATATTACATTGTATAAATATTATGCCCGCAAAAGTTGCAATAATTATGGGCAGTAAATCGGATTTGAGCATTATGCAACAAGCCGCAGATATGTTAAAATATTTCGATATAGATTATGAAATAGAAATTGTTTCTGCACACAGGACACCCGAAAAAATGTTTGAATTTGGAATAACTGCACATACAAGAGGTATTCAAGTAATTATCGCAGGAGCAGGTGGAGCTGCCCACTTACCAGGAATGATTGCATCATTAACGCCATTGCCTGTAATTGGTGTACCCATAAAATCTTCAAACTCTATAGACGGTTGGGACTCAATATTATCTATATTACAAATGCCAAATGGTGTTCCAGTTGCTACCGTTGCATTGAACGGGGCTAAAAATGCTGCTATATTAGCAACAAGAATATTATCATCAAATATTGGAACACAGAATGATGTATTAAGTATACGCGAAAAAATCATTAATTATCAAAAAAAGATGAAAGATGAGGTAATTAATGATAAAATATAATAATTCAATTAACATAATATTTCATTAATAGTGTAATTAATAATCTTCTTATCAATTAGTCTATATCAACAAAACATCAAATATTATAAACATTCGTTATGTTATGTAATATCATTCTCTTTATAAAGATATATTAACATATAAAATTTTAAATAATAAAATATTTATTTAAAATTGAAAAATATTATGATTATATGTTTTCTTATATAAAAGAAAAAATGAATTATTTCTTAAAGAAGATACATTCATTGTTTAGCATATGTATCACAATCAAAGAACCTGCGTCACCCCTTCCTTATCGTCGTAAACTACCAAATACACGATCACTTTATAAAACTATCAGTTTTAAGAATGATAAGATAAACAAGGGCCTTGTCCTATAGGATCTATTGAAGGATATTATGGTTTATTTATATTATCTATATGTAGATTATAATGATATTTCCACATGAAATAGAGGACAAGATCCGATCATACTTATATCAATGTAACAATTGTAATCGGATGTGTATATTTAAGTTGACGAGTTTGTGTCACTTGTGTAAAAAATTTTGGTGTTTAAAATGTAACAATTGTGTAATCAGCAAACAAATCAATACCTTTGTACCGTGTTGTTATACTTGTAGGATAACGTCTAATCATCAAAATAAACGCAACTTTCCACCATGGTTAGTAAATTACAATTATTATAATTAACAACTACAAATCAATAGAAAAAATGAATTTTTTTTTGTTACTATTTTTAGTATTAGTAACAAAACTGTGAACACATCAATAATATGAATGTTGTGTCTAACCAAATTCCGATTGAGTTGTGCAATATTATTCAATCATATCAACAAGATATTGTCGTATCTAACAAAAAAACACTTTTCAAACAAATACATAAAGATATTAAAGTGGTGTATGATCGTCTTGATTTTTACCAAAACCTTCTGAAAGAAAAAACCCAACAAGATTGAATGGGTGTGTAGACTAATTTACATTAATAAGGTATTATTCAAAAGTGACAATAACAACGCATCAATTCATCGTGATGGTCAAGAAATTTTTCATCATCATTATTAAATTACTTCCACCAAGGAGCAAGTCCCGTTCGGAAATCTACGTCTGTCCATGTATTTAACTCAATATTAGATTGTGAATTAATATTAACTTTAGCTAAAGCAAGAGACAATGGAGCCGGCCCCCGAACAACCTTACCCCGATTATCATATTGAGATCCATGACAAGGACACATGAATTTATTTTCAGCACTATTCCACGGAACAACGCATCCCAAATGTGTACATACTGCATTTACAGCATAATCTTCTATATTTTTTTCTTCATTTGTCAAAAGATATGTAGCATCGCCCCTCAAGCCCTGGACAAGAGCCTTACTATTAGCTCCATGTTTAGATACCCAACCATCTACATCTACAGCATTTCCATTCCTATCTAAAGCTAAAACACCCCCACCACCACCAGACTTTGTCTTTGGTACAAAGAATAATACATATGGGATAGCCAATCCACTAACACTGGGCATTACTCCCCCATATAATAAAATAGAATTCATTAATTTACGTCTTTTCATATCAGGAACATTGGTTTGTAAAGAAAGCCCTGACGCATGATTTGTATAAATACAATTGAGTAAAACATATAACAAATAATTAAATAATCGCATTTAATATACTGTATATGTGTTTTTAAATTTTTTTAGCTTCAATTTTGATTAATCAGGTGGTTTATAAATATCCCCTGGATAATATCCTCCTTTTTTCATATTAAACCCACCTGATGATTCAGGAGTATCTGATGATAGTTGATCTGCATAAAACCAATCACCTACAAACCTTTTATATCCATATTTTATCAACCACATACTCTGTAATGGTTTATACTTTTCTTGTAATTTTTTTATTTTTTTTTTTGCATTAATTTTTTCTTGTCGCCTAGCTTTATTATTAGATGTCGAATTGAAACCAAGACATTCCACTAACGAACCTGCACAAGGTGGATATAATTTGAATGGACCAATGGTTGATAAAGGTTCAAGAGATAACTGATTTTCCTCATTAAGTTCGCTATCAGTTTTTGTCATTTTATACCTAAGACCACTTTCTTGTAATTTTTTTCTCAAACTAATTTCTGATAAAATAGCAGGAGTATCTGCCCATTCTGATGAAACTGAACTATCAACAAATTTAAAATCTTCTGACAAAATAACCGACCGTCTATTTTTATGAGGATGACAGGTTATTAATAACAAATATAATATATTCATATGAATATTGATACTTATTATAAGTGTTATTTTTTATAACCTTTTTATATGTATTTTATTAATAATTATGTGTTATTATTACAATTGATAATTTAACTATATATCTATATGAAAAAAAGATAATACAATATTATACAAAGTAAAATAAATGCTACGAACTGTATTGATATTATTGATTACAACTATTAATGCATTTACATATTTTCACATTGGAAAAATATTCCAATCTCAAACAACTAGTACACTAAATATGGGTATTATGGACAATTTAAAAAAAGCATTTGAAAATGAAGAATTTGCAAAACCATCAAAAAATGGTAACATTGACACAAAAAATAAAATTGTAGTAGATATTTGCGGTAGAAAAATATCTGCTATAAAAGGACAACAACTAAAAAATATTATACGCGCATCAGGGGCACCAATAAAATTTAATTGTGAAAAAGGTGAATGTGGTTCTTGTGAAGCTCTAGTGAATGGTAAAAAAATACGTACGTGTCAAAAAATTTTAACAGGTCCTACAACAATAAAAATCTAATAAGAAATTAATGCGTATCATTTGTATTTAAATAATAAACAAAAATATTATCAAATACACATGTCAGAAAGTAAAGGAGCAAAAATTTTTAAAACAAAATGTTCACAATGCCATACTATAGAAAAAAATGGTGCACACAAACAAGGACCCAACTTATGGGGATTATTTGGAAGACAATCTGGTTCTGTAGATGGTTATTCATATTCACAAGCAAACAAAGATTCTGGTATAATTTGGGATGATACAACACTTTTTGATTATTTGTTGGCTCCTAAAAAATATATAAAAGGCACAAAGATGGTCTTCGCTGGAATTAAAAAAAAAGATGAACGCAAAGATTTAATAGCATATATGAAATCGGTGGCAGCATAAAAACAACTAACAAAATAACAACAGTATTATAAGGATATCTTCGATTAATTATATCCAAATAAGAGTGATATTATCCCGTAATACTGAATGCCTAAATAAAAACGATACCAATTATCTTATTACAAAAATTAAATAAAATATCTACCTTACATAATATTTTTATATTTTATTATGTATTTTTGTAAACCAATATTTTGTAGTTAGTTTTTCTACCACTTGAGAGCGTTTTGTATCATCCATAAAATATGGGTTTAATTCGAATCGCCATTTATGTAATTTTTCTTCGGTTATTGATTCTGAAATCCACTCATCAATAAATACAACAGGCAAATCATGATAAAGAATTTCACAGTTAATAAATCTTTTCATAATTGGTATTGTTCCAACAAATATAGCAGAAAATGCTTTAGGGTTTGGATCTATCCCCCCTCCATGCGGACATAATAAAAATGAATATTTTTGTATCTCATCGAAGAAATTGTTTTTAGGAATTGAATTCCAATCTGCGAAATCCTTCCATTCTGTTTTACACAATTCTTGTACTTTTTTACGTTCTTTCCACTGCCCGCCTTCGCGAATTCTACAACAACCTTTTATCTTCAATGGTCTTTTCATTATATCCAGATTGATATTGATTTTTAACAAATGATCACAATCATTATTTGGATGTTCCTCTGGATTAAAGCCAACCGGAATTGGTGAATATTTATCTGTTGCAGATATTGCCAAATGAGTGCAATATACATGAATTATTTGTGGATTTCCAACAATTTCATCCCACATATCAATTGACATTGTATAATCAGGTTTAAAGCGTACGTCTTTATTGATTGGGAGTGTTACATCATGATCGCCAATAATAATAGAATACTTATGATGTTTTGGTATATATGGGTAAATATTATAAAAAAAAAGTTTGAAACTAAAACAATCTATAAATATTACTTTTGGTAAAATATTTGGATTACCCCAACAGTTATTGCGTTCCATAATTCCCCAACCTACTAACCTACATCCAATTATCCAGTCACAATATGCATGAATACCATGTGGTCCGGTACTTCCAACTGTTGATAGTAACTTTTTTCTTGTAAAGGGGATTTCATTCCATTTTAAATTAAGATTCGGTACTAAATGATTCCCACTTTGAGGATATGATAATAAAATGTTTGACATATGAATATACTATAGTTATATTTCTTATTTTTTTTTTATTTTCCTTGTTCGCATATCTATTTCCTTTTCTTCTAACAATATTTCTGTTAATTCATATATATATTGTCTTTGATTTCGTAATATTTCTTTGGCAGTATGTAAAGCAAAATCTATTAGATTTACTATATATGTGTCAACATCCTCTCTAGTATTATCACTTTCAAATCCATCACTGATCGGATAAATTGCATCACCAAATCCATATTCCTTCACATATTCAGATGCTAATCGTTTTACCTCTTTAATATCTTGATATGCCCCAGTAGATATGTCTAAATCAGTAAAATCTTCAAAATATTCATTTGTAGTTAAATTATAACCTTCATTCATTATAATTTCTGCAGCTCTACCACCTAAAGCTACAATCATTCTAGACAAAAGATATTTTTTAGTAGGCATATAAGTATATTTATCTTTAGGTGTAAATAATGTAACACCACCCGTTCCCGATTTAGTTCCTTTAATTGAAACTTTACGTAAATCAAAAAATTCTTCAAAATGAACAACTAAAAGTGCATGTCCTAATTCATGATAAGCCACACTACGAAGTGTTTCTATGTCTCGTGTTTCTTTTTTTGGCTCCAAACCAATTAAAATTTTTTCATATGCCTCTTCTATAGAACTACTATCAATTTCAGTTTTATTTTTTCTAATACTTTGTATAGCAGCCTCATTTGCTAAATTAGCAAAATCTGCACCAGAAAATCCCACTGTAATTTCCGCAATTGATGTTAAATTTACATCTTTAGATAAAGGTTTATTATTAAAATGAATATTAGCAATTTCTTCACGGGCTTGTTTATCTGGTAGAGGAACATATATCTTACGATCAAATCTTCCAGAACGTAAAAGTGCCTCATCTAATGAATCTAAACGATTTGTTGCAGCAATAACAACAATTTCTTCATTTTTATCAAATCCATCCATATTTGTTAATAATTCATTCAATGTTTGTTCTCGTTCATCATTACCAAAATTAGCACCACTTTGTCGCATTTTACCTATTGCATCTATTTCATCAATAAATATAATACATGGTTTATTTTCTTTGGCTGTTTTAAATAATTGTCTTACCCTTGACGCACCTAAACCTACAAATAATTCCGTAAATTGTGAACCACTAATAGATATAAAGGTGGAATTTGTCTCACCAGCAACAGCTCTAGCCAATAATGTCTTACCTGTACCAGGTGGACCATTTAATAATATACCTTTTGGTAATTTTGCACCAATATTATTATAATTATCAGAATTCTTTATATAATCTACTACTTCCATTACTTCTTCTTTTACTTCATCACATCCAGCTACATCGGCAAATGTTACATTTGTTTCACGAATTAACTCCATATTATTTTTATTATTATTCATATTATTTGGCATCATAGCAGATCCTTGTTGTAATGTTCTAGCACTCGAAAAAAGAAAATATAAAATTATACCAGGAAATAATATATTTCCTACAAATGCACCAATATTTGTTAATATATTCGAACCAGTTTTTATAACTTCAAAATTTATACCAGCATTATATATTTTATCATATACTATTGATGTTAAATCTGATGTACTCTTAACTACATGATTAACTGCATGTTTGTCTATTGCTAATAAATCATTACTTCTTTCAATTAAAAAAACATTACTAATTTGTTTATTATCTATTTTTTTAATTAATTCTGAAAATGAATATTCCTCGCCAAAACTAGGCGAATATTTCCTTATTATACGATTTCTATGCAATAATGAACATGGCTTGACAATAAAAGCATTTGATACAACAAGTAAAAGAAACGTTAGACATTTAGCCATAATTATATAAATAATAAATATATTTAAGTTGTTGTAGCGTTTATTATTATCATATTAGTATACTGTATCTATAAAAATATACATCATAGCACCAAATGTTGTAAGATTAGATAAAAATGGTATCATATGACTACTTGGTGGATGATATAAAAATGTTACAACTACTAAAAATAACAAATATAATATATAAATACCCTCTACTATTTTTTTATGTATTAAATTTTCATTTAACGCATTAATAACTAAAATAATAGAACCTATTATTTCTAATATTATTACTCCTATCATACCAATTATATTGAATATTTTTGGTAATTTTGTTTTCACACCTAATACATTTACCTTTTTATCGAAATTAAATATTTTCATAAAACCAGAATAAACAAACATTACGAAAAAAATTATTATGCTAATCTGTTTTCCAGACAAAACCATGTATATATATAATTTATAAAAAAATATAAATATACTATATATGAATAATTCATCAAATAGTATGTTCAGTTTAGGTAAAAAAAACTATGTCAAATCATATGAAAATGTAACAATAAATAAAAACTGTATAGATTCAAGTGCCTACATAAGTAAAAAACAAAAAATAGCCATTGGTAAACCATATTATGTATCTAAAAACTTTTCATCACAATATAGTAATGTAAATGACGTAATACATGCAAAAAAAAAAGCCCGTTCAGGTGGTACTGTAGCACCACCCAAATCAAACATTTATCCAAGATAATAAATTTATACGACTATATTTATAATGTATACATATTAAATAGGTTAAAAACATGATATAATATTATTATAACATGTTTCGTTTTCTTTATTTATTAGCAGTAACTTACAGCTATACATTAAATACTAAACAAATAGTTACTGTAGGTCCATCATCATCCTCGTATACAATGTTAAATAAATTACATAAATGTGGAGTAGATATTTTTAGAATAAATATGTCTCATTGTAAAAAACACGAAGATGCTCAAAATATTATAGATTGTTTAAGTTATATTAATGAAAATAGCGAACATAAATCAGATATAATGATTGATTTACAAGGACCTAAATTTAGGATAGGAAAAATGAAAAATCATGATACTATATTAAAACCCGGATCTAAATTTATATTTGATAAAAAAAAGAATTAGGAGATTCTACGCGGGTATGTCTACCACACAAAGAACTATTTTTCTATTTTAAAAAAGATGACAGAATATTAATCGATGACGGTTTAATAGAATTAAAAGTAAAAGATGTATGTGAAAATGAAATATCTACAATAGTTACAACAGGAGGATTACTCAAAAGTAATAAAGGAATGAATTTACCCAATATCAATATGAATTGGAATACTTTAACAGAACAAGATATGAATAATATTGATTTAATAAATAAAAACAAGGTAGGATGGATTGCTTTATCATTTGTTCAATCCCATAAAGAAATTATTAATATATGGAAAAAAATTAAATACCCAACTAAAATTATATCAAAAATAGAATGTTCAAACGCAGTAGATGATATCAAAAATATTATAGAATTCAGTCATGGAATTATTATTGCTAGAGGTGATTTAGCAATAGAAACAAGTTATGAAAAAGTACCAATCATACAAAAACAAGCTATAAAACTTTCTAAATTATATAATTCTGAAGTATTTGTTGCTACACAAATGATGGAAAGTATGATATATAATAATGTACCTACAAGAGCTGAAGTTTCTGATGTAGCTAATGCTGTTATTGATGGTGCTACTGGAGTAATGTTATCTGCAGAAACATCTATTGGTAAATATCCTATTGAATGTGTAGAAATTCAACGTAAAATAATTAAAGAAACAGAAAAATATGTTAATAATGAAATTACTAAATATTAATTTATTCATCATAACAACTCCATTCATAACACATAATATCTTCTTGTTTTGTATGATAATATTCATTATTTTTATTAAGGGGTTTAGTATACATTTCTCCTAAAATAGAATACTGAATATTCCACCCAATAATCGAATATAATAAACTATCTATTATAAATAAAAATAAAACATAAATTATAAATATATTCTTTATATTCAATAAAACACGAAATATGATTTCTAAACAAATTAAAATAGATATTGATATAGAGTAATAAAATATATTATGGATATAAACCGGTTCGTTATTATCAGACTTTAAAGTTAACTCTAGATTAAGAGGCACTGATCCTGATATTTCCGTATTCTCTTCACATCTAGGATTATAAATATTTGATATACCATTCCAGACTTTATCATTTTTTTTACTCCATGCCTGTTTATCGCAAAATGTCATATCGTTAGTGTTTAAGCTAATATCATTATCATAACTAGTACAGATACCACTATTTATGTTATATTCATAATAATCAGGACAAGGTTGCTGTTTAATATTATAAGGGGTATTTGTTGTTTCTTCATATTCCTTATTAATAAGATAATTTACCAATATTATTACAATTATACAAATTATAATAAAAATTGTATATATATTTACTGATTTCATATATATACAATATAATTATAAAAAACATTAACCACATTTTTCTTGTACATTAGAATTATTATTTATACCATTCCACGCGCCGACGCCCTCAACTTCTGCACTTCCATATGTCATTCTATATTTGTCACATTCCGTTAATTGACTAATATTTTGGATAACTTTTGAGCCATCCGGGCTGGTGCATTTTCCGTTGCCAGAAGAATCATAAGTCCAATAATCAGGACATGTTGATTTTATATACTTTATAGTTTTTCTTGTTAACACTTTATATATTGTATAAAAGAAATAACAAACAATAAAAATAAAAGCACCTATACCTAAATATTTATATATATTGCTCATTTCAATAATTTATAATATATTTCAATATTATAAATATTGACAATGAATAAAATAATACAAACACCTTCACATTTAGGATTATTCGAAAAAGACACCAATATCAGACCATCAAATATAAGAGACTCAATTGCAACAAACCACAATAGAAAACTTCTAACACAACAATTTTTCAGCAAAAGTAACCAAAAAAAATTAAAGGATATTATAAAAACACACGTAACAATTACCTCCATACACGATGAAGAACATATCAATATTATAATATCAAATATTTTTATGGATAATGCTAGTAATCAAAATATTACTATTTCATTAGAACAACTTAATAATCTTGTTTTAACAATAGGAATTAATAAAATAAAACATTCTTTACAAAGTCAAAAACAATTTATTAACGATCGCAATAATATAGGCGGTTTTCTAGATAATCAACATACAACATTCACCTCATTAACAGGAAATAAAACTACCACATCATCATTCCTACAAAACCCGATTGTATCATCAAATAAAATAGATAGACAATTACCTAGAAGCAATTTTATATAGTTTTTTTTGTTTTTTTTAATGTTTTTTATAAATTTTTTTTGAAAAATTAAAAAAAAACCATGTCCAAAAAATGAAATTCTCAATTTTTTTTTTTAAAAAAACCCAAAAAAAAACGATTGAGACTGATATGTAGGGACTTTTTTTTTATAAAAAAAAAACACGTGACCATATTTTTTTTTATTTTTTATAAAGTATCGGATTTCAACCTAAAAATAAATTATTTGTTATTAATAACAACGAATAAAAAAAAATGCAAAAAAATGCAAAAAAATATAGTTGTAAATTTTGTGACTTTAATAGTAACAATTTATACAACTTTGAAAAACACAATGAGACCAAAAAACACAAAATGACCGTTTTGAATAACATGAATAATAAAAAATGCAAAAAAATGCAAAAAAATGCATCGGGGCGTTTTAGCTGCATATGTGGTAAGGAGTATATTTATATGTCTGGATTATCTGCTCATAAAAGAAAATGTAAATTTATTCCAGATAATATAATACAAAATCTTGAAGATGAGTTAATCGAGGTAAAAAAGGAAAATGAGCATATACAAAGTAAATTTATTGATTCTTTAGAACAACAGGTTCTTGAAAAAGATAAACAAATCAAAGAACTATTGCCTAAAGTAGGGGATACTTATACTTTTAATATGAATAACTTTTTAAATGAACAATGTAAAGATGCTATGAGTATCGAAGATTTTCTTAATAGAATAGCTATAACATTCGAAAATCTTGCTATAACTCAACAAGAAGGTATTTCTACAGGAATTAGTCATTTAATCATAGACAATATGAAAAAATTATCATTACAAGAACGACCTATTCATTGTAGTGACAAAAAACGCGAGATAATTTATGTAAAAAATGATATATGGGAAAAAGATGTTAATAAAGTAAATACTAAAATGATGATTGATAAATTATGTAATAAACATGTACAATCTATAAATCAATTAGTTAATGATGAAAATACTTATTTAGATCTAATGAAAACATGTACATCAGATTTAAACAATAAAAAAGTACTGAAAGATATATGTGAATCAGTTTATATTACAGATAATAATGATAATAAAATAGACGATTAACTAATAGATTATTTTAAATGTCCAAAACTGTATACTAGAGATTGTTTCAATGATATTATAAATAATATCATTGAATAAAAAATTAAATTCTATAATAGTATAATATTTGATATCCTTTTCTCATATTAAATTTAGAATAATTATTTCCCAAAGAAAATAATTCATCTGAATTAATAAAATTACTATTATTCCAATTTAATGGTTTAATTCTTTGTTTTAATGGTCCATCTGCGTCAAATAAATAACCCGAATTATTTAATGTAACTAAACACCCTACATGTGATTGATTTATATCCCTTATACATATGCTATCTAATTTATATTTTACTTTTTTATTTCCATTTGTTGATAATAAAGTTATAAATGTTTTTTTACTATCTATTTGTATACTTTGATCATCTAAAATTTCCAATACAATTACATGAGGGAATTTATTTAAATTAGCATTATATACATCAGAAATAGAATAACGAACATATGGTGTTAAATGAAAAAAAACAATAGGCGGTCCGGCTTTAGAATATAAAAAATTAATAAGTCCTTCATAATAAACAAGAGGATTACCAAAACCTTTATAATACATCCAATTTTCAGGAATATTGATACTATTATAAATATTTTCTATGATTTCATTTGTATTAATTTCATTTGAAAAAGTCGAGCCATTTAATGCACCTTCAATTGCCAAATTAAACAAAAATAATGAATTAGATAATTTATTGTAATTTGATTTTTCAACTAAATTTTTATTATATTTACCTGTTATCATTGATAATCTTATTGCTTTAGTAAATTTTCTTCCTTTATCGCTTATAAAATAAGACATAAATAAAACATTAAACCAACAATTATTACCACATTGTTTTGGTGGAATAATATTTTTTATATTAATTCTTCTATTTTTTTTTAGATTATCAATTAATAAAGTCTGTATTTTAGATTTGTCATTATTTATATTATAAATAGTATTATTTTCATTATCTATAAAATATTTAATATTAGATAATTTATTTTTTATACTTTTTCTAGTTTTAATTATTTTATCAGGTGTTTTTATTACACGTTTTGTAAGATTAAGTTTTATATTATTTGATGGTGCATAGGAATTTTTTTTCATAGTACTAGATATATACTATGTGGATAATATAATAATTATTGAAAAATTGAAATATAAAAATAAATATTTATTTTTTTATTAGAAAAACAAAAATATAAAGAATTAAACTAATTTGCTGTTAATCATGCCTATTCGCAAAATTCAACGTAGAACACTATCTAAAGTTGAACAACAACTTCTTAAAGAAAAAGAAGAAGAAACAAAACGCATTAAACAAAAAAAAAAAAATGATTGGATTAAAAGACAAATCGAATATAAAAAACACAACAAGAGTACAAATGTTAATGAAAACAAATCTGTTAAAAAACAAACTCCTTATAGTATAGTAAAAGAACCTGTGATAAATATAAATACAATCAAAAATAAAGAAACTAATTATATTGAAAATTATAATTGGACGTGTCTAAATAATAGCTGGGCAGATCAATCTGAATTTGAAAATATTAGGAAACAAATCCTTTTACGGATTGCATATAAGATGATGAAGGATTAATCAACTTATAATAAATAAAAAACAATAAACTATATATTAATTATGGATGGCTGTAATACACTAAATGTTTTTTGTTTTTGCGTGTAAACTTCTTTCCTTTGTAGACAAATGATTTTTTCCCATCTTTTTTTGCTTTAATTGTCATTTTAATAAAGCTATTTACTTTTGATTTAGATTTTTTGCTTGACGAGGGTTTTTTATGATGTTTGGCCATATATAATATGTAAAGAAAAAAAATGCATTATCCGGGAATCGAACCCGAGGCACATGCTTGGAAGGCATGTATGTTACCACTACACTAATAATGCATTTATATTTAATAAAAGATGGAACATAGGTTCCTATTTACCTTCTGTTTTTTTCCTATTTCTTATTTTTTTTATTCTTTAAATATTTTTTTTTTGATTTATTATATTTTTTTTTACCGTTAATATGATAATTTTTAGTTTTTTGATCACTACATTTGCATTTTTTTTTCGTATTTTTACCAGAACCTGGTAAAGGTTGTAGTACACCATAACCATCCACATATTCCAGATGTAACATACCAGTATTATAACCATTAGGATGAGTGACGTACAAAGATAAATGAGAATTTTCACCGAATGTGTGATGAAAATTTCCTCTAATATTAAAAGTAACTTCATCTATATCTTGATTATAAGTCCCATAAAACCACAATGCTATCCACGATAGATCTTCGTCATATGTTTGATTATTAACAGGTATTTTATTTACATAAAAAGTTTTAGGCACATTTATTGTATACGTATACGGTACAGTTATTTGCATAGCAGCCATTTATATAATATCATTATTAAAAAAATAATGATAAATTTTCTAAATATACATATCTTCAAAGATGTAATATTTATTATGATATTGTATTTAATATGATTTAGAGTTTTGATTTAAGTGTCTGTAAATCATGTAGCCACATTTTTTCAATAGTAGTAGTTTTGACTTTGGTAAGTTCATCGAGTTTGATTTGTGCTTTCGTTTTAAGTTCATCGACATTTTCTTTACAAACACTATCCATAGGCATTTTAGTAAGATATTTGTATTCAGGATCATTATCAATAATATCAAATTTTTTATCCGTTAAAATATTAATAACTATATTTTTGTTTTTATTACGTAGATCGATTGTATTATCTAATATAGACGCAATATATCTAGAACGATTTTGTAGAAGAGTTACGTCTTTTTGAAGTTTATTAATAATATACAGTTTACGTTTACTATATAATTTGATACGTTCTGCAATAAAATCATGAATAATGTGTTTTGGAGAAGTATATAATTTTAGATGTTCTTTCGAATCAAATGCATGCATATTTGTAGTAGAAATAGTAGTGATTAATTTGAAGTATTTTTCTAGTCCATTAGCCCCAGAATCTACTGTATTTTGTTCAAGTTTTTGAATGTAATTGGGTTTCATTTTGACCCTAAAATCTACTGTTGTATCTGTTGACATATCTACAAAATCTTTTACATTAGAATTAGGTTGATCAATTAACGTTTCAAGAAATTTCTTGTAATCGTCTGTCCAAGTACCAATTGGTAATTCAACAATTTGTAAAGTATCATTTGAAAGAATGATGTATTTTCCTGTAACCAAATATCTATTAGGTGCAATATTGATAATTTTTCCTTTGAATCCTTTATAATACGGTAAAAATACGAATGATTCTAGTAGGGCCATGTTATTTCCATATAGAATACCAGAAATGTAATCAATAATATCGATTGGATTATAACAAGGAATTTCAGTACTAAACCCTGTTCCAATTCCTTTTGATCCATTAACAAGAATCATTGGAATAATTGGAGCATAATAAATAGGTTCAACCATATTTCCATCATCATTAAGATAATTCAAAATATAATCATCTTCTTCTACAAAAATAGAACGAGTTATAGGTGAAAGATGAGTATAAATATACCTTTCACTTGCTGAATCTTTACCACCATTAAGTCTTGTACCAAATTGACCATTTGGTTTGAATAGATTGATGTTGTTAGAACCTACATAGTCTTGTGCAAGCCCAATAATCGCACCATTCAAACTTGCCTCGCCATGATGGTATCCAGAATGTTCGGAAACATAGCCACTGAATTGTGCTACTTTGATTTCGTTATGTAGGCGTTTTTTGAATGCAGAATATAGAATCTTCCTTTGACTTATCTTAAGCCCATCCATAATGTTTGGAATGGAACGATCGCAATCATACTTAGAGAAATGAATCATTTCTTTATTGATGAAATCTTCGTATGAAATCGATGTATTTTTTGTGTCGAGTACAAGTTTTCGATTGTATGTACCTAACCAATCTTTTCGGTCATCTGCACGCTTTTTATTAAATACAAGGTCTATACAATCCTCACACTTGTCAGTATGGTGAAAATGAACAAATCGTTTTTCTTTGAAATATTCTTTGAACTCTTTGCTAGTGCTAGTACCCAAACCCTTATAATATTTAATGGTCCATTTGCCCGTCATTGTAGTTTCTTTCCAGTGTTCATAATCTTGCTCATTGTAAAAGACTAGTTCTTCATTCCCTTTACGGGCTTTGAGAATAGGTGTATTCATAAAACCGATTACAGACGCCTTGATTAGCGATTTCCACTGGCTTTCAAATAGATTCACACAAAGCCCCTTGATGTGCGAACCATCCAAATCCTGATCGGTCATGAATATAATATTTCCATACCGTAGTTTGGATTGAATTTCTTGCTGTGATTTGTATACCTTTCCTGTCTCAAGTCCCAGAATTTGTTTGATTTCAATTACCTCTTTATTTTCTGAAATGCGTTTAGTGGTTTCTCCACGAACATTGAAGATTTTACCCTTCATAGGATAGACACCAATATAATTTCTATCTTCTGTTGATAGCCCCGAAATAATTCCCGCCTTGGCCGAATCACCCTCGCAAAAGATGATTTTACATAGATGCGACTTGGCTGTCCCTGCATAATTTGCATCCACTAGTTTTGGAATACCACGAATACTCTTTGATTTGTTTCCATCTGTCTTCTTGGCATTTTTATTTTCTTTTACATTGGTAAGTTCACATGCACTTTCCATAACTCCCAGTTTAATCACCTTATCAATAAATTTATCACTTACGACACACGACGAACCAAACTTTGATACAGGTGTATTCATATAATCCTTCGTCTGGCTATCAAACGCTGGATTTTCAATATCGCACCTAACAAACAACATCAGTTGTTCCTTGATCACAGCAGGTTTTACTTCAATCTTCTTTTTCTTCAAAATAACCGCAATTACCTTCTTGGTAATCTGATTCAGTATATAATCTACGTGCTTACCACCTTTTGCCGTGTAAATACCATTCACAAAAGATACTTGATTGTATTCTCCAGTATTCGTTAGTGCGACGACATACTCCCAACGATCACTGGGTTGTTCGTGTGCGCGTTCGTTTTTACCAATGTAGAGTCCAATGTAATCGGAAAATTCTTTTACAGGAACGATGCTATTATTCCACGAAACCTTCACAGATTTTTCAGTAACAGCAGCAATATCATATACACGTTTCTTAAACAACTGGATAATATCCGATGTGATAGTCTCAATACCAAGTCGTTTGTAATCAGGTTTGAAAGTGATCTTGGTGTATGGTTTGGCTTTGCTTTTACTAATAACTGGCTCACCAATTACATCCAGATTAGACGTAAATGTTTGTTTGTATTTTAGACCGCGTTTGTGGTCAATAGTTTCCAGTGTACCTTCAATAGACCAAATATAGATAAGTTTCACACCAAAACCATTCTTACCACCTACAATCTTTTTTTCGTCTTTATTGTAATTTGTACCAGTGCGAAGATGTCCGAAAATGAGCTCTGGGATCCACACATTGTATTCAGGGTGCTTTGCTACATCGATACCGTTTCCGTCGTTATGAAAGGAGATCTCGCCGTCTTCACTAACACAAACATCAATTTTAGTGACTTTGTGAGTGTTGGTGCTATCTTCAATTGAAGCCTGTTTCATACGAATGCAATGATCACGACAATTTACAATACCCTCGTCAAAAAGTTTGTAGAGACCAGGAATCATATTTATTTGTTTTGATTGGATTGAGTTGGTGTCTTCATTGAAAATATACTCCACATTATCAACTAGCTCAACTGAACCAATATAGGTATCTGGATTGGATAGAATATGTTCTTTATCAGTTTTCTTCTGATATTTTGTAGATAAATCCATACTATTATATAATATTTTGTAGTGTGTTTAAATATTTTCAATTTTAACAAAATAGAAAATATTATATCTCGCGGCGTTCCCCCTTTTATATATACATATTATATATACATATTATATAATATATGGAGTTTATTCATGCAATTGATAACAACGATATTGAATATGTGAAACATCTTATAAATAATACTGATGTAAACATAGATAGTGCACCATATCCGGCAGAAAACACAGGACTAAATTATGCCGCAATATATAATAATCTTGATATTGTCAAATTACTAGTAAAAGCCGGTGCCAATATAGAGAAATCAAATGATAGTGGTGAAACACCACTCTACAATGCTGCTATTCATGGTAATATAGAAATTGTTAAATTTCTTATTGAAAGTGGTGCTAATATAAATACAGTTGACGGCATTAGTAATTACACTCCACTACATGTTGCTATTTTTTGTCCTGGATATGATTTAGATATAAATGCTTATAAAAATTATTTTAATATTGCTACTTTACTTATAAAATCAGGCGCCAATTTAAATGTAGAAAGTTCCCAACACCGCACTCCATTACATATACTTGTTAACTCCAGTATTAGAATTAATGTTGATTTTGATGATAAAGATGCTAATGAACTACATAAGGATGTGATCAAGATTGCAAAATTACTTATACAAGGTGGGGCCAATGTTAATGCCGTTGATAATTTTAATAATACTCCACTACATTATGCATTTAAGGTTGACGTCGTTGATGATGCACCTATGACAGATAATGATTTTGAGTTAGCTTATATACTATTAGAAGCTGGTGCAAATAAAAGATTGTTAAATAGTGATCAAGAGAGTCCATATGTAGTGGCAGATGATGAAGACCTAACCAGATTTAAAGAGTTTTTAAAAAATAAAATGTTAGACAAATATGCGAAAAAACTCACTCAAACGATTCGTACCCGCGCAACGAGAAACAAAGTTAAAGAGAAAGTTAATAAAATACTTGTTCATTCTAATATTCCTTCTGATTTGACACCATCAGTTACAGAATATATTGTCGGTAGTGGTAAACGTACAAGAGCTAGTCGCCCAAAAAGAAAACGTAAAAAAAGTAAACGTAATAAGTGATATTTATATAGGGAACCAAGGTTCATGTAACATCCACCTTGAGATAGATTTATATAATCCAAGTACAAAAATACGAAGAAGAGGGGCTTGAGGAACATATGTTTCCCTTTATACAATTGAGTGATTATCAGTATCTAAATTAGTAATTTGTTTCACAAAACATGCAATACCGCATGGTACTACTAGTAGTGCAAATACTGAACATGTAGTTTGAATCCCAAACGTTATAACACCAAATGTCCAAATATTCGTATTTACCAAATAATCACATGATTTAATCCATAATTCAATACCACCCCACGAGCCTAATCCTACATCAAGTAGTCCTAGACAAATAACAATACATAATGGATTGATATTTGTATTATTATTATTATTATTATTATTGTCAATATTTTTAATATTGGTTCGTAAAAACCCTAATACTAGTGATGATAAAATATATTCCCATAAATTCGATTTATTACAATCTTTACATGTTTGATAATATGTAACTAAAAACATAATACCATAAATATAATATATAAAAATACCACAAATTAAAGTTAATACACTACATGAAACACATGTTGTTAGAATATATGTTTTAACAGAAACTTCTTCTTCTTTATGCATTAAAAATACCATAAATATCTATAATAAATAAATAATTCAATTTTTAGTAACATTGTGAGTGTAAATAAAAATTGAATGATATTAAATTATATAATAAAAATATAATCAAGAAAAAAATGTTAGATTCTTTACATTGTGAACTATTTTATTTGACAAGTAGATTTCTTTCGTGGAATGATATATATCATTCTGTGAAACATATAAATAAAAGATTACAATATGAAGTAGAAAATAATAAAAAAATAATCCGACGCAAATCCTTAGTATATATGAGAATTTTGCAACAACAATTGCATTTTCGGAAGTTGTTTGCCCGTCCTGATATATTATCGTCGTACAATCCTATGCCTTTATGGTCAAAAAAAAAACGTTATGTAAATTTTTTCAAACATGTATTAAACGAGATTGATATATCATCGTTGTCTGAAAATCAAAAAAATAAATTAAATAAACTTATTGAACAGTTTGGCGAATATTATCCTGATAGTTATGAAAATATAACATATATTCCTGTTGATTATCCTTTTAGAAATAAATGTCTTATTTGAAAGGGTAATCTAGGTTCCCCCTTTAATTGTAATTTTTAAATATATATTTGCAATTATATTTTCCTAATATAAATGATATACCAACAACAATAGCAATTATTATACTGCTTGTGAATGGTACTTGACCATGATGAACTAACATATGCATAAACTGACCTTTATACGATAGATTTTCAGCTCCATTTATGGGTTTAATTTCTTCGCTTGATGCAAAAGGAGTAAATATAATAGGCAATACTAAATTCAATACTACGCTAAAGAATATAATACATACCAACAACATAGACGGGACGGGAATTAACATTATAATTTTATCAAAAGTATTCATTATAATAAATACATATATTTATATTTTTCAACATAATATTTACTTTTATATATAGAATGATAGTAGAGAATTTACAATTTCTACATTTTCTTACAGCAGCTCTTTGTGTGGAATTATTTATGTTATTTCTTTTTAGATTCACTAAAAGTCCATTTACTGGAAAATCTATTAATGATTGGTATACAAATTTTGGCTGGTCTGCAATATTTTTAGATTTACTGTCGCTTATAATAGGTTTTTATTTAGCAAAATATTTATATTTATATTTATTGCATAAAAATGTCATATCAAATAAATATGTTCTACCTACTTTTCTTTTAATTATGCTCGCTATTCAAATATTACATGATTTTACTTTCTATTTTACTGTTATTAGAAACTCTGAATTTGGAAAAAATGCAATTATGGACGAGTTAACTAAATATGCCAAACACGTCGGTGTGGGTGCAGTCATAGGCGATTCTTTTATGTATTTATTAGCAACTCCATTGTTATATTATTTATTTATGTTAGAAGATGAAGAAAATATTTTCATAAGTTTAATTTGTGCTTATATTATTGGTTATATAGTTTATCAAAAACCATTAGTTGCGTTTCAGTAATTTAAATATTAATGATTAACATATTTTGTTAATTTAAGTTAATTTAAAAAATTGATTTAAATTAACTGCTTTTCTTATACCTTAAGAAAACAATATGTCTTTCGAAGAAACTACTGATGAAAAAGTTGTAGAGGAATCAACAGAATCATCTAATGTAGATTTCAACTTTTACAAAGAAAGTCTGATAAAAGCAGAAGTTGAAATTAGAGATCAACATCAAAGAGGAAAAGCATTAAAGGATGTAGTAGGTTTATCTTTTGAAAATCATCGTAAACGTATTTGGAATTATTTTGGATTTGATGTTTCAAAAGATAAACATCAAGCAAAATTTGATATAGATTGGGCCATTACATATAATGGAATCTTGATAGCGTTTGAAGAAGACAAGGGTCATTACGTGGATTCATGTTTTATGGAGAGAGCTCTTTCTGGTTTTTGTAAAACTATTAATGCTTATCAAAATGAAAATAAACCTACTCCACTTTTAATTTTACATAGCTTTACACGATACAGTAAATTTACTGATAAATTGGAAGAAGACATGGATACAAGAAAAGATAAAATTAAAGACGAACTCATGAAAAAATTAGTATATACTACTTTGGCAAATTGCGATAGATTGAAAAAATGGTTTTCGAAAGATTCATATGATTGTTATTCTGTTAATGTTAATGATGAATTAATTAAAAAAGATATACAATTTATACGCTCACTTATTCCTATGAGAAATCCATGTTCCCTTACTCCTACTTGAGGTAGATTCTTCTATAGGGAGAACGCAACGCAGATGTTCCCTTTTATATTAATTCTATCGCCTTATCATAATATGTTTTATCTAGTTCAATACCAATAAAATTTCTATTTATTTTTTTTGCTGCTATCCCCGTACTACCTACCCCCATGCAATTATCTAATACAATTTCTCCTTCATTTGTATATGATTTAATTAACCATTCCAATAAATCAACAGGTTTCTGTGTTGGATGAAGTGGTCTCTCAACTCGATTAAATTTTAATACTGTTGTCGGAAGTCTTTTTCCATCACTTTTAGCAACATTTTCTTTATGACTACCATAATTAGTTTGTTTATCTACTGATTGTTGTGTATTCCATCTTTCATATGGAGTACTATACCAATATTGAATATTATATGTGGGTTGTTTTTTATAAAATATACAAATATCTTCATTAGTTTTCATGGGTTTCCTCTTTGCATTTAAAAAATCACTAAATTTATTTTTTTCCCATACTAAACAGTATCTAAAATGTTTCATATTACTTGATATAAGCATAGTTGTAAATGGTTGACTTCCAAATAATATAATAGCTCCATTTTTCTTTATAATTCTATTATATTGTTCCCACAATTTATCAAATGGGATCACTGTATCCCATTTATTTTTTGTTACCCCATAAGGTAAATCACATAATATTAAATCAATAGATTCACATGCTATATTTAACATAATCTCTAAACAATCACCATTTACAAGACATATTTTTTCTTTATTTATATATTCTCGTGTAAAAGTGACACTTTTATTGTCACTTACATCACTAATAGTATCCATTATAGTTATATTTACTTTTTATTTATTTTTAAAATCAATTTTTCATTTATTATAGATTTGAACATTTAAAAGAACGAATAATATTCGTTTACTTAAAATAAATTTATTAATATTATCATATAATGAAAATTATTACTTCTGTTGTTAATAATCCTATTTTTATTGAAATTCAATATTACACACTTAAAAAATATTTTAAAGGAGAATTTGAATTTATTGTTTTTAATGATGCAAAAGACTTTCCTGATTTTACTAATGGTAACGATACTACTATTAAAAAGATGATTGAAAATGTTTGTAATAAATTAGAGATTAAATGTATTAATATCCCCAATGATCATCATAGAAATATAAATATGTCTAATAGACACTGTGATACTTTTAATAACCATGTATTACCCTATCAATTTAAAAATCCTGACCAATATTTATTATTAGATAGTGATATGTTTTTGATTGATTATTTTGATATAAATAAATATTGTCAATTTAATTGTGCTATCGTTTTACAAAAACAAAATAATAAACACTATTTTTGGCCTGGATTATGTTTTATGGATTTTACTAAAATAAATAACTTTGAATTATTAAACTGGTCAACAGCGCCTGGACTTGACTCGGGTGGAATGATGAAAGAATGGTTAAATCTGCAAATGAAAGATAATAAATATCCTAATACAGATGAAATTCGTTGGACAAATAAAACATTTCATACAGACGACATCTATTTCATTAAACATTTATGGTCATGTAGCTGGGATATAACCGAACTTCCCAAAAACTATGAAAATAATACAAAGCTAATTAATTTTTTAAAAAATGACTCAAGAAACAAAAATAATAAATTTTTTTGTGAAATATATGATAATGTTTTTTTACATTATAGAGCAGGTGGAAATTGGAGAAATGAAGGTATAAATTTACATAAATTATTATCTCAAAGATTAAAAAATACTTTATTAGAGGGGATCTAGGTTCCTCCATTATGTTGAGTAATATTTTTTTAAATTCTCTACTTTTAAATTGTTTCTTTTTGCATTAAATGCACTATTCTTATGGACACGATGAAATACTTCAATACTTGGAACATTAAAAAACTTTTTATTTTTTTTCCATAATGATAACCATAAATCATAATCTTCAACACCATCTTCTTTATAATTCCAATAACATAAACTTTTTTTTATTAAACAACTGCTATTAATTATAGGATTGAAATTAAAAAAATTAAAATTTTTTAAATCACCTAATGGTAATTTTGGTACTATATTCATATCTCCAAAATATTTACAATTTGTTCCAATAACATCATAATTTTCTGTATATGGAACTTGACTACTTAATTTATTTGATAACCATTTATCATCAACGTCTAATAATGAAATCCATTCATATCTTGACTCCTTTAACATTTCATTTAAAGTATTTGATTTACCCTTTATATTATAATAGTCAATAACTTTTATGCGACTATCTTTTTTTTCATATTCTTTTGCAACTTTATAAACATCTGAATCTTTTTCGTGTCCATTTATACCAACTATTAATTCCCAATTTTTATAATTTTGGTAAATTATGGTTGATATAGATTCATCTATAAATTCTATACCGTTATATATTGGCATTAAAATTGTTATCATTTTATTTTATAAATTTATAAACTATATTTAAGTAATGATAATATAATATTAAATATAAAAATTATATTATACTATTTAATTTAAAAGTTTTATAATAGGTAATTTTGAAATACAAACCATGGATCGTGATGATGATTTGTTTCTTGAATAATTTTAAATTCTTTCAAATTACTTATAATACAATCTAATAATATAATTTGATCATCCTTTATAAGATAGTCGTATTTAAAATAATTTGTTAATGTTTTATAATATGTATTTCTCCACCAATTATATTTATCTTTATGTAAAATAAAAAATCCTCCAGCAAATGATACTTGGTTTGAAGGTATTGGTATTTTTGGTAAATTATATTCATTTTTATCTAAAACATACCTACATAATTTATTAATATCTTGATTAATTTTAGCATAATAAATCTTATCCTTTTCTAAATTATTTACTTTATTATAATTAGGCCAATTTTTTATGATATTATTATTTGTTCTAAAATATCCAATATCACACCATCCATAAAATTCTGTATCAAAAACTTTATTTTTTATTACATCGTTTAAAAAATATATTTTCTCATTCCACAACATATTTAATCTCCAATCTGTGTTAAATTTACTGTTTTCATTTAATAAATGATTTTTTTTATGATTGTTTATCCAATCAAATCTATTACAAAAAAACTCTTCAAACTCTTTAAAAATAACTTTGATATTTGGATTATTTATATAAGGTTTTATAACATTATAACTTTCTTTATTTGTGTATATTACCAAATAAAATAAGGATATATCTTTTAAAAAAAAAGATATCCATTTTTCATATATCTTTATATCAAATTTTGATTTTAGATTATACCATCCGGTTACAAAAGTTATATTATTCATATTATTTAATATAATTTTTTTTTTATATAGTGGAAATGATCAAATTTCATCACGTTCATTTTCCTCTCGGAAACTATCAATTAGTGAATTATTCATTTCTATCATTTCTTCGCTTGCATTATAAACAGTACGATGATTATCTGTAAAACACCCTTCGTGTGTTTTTTTCAAATAATTTTGATTATAAATCATTATCCATTCTGTTGGTGTAAATGAATACATAGATGTTAGTGCAATACACTCAAAAAACCAAAACCATAAATTTGACACATTAAAATACATCATGATCAGTAATACAACACAAGACGTCGCCCCTATTCCTAAAATTCCGGTAGTTAATTTTGATGGAATTGCATAAAAAAATGTCAAACTCGTATGTAAAATAAAAGAACTACTGAAACATACAACAGTCATTGTATGTAGCCAAGTTTTTACATACCCTTGTGTACAGATTAAAAAAGTGCCGTAAGATAGTTGATATATTGCTGTACTATAATATAGTGTGCTACATACTTGCACAATATTACCATCTTTTCTTAAGCTAATATTTTCTAATATTATATCTTGATATTCCCATACCAATGTTAAAGGTATGAATGATACAGCAGCCATTGCACCAGTAGCAGGAGGATTTGCTATATATTCTGATACTGATGTGGAATGATCTTCTGAAAATCCTATTTTCGACAATATAGGTAACATCCAAACATAAACAATTGCAACTCCGCTCATAGCAACCTTAAATTTAAATAAAATGTCCATATAAAATAGTGTATTTTTTTAATTTTTATATAATAAAACCAATAAAAATGATAAAACATAAATACATTAAATAAACAATATATGCTATGGTTTGGATATGAGTTTTTGTATGTTTGGCATAGAATTTACAAAGGGGATATTAAAATTTACAGTTTTATCATTATGCGTGTTAGTGTTTTTTATAGAATTGTTTGTATTTGTGGGTCCTGATAATACATTGCGTTTAGCACACGAGGCTTCCCGTTTTTCAAGTTTTTCTGCGAATTCTTTCATGTTGTTCATTGAATTTGCGGTGGGAATGGAAGTTTCTTCGAATGTTTCATTTAATTTTCTTGATACTTCATCTTTGTGTGTGTTCGTATTATTGTTATTGTTTTGGAAGAAATAATGTTTTGCATTGTTTGTTTCTAATGCTACAGGTGTTTTTTCTGATGGTGGGGTGGGTTTTAATGGTAATGCCGAAAAATTTGTATCGTTGGTAAGATCAAGTAATGGTTTCTTTTTTCGTACTGAAGGGTTATTTTGCGAAACATTGTTTGAACTAATAATCCATTTTGATTGGTTTATTTCGTTGATATTTTTTCGTTTCATTGGATCCAATATCAAGATATTATTAATCAAAAGTGTGCGTAGATTTTCGCTTCGTCCTGTATGATTGAACAAAAATGGGTCTAATTTTACTACTGATTCCATCAATTCACGATATAATGTAACATGGTCATGTAGTTTATCTTTGTAAATATTGGTCCAATGAATATTGAAATGACCGTGGCCTAATAACATTTCTAGAAGAAGACACCCAATACTCCAAATATCTGCAGAATAACAACAATATTTTTCTCCAGAAAGCAGTTCTGGTGCCACAAAACCAGGTGAACCAACAAAATCTCCCATTTTGGAATTATTAGGTGTAAGTTTTACTGCCATACCGAAATCACATAACATTATGCGACAGGTTAGTCGTTCAGAACCAGTAATCAAAATGTTCTCCGGTTTTATATCCCGATGTGCAATATTATTGTTGTGACAATGTTCTATTGCATGTGATACTTGTGTGAATATATGTTTAGCTTCAATTTCATACATCGTATATTCATCATGAATATAATCGTATAAATCGTAACTGGCTAAATCCATTACAATATATACATAATTTGGAGAGTGTATTACATGATACATATTACAAATATAAGATTTTCCTTTTAGTTCATTAAGAATACTAATTTCAGTATCAATTCGCATAATGGACCGAATTGCTCTTCTTTGGTCAAAAGCATTTATGCGTTCTTTACTGATACATTTTATTGCGTATTCATTTGTGTCTTGTTGGTCAATGTTTGCATCAAAAAATCGTTTCTTACATGCATATACACTAGCTGTTTGTCCTTTTCCTAATTTCCAAAGAATATTGTACTGGTTTATTCGTGTTTGTGTTTCTTGACAAAGTAAGTCTGATTTAGGTAAATTCTTTTGTAGGTCCCAAAATTTCAAAAAATCTAAATCTTCCATAATTAAAAGTTAATTTGTGAAATTTTTATGTCAATATTGTAATGTACGATACATTTTCAATTTTTGAGTAATAAAGTAATAAAACTTAATGGAAAAGTACTTACCGAATGAGAATATGGAGAGGGAACGGGATTTATGCTTGTCCAATGCGGTTGTTATGTAGTTCTTGCATTGTTTTATTTTCTAAGCTTATTGACAATTCGTCTGTTATTAGCATTTTTGTATGAATAGCCAAATACCGGGGTTCTTTTTTTTTCTTGTAAATAACATACGAATCAAAATTATTATATATTGGATTCATTTTTTCGCTAGATACAAACTCAATAGAATTCTTCCATACTGGTGTTGAGTTCATGTATTCAAGTTCAGCTTTAGTAAACATTTTATAATAAGGTGTTATTTTTTTATAATTGTTTAATATTTTATATTTATTTCAATTTTAAAAAATCTAAAATAATAAAACAATCTAAAGATAAATAGATAACCATCAGAATGAAATTATCTACATTTTCACTATTGATTTGGTGTTTATCATTAGCATATAGTTTTAAAAATCCAATACAAAGTAGCCGTTCATTAGTTATTCTTTATCATAGATCTTCAAGAAATAAACGATCATATGTATATAATGATCGTAGTATGACTCCTGGAGGATTTGGGAAAGCAGGTGACCCTCCTTTTGAAATTCGTGGTTTCTCATTGAGTAATGTAATATTGGGAGGTGGATTTTTAATAACAGCATCTTCATTAGTAGAATATATTACCAACTCTATTAGTGAAATTTATAGCACTAATCAATTGTCTGGATTATCTGGATTAGGATTTGTTTATGGGTTACCAATCTTTCTTATTGGTGCCGCATTGAAATATGGTGAAATTACTCCTGTACCTATTAAGGCAACCCGTGCAGCAAACATTATTTTTAATCTTAAAAAAACAGAAACAATCGAAAAAATAAAAAAAGATGTAACTAGACATCGTTACGGAGACGAAGCCCACTTGGACACAACAGTAAAAGCATTAGGATTAGTAATACCACAAAAATCCTACCCGCAACTCCAATACATTGAATATGGTATATCAGAAAATAATGAACTTGAATTTACAATGGTATGGCAGTCATTGGATACTCCTTTTACTGTTTGGAATGAAGAAACACGTATAGAAAAGTATGATACATTTTTTGGACCAGGGGTGTGGTCACAAGTTATAAAAGTAAGCGGTCCTGATAGACTTGTTGGTATAAAACTAACTACAGGAGAACGTCCATTATCTGAAACACAAATACCGGCATTGGGGGTTTGGAGAATGGGGTGTGAGAATGTAGAATAGAATAAAATTAATATAGTATTATTAATCTAACGGTTTTTGATATACTATATAACCAAATAATATCTTGATATTCCCATACCAAAGTTAAAGGTATGAATGAAAGAGCAGCCATTGCATCAGTAGCAGGAGGATTTGCTATATATTCTGATACTGATGTGGAATGATGTTCCGAAAATCCTATTTTCGACAATATAGGTAAAATTCAAACATAAGTGATTGCAACTCCGCTGATAGCAACCTTAAATTTAAATAAAATGTCCATATAACATAGTATCTTTTTTTAATTTTTATATAAATCAAAGTTATCTAAAAATAAAAAAAATAATTAATAAAGTAATAAAGTAATAAAAACCTAATGGAAAAGTACTTACCCAATGAGATAATTATTTACATTTATGAAATTCTTCATCAGCATTTGATGATAAGTGTATTGAACGAATTAAAAAAAAGATACAAGCATTTTAAATGGGAATCACATTTAGTAAATAGGTTTAAATTATAGGGGGAACCTAGGTTCCCCCTTACCCCCTCCTTTGTGCTAGAATTAGAAGAGTCTGTTTCAAGGAGGGGGGCTTGGGGGAACCTAGGTTCCCCCTATAATTAAAATTGAATTAATGGTAGAATTATTAATATACTATAATAATGCCGGAAGTAGTCGGGGCAGTTCTTGTAACAAACAATAAAGTAATTTTAACCAAAAGATCTTCAAATTGTAAATCTTATCCTAACAAATTTGAATTTCCTGGTGGTAAAGTTGAAAAAGGTGAAGGTCTCAAACAAGCACTTGTCCGCGAATTAAAAGAAGAACTTACTATTGATGTTGAAATAAAAAATATTATTGATTTTGAAAAAAATAATTTGAAAATCAATAATTTGTCTTTGACGCTATTTATTGTTAATAAATGGAATGGTAATATTATATTGGACCCGGATGTTCATAGTACAATGGTTTATATTGATTTTAAAGATTTGATTGCTCTTGAGGACTTACTGGAAACAGATGCGATGCTTGTCCCGGATTTGATAAAATCCATTTAGATTTTATCAAACGTCTCCATTTCTTTATTACATTTACTACAGCACACTGCAATTTTTACATCTTCGTGTGCTTCTCTAACAAGGCGATATAACAGATCAAGCTTTTCTGTATCATCTAAATTTTGAAAAAGGACTTCGTCTATTATATCTGATTGTCTAACACCAATGTGAGCACAAGTTAAATATTTACATCCATTTCCACATCGAGGACAATTATATTTGCCATTTTCATTCATACAGGATTTTTTGAATTTTTTAATAAGATAATAGTCCTTTATTAGTTTCTGATTTAACTCGCGTAATGCATTTTTATATTGACGAAATAGCGATTTAGCGTCTTGCTTAAATTTAGCGTTAATGTCCTTATATAAAAATATATAATTTTTGTCATTATGAAGGGGAGATCTAATTTCTTCGTTATCAACCATAGCGTAATATCTATATTTTATTAGGGATAATTATTTTTTCAATTTTTCATATAAAAGCTAATCAACCCACCTCCTTTTATCGGGATATAAAAGGTTTCTGTTGATTCATTAAACTCTATGTCAAGGAGGGGGGCTTGGGGGAACCTAGGTTCCCCCGCTAGGTCCCTCCGTCCTAAAGTTTAAC